>Ga0210051_1004939_pt1 | contig 12879 bp, 8 predicted proteins | sample CryGey092014_all_FD_185464 | JGI IMG/M metagenome (GOLD analysis project Ga0210051, IMG submission 185464) | Groundwater microbial communities from aquifer - Crystal Geyser CG23_combo_of_CG06-09_8/20/14_all (SPAdes) (version 2) | ecosystem: Environmental > Aquatic > Deep subsurface > Groundwater ...
TTATCGCCGGACAACCGAAGCAATGGAAATACTTCGATTATACAGGAATAAGAAAGGGTCATATAACGTGTATATGGCCCTTTATTCTAACAAGTTTTGTTAGAAGTTATTTTTTTCTTCTTTCATAGCACTTTTTTAATTGCCATGGATATATCGGGCAATCTTTGCAAGAAATCAGAGGACAACCCTCAGCCCATTCATTTTCATCTAATGCTAATTTAATAATCTCAATCAGCCTAGAATGAATTTCTGCAGATGTATTGCCGAATTCAGTAGCTGGTACCTCAGGATGTTTCAAGCTACCCCAAAGAATACTTGGATAGCCAGTTTCCAATTTATGGAAATACAATGGCTTCGTACCTTCGGTAGTTCCTCCCCCGGAAAGAACATTGAAATCGGGAACTGGCCGGTTTCTTTTCGAGAGAATCTCGGCCCTAATCGCTTTAACAAGCTCAGTAATTATCCGATGGATAAGAGATTTATTACCATTAATGAACATCTGGAAGTTCTTGTTCATTGGATTAATCACTACCACCAGCCATGGACTGTTACGATCCTTGATTTTTTCCCGTATTAATGGATTGACATCTTGATCCTTGGAATAGATCATATATGTAGCGACTTGTTTAAACCTAGGATTCTTGGTTGTGGCAGAAACAATCAAGGTGTTGCCGTAAAAGCTGAACTTTGCCCTATCAAAATCTGCCTTACCTTCCTGGAATTCAGTTTGCTCTTTATTATATCCTTCCAAAAGCAATCGAATCCACTCAATAGCCACATCCCTTTCCATATAAGCCAGAAAATGTACAACGTTTCTTATGGTGCTCTTTGAAATTTTTTCCTTATTTTGTAATCTTTCTGACCACCTCTGTAAATGAACTTTCGCTGGTGAATCAGGATTATTGAAGATAAATTTGGAAATTTCTTCTTGGAGTATTTGGATTGTGCTTCCCAAGTCTGACTTATTGGCAAAAAAACTGTCAAAAAGAGGCGAAAACCACTTAGTGTATGTTTCAACGTTACTACCCAATAAATTGTGGACTTTTTTCAGCGCCCGGGCGATATCCATATCATCAGCTTCTGGTTTCTTGTCGCCCAACCAAACTAGTTTACGCCAAGTCTTGATTTTCTCACTATCGAGTTCTCTTATTCCGATTTCATCAATTAGAATGTCAAAGGCGGTTTTCTCTCGTTCATCTATATTTTCGCTCTCGTGATGATCATAAATTACTAAATCCATATCCGACAAAGGTTCTTTAGGCGAGGCGTCAACAAAGATTAGTTTACTAATACCGCCTTCTTCTAACTTTTCCCTTAACTCCTCTTCTCCAAAGATACATCCTTGAATCAAGCCCCGTCTCTCCAAAATCCTCAAACAGCTTCCACCGTCAAAATCAAATTCATGGTGGGTAATTCCCATAGCTTTCATTTCGGCACCTCCTTTGGAATTGTAGTTGATTCTATGCCAACAGGTAGAGATTAGAGTCTCTATCTGAATTGGTGAAATTCAGTCAAACTAGACAATATGCAGTTTTTAATGCACTAAATCATATTAAATGATACCTTATAATCAAGGTGTTTGTCAAGCTAAATAATATTGATTCCAAATAAGAAAGCCCCTCGAAATAATCAAGGGGCATTGAAATATTGTTTCTAGTAGCAGCGATGCATTGCATCACTGCTCATTAACTAACTATCTGCCAGTACTGCCTATCCTGGCTATAAAACCGTAATTCCAGGAGTTTTTTACCATTTTCTCCTTAAATTCTGGGTCGACGTCGAAATACTTAATTTTTTCTTCATCGAGAAAATAAGAAAAAAATAGTCGCTCCGATTCCAAGTCATATTTCCAGTCGCTCCCTTGAGGTAAAGATTCAACCTGGTAGTCTTCCAAGCTACAATCAATGTAACAGCGTTCCTCTTTCAACGCAACTGTAACTGGAACCTTATCTCCAATTTTGAGCGTTGCTGGGATTGTTCTTGACCGAATCAGAAAACTATAAACCGAGTGGTCATCATTAACCACAAAAACAGTAATCATATTCCTGTCCAGATCAATTTTGCCTATAGTTGCTTTAATCTCTACTTTTCCTGATTCAACAATTTCCTGTTTTAAAGATCGCAGCCCAGAAATTATGTTATTGATATTGCTTAATGTCGGCATCCCCCCGATACTTACCCGTTTTACAGATAATACCATCTGGTTGCCTTCTAAGCATTTCAATCCATAATCCAGATAAGAAAGACTCAAATCGCTGGACTCAACCGGGAACTCAACTCCTTCTGTTGTTCTGGTTAGAACCCATCCTTTCCTGTCTTCCGGGCCCTTGAATACCCTTTCTATCTTCACCTCTGCTTTACCATGCTCTCCAATTTTCTGAAAGATCTCCCTTTCATCAAAGGGAACCACCACAGCACAAGGAAAATCGTTATCCATCTTCCAGCTAATGACTTTCGCGTCTTTTGTCCTTCTTTCGTCTTGCCAAATCAGTCTTACTTTCCCTTGAAGATCTTTAAAGCTCTCCTTGGCTTCTTCTTCGCTAAAGATGATCGAAGGTTTGTAGTTTTTCCTTAGATAATCATCCATAAGCATCGCGAAATCCAGTTTTTCACCATACTCGACATTGATTTGAGCAGGCGCTTGCAGAACTTCTCCGATATAGCTAAACTCTCCTTCTTCAATAACTAAAACCCGGCTGCCAACAAAAATCCTTTGGTCAAAAAACCGCTCCTGACTCAACCCTGGTATCTGGGATTCTAGTCTCACCAATGAGCAGGTATGAGAAATTGGTTTTTGCTGGCCATCGAGAATATTTCTCTTTTTAGTCGCAGTTATCAAAAGAGCGCTGTCGCCTTCCTGCCATGCTCCAACACATGCGTCATGAACGATGCCGCAAACTTCCTCTTCTTGAAACTTATAGACGAGAGTTCCCTCGTGGTTTGCGATCTTTACTACTCTGCCCTTCAAAACATTGGCCAAAATTAATCTTAATTTATTAACCAAAGCGATATCCAATTCGCGCATCTCTTGCTCTTCAGCTTTTAAAAGAAATATTTCCATAAGCTCTCTTTGCGTTTTGAAAATATTTTCAAAAGCTTCAAAGTTCAAGAAGTTCTGTTCAGTCCACTGTTTCTCCTTTTTTCTTTTTTGGGCGTTAAGATAACAAACCGCCAATTTTAGGACAAAATCCAAATCATCGATACAGCCTGTTTTTAACGCTTCATGGATTCTCCAAACACTCAACTTGGTCGCAGCCGTCCATCTTGGATCCCAGACCAGCAATCCATGTGTAAGATTAAAAACTTCTGCTCCGGTTCTTGGATCACTTTTATCCGTTTCAATCATCAAAAGGAACGTCATCATTTCAAGAAAACAGCCCTGTTCATCTGCTAAATCAAGCAAAGCTTTTTTTTCCGGAGAAATCGGAATATGGAAGATATCAATACCATCTTCCGTAATATTTCCAATTTCATCTATATAACCTTCATCGCTGATAGTTGACAAAGCTCGTTTGTTTTCAAGGTTGAATTTATTGCGATCATCGGGGCTGCCAATAAACTTCAACTCGCCAGAAACTCCGGCAGCTTTTGCCATTAAGTGGGTCTCGGGAAGCGGACTTCTAAAGCTCTCTGGCGTGGTCTGCATCTTGAACTTGCCTTCAAAATCACCTTCACTATAAAGGCAATAAACATAACCCTTTTGCGTTCTGCCAACCCTGCCAAATCTTTGTCGGCAACCGGCCTGGCTATGACGAATTGTAGGCAAGGTAGAAGTTAAATCCTGAGGGTCCCACTCAAATTGCTTTATGTAACCAGATTCAATTACATAAACAATATCTTTTAAAGTATGGGATGTTTCAGCAATGTCAGTTGTAAGCAACACCCTTTTATCTTCAGGATTATAATTAAATCTCCTCGTCACTTCTCCTTCACCCACCTCTGACTCAAGGCGACTATAAATTGAAAGAACAGGGACCTTTCTTAAGCTCGATATCCTCTTGAGCTTTCCTTTTAAAATTTCCTCGGTTCTTTTAATTACAGCTTCGCCTGTCAGAAATACCAGAATGCCCCCTTTTTCCGTATGTTGGAGTATTTCCATTACGAAAGAAGATACTATTTCGGGTAACTCTGCCTCTTCCGGAGGAATATCCTTTTTACTCCAGAATTTCTCCCTTAACGCGTCATTGGTACACATCCAGCAATCGCAATCTTTAACCTTTTTGCTTTTCCAGTAATGAACATGGTAGTTAATCTCTTCTTTCAAGGTTTTGGAAAGATCCAAATTTCCCGTAGTAATCCCCAGACGTTCAAAAGCTTCCTTGAACTCTTCGAGATTAATCGTTGCCGAAGCAATAATCACTTTAAGATGAGGATACAGCGGTAGTTTTTCCTGTAAAAGCATCAACAATTTGTCTATGTTGACAGTTCTCTTGTGCGCTTCATCTACCATAATTAAACTATATTGGCCCAAATGACCTTCTCTAAGCCAATTTACTAACATACCGTCAGTCACCTCAACACCGAGATTGTGTCTGCTGTAATCTTTCCTACCGCGATGGCTAATGCCAAGCGTTCCCAATGGTCCAACACCCGATTCTCCAAGCTCTTTTTCGCTTACTGTTTCCGATATCCTTCCTGTAGCGTCGCGCAAGGGTTGGGTTTGAATTACTTGACCCTGACGAATCAGTGTCTTAACAAAATCACCCTCATAGTCCGTTGGTGCCTCTAATAATCGGTACAATACATAGACCGATTTCCCGGTTCCGGTTGGGCTTGCCAATACCACCACCTGATTCTCATACAGCTTTTTGTAAAGCTCCTTGATGTGCTCATCAGTTATTCTTATCCGCATACCCGAAGAATCAGGCTCAATGAATTCTTCACTTCTCTTTCGATCACCGTGAGAAGTAAAGCCGCCGGCTAAAAAATCGGACTTGGCAACATTTCCGAGCGCTAAATCCATAGTTTGCTGGAAATAGCTTTGCCTGGTTTCTCTCTTTCCGGATTTATGCTTTTTTTGACAATTCTCGCATCTTGCCGGCATATCCTCTCCCTTTTCCAACATTAGTTTTAATATCTTTCTCGAAATTACAATCTCTCCTTGGCAATCCGGATACTTACCAATATCCTTGCATCGGTATTTCAGTTCATCTCCCATCTGACACCTCCTTTGTTTGTTGTTGTCATTCAGTTTATTCAATTTTCAACGACCTATATTCATTCTCCATTTTTTTACATATTTGTCAAACAAATAGGCTCTGCAACATCTTGTTGCAGAGCCATAGTGTTTTAAATTAAAACCACTTTTCTCCTTGTTTGTAGTCACCGCTTGGCATCAATATGCGCGGCGTTACGATAACTTCGCCGCGATATTTTGTTAAAATATCGAGAACCGCACGATATGTTCCAATACCAGCAGATTCCAGCCCGGTGGTATGAAAGACATTCAGGTGCAGGCCTTCCCATCGTCGTTGTTTCAATTCCGGCTTCCAACCCAAGAGAACTTTTAAACTTGAGCTAAGATTGTCTTTTTCGTCTATCTCGCCTCTGATAAATCTAATAAGCTCATCCAGACATTCAAAGGTTTTTCTAAACGCTAACTCTTCCTGATCAGCGCTATTTGATCGGCGCTGAATATCCCGATTTCTCACAAAATATCTATCAACATACTTGTCTGCTTCTGAGTGCCTTAATGAAACCAAGCCCACATTAAAAGTGAAAAACTGGTCTTCATTCTTGGGTTTTGGTATTTCGGGAAAAGAGAATAAAGGAAACGGTCCGCCCTGACTACCATCGCCGTAAGCAATCGGCAACATAATAGGCGAAGTTTCCGGCATTTGGCAAATGTAGTCCCTAACCATTTCAGCAAAAACACCGGATCTCACCCTTCCCATAACTGAGGCAATAGCAAAGGGCAGCCCTTTTGCTAAAGATTGCCGTAAAATCGTATGGGCTTTATCAATCTCATCCCAATGGCTGGCGTACAGTTTGCCGGATTTCCTTGTTTTTATCTTCTCGTTAATTCTCTTTTGCAGTGTTGGCGGAAACTCAAAAATTGTTTTGGACAAAGCGCTTTCAATTTTTTTCGGCAGCATAAAAGAATACTCCCAAGGCTTTACCAACACCACAATTCCTCCCTGAACATTTTTTAGAATAAAAGATAGTTTCTCAGATTTAATCTTGTGGAGAAATTGAGACATCTTATCTGGCGTCACAAAGGAAAAAGATATGCCTTTTAAGGATTTTTCATTATGTCGCAAGGCATTCAACAGCACCTGACTTTTTTCTCCATCCACTTCAGCAATCATCTTGTGGTTCTGGGAAGCTTCTCTTTCAATTACCTCGCACATTAACGAGAACTCCATCTCATAACGTCTTACTTCCCTTTTCCTGACCAATTGCTGGGCAAAAATTAAAGCGCTTTGAGAAGCATTCTGAATAGCTCGGGATGCTCTTGAATCCTCTGGCACTTTCCAACAATCAGTTGGTACTTCAAAAATTTGCAGCTTTTTCTTTTCCTGTCTGGAAGGAAGACGGGTAATGCTTTTTACTTTGTGCATTCTGTTCTGAATCTCTTGATCAAGATATAAATCTGTGCGAGTTGGCGCGAAGATTACATAAATACCTTTTTTTTCTGCCTCTTTCACGAAATTTCTTATCTCATCAAGAAACTTGCAGTAGTACGGAGAGATGTACTCATTGCTCAAGACCAGACACTTTGCCTGAACCGGCTCATTGGCGCTGACTAAAATATCAAGATACTTTCGCAATCTTTCCATTTCTCTTTCTTTGTTTCCTGGCATATGGGGCCGGCAGAGCAATAATACTGGTTCATTAGCTTCAAACCACGGTCGTGAAACACTGCCAGCTAACCAAAGTTCAGGAAAGTGAAATTTCGCTGTGCACCGGAGATACCAAAAATCTTTTTTGGGTTCAATTTCACAGTTAATCTTTACTTCCTCAATCTCCTCCATTGTAAATCCTTCATTCATTTCAGCCATAACCGCATACTTTAACCTCGTAGCTATCATCGCGGCACGACCATAGTTCATAGATTCCGCATAAGAGGGTCTGTCTTCAACGCAGTCAGAACCCATAACAAGAGCTTCTGGTCTTGGCGCATTGAGAAATATCCAGATCGCTTCCTCTCTAGTCCAATAGCCCAAAATAATAATCTCAGCAACTATTTCTCGTTTAAGGTAGCCGGCTTCTTCTAGCGCCACAATCCTCTCCTTAACTTCATTGGGAAATTCAAGCGAGGCAAACCAAAGATTTTTCGCGTCTTCATGAGCAATAAACCCCTTTTCCGGCGGAGGAAGATTGATTGAATAGCGATTCGCTAACTCCAGAATTTCTGGCGGAATGGACGCCGGAACTCTCTCTTCTTTAAGTTCTGGATTTTTTATCGCGCCGTTTTCATCTTCTCTTAAGTCTTTCGTGAATTGAATACTTAGTGATCCGGTATAATCCCTGGCTCTTGCCAAAGCTTCGCTAAGCAGAATTCTGACCGGTTCGCCTTTTTTCAAATGTGGCTGAGGCATCGGCAAAAATTCATCTGCCTCCAAACAACCAAATTTGTAACTAAAGCGAAAGGCGCCAATGCCGATGATGTAATCTTGAACTCTTAATATCGGCGCGCTCCAATCCTGAATCCTATTACCTTTTGCTTCTGCTTGACGATTTCTGCATCTTGTCCAAGCTCTTCTGAAACGCTTTTCCCATCTTGTGTGATATTCCAGCCACTCTGAAAAGGTTTGATTGCTCACTGGTATGGGTGGAGTATTGCTCTCTAAGTTCACCTCAACCAATGGAGCGTCTTCTTCAGTTGCTCGCGATAAATCAAGACAGGTGACAAATGTTTTGACAAAGATAATCGCTACTAAAGTTTCTGGCAGGTCAGGCCTCATCCACCGCAATAGATCTGTTGTTTTTTTAACATCCATTGCATCTCGATCTTTTTGAGATAGATTATCTGCTGGAATGCCGGCAACTTTAAATCCATCAACCACTGCTGAACCTCGATCTTTAAGAAAATCAACATAAGCTGATGGAAAAGTAACGCCAAGTTCCTTTTCAAGGTCTTTGATTCTTTCCGTTTTCATTTTCTTTACCTCCTTTTCGGTATTTTGTTGTTAAGGAACTGATACTAAATCTTACATTGACTTTTGTCTATTTGTCAAATTTTTTTGCTAAAGAGTTCTTTATGAGATTTTACCTAAGTATTTTTTTAATCAATGTTTTGGTTAATCTGTTTGGCACGTTCTTTCTCGCTTTGGTAGTATTGTCTTGCTGTATCTGCGTATTTTTTCTCAGCTTTTTTAAGATTCTCTTCTAATTTTTCGTATTCTTTATATTCTTTTGTATTTTGATACAATTCAAGGAACCACTTAGTATTGATTTGATGTATTCTCTCTCGGGTGACTTCAAATTTTTTTCCTGTCTCTTCAATTGGATGATCAAGAGAATACATTACTATATCTTTCTCACGTTCAGAGCATGAGGAACCCTCCAAATCCTTTAATATCTGCTCTTTAGGAATACTTTTCACAGGAAATGAATTAAGAAATCTATAACGTGCATCAAGCCGATAATTATATTTGATTCTTTTAATAATTAGATTTTCAAAAGAATCTTTTTCTAATAATTTGTTGTTCCTCTCCTTCTCTTTAATAATTTTGTATTTTTCATTAAGTTCTTTAAGAAATATTTTTAAAAAGGTTATTATATCTTGGAAATATTTTTCTTTAAGAAATACTTTTAAAAAGTCTATTATTATATCTTTATCTTTTATATCTTGGAAATATTCCTTTTTTTCTTCTTCAAAAAACCTTTTTTTAGCTAATTCAAGCAGTTCTTCTCTTTTTTTCCGACCCAAAAATATTATTTCACCTGTTTTTGGCGATCTTCTCCTCATCATTCTACCCAAAAATATTATTTTCTCAATAAGCGAATCTCTGTGACTGCAAGTTGCAAATAGATAGTTAGAATAATATTCAAGAATTACTTCATTAACTAAATCGCCATAAAATTTTAATTTTCTTTTACACCTAGGACATTTCTTTAGAGATTCCAAATAAAAATATGATCTTCCACAAGAACACCTTTTAAACCCTTCATAAGGTGCCATTTCTTTCTCTTTTGTCTCTTTTAATTTTCGTGAGGCTATATATCTGGCTATTGCTTCCTTTATCCACCAAGTGGCATAATCGGAAAACTTATAGCCTCTTCTCCAGTCAAATTTTTCTGCCGCTTTATAAAGTCCTAAATTTCCTTCTTGAATTAAATCTAATAAAGTTAAACTTTCTACTCTATCAACATATCTTTCAACATATCTTTTGGCAATAGAAACCACTAATTTTAAATTGGCTCTAATTAATTTCTGCTTAGCGTTTTTATCTCCTTTGCTTACTTTTTTCCATAATTGTTTTTCTTCTTCAAAAGATAGAACTGGGATATTGTTACTCTTTTTTAAATACTGTTTTAATTCCTCGGACTGTTGCCTCTCTCTTATTTTGGTTTCCATCGGCTGATATATCTGTTTTTTATTTTCAGTAGTCATATTAATAAAATAGGGTAAAGAATCTTTTCTTTACCCTTAATGATATCATTCGCCAATTAGATCTTCAAGCGTCCTTCTAAAACTTTTTTCAAATCATCAAAAGTTTTCATCTGGTCAGGATATTTTTCTCTTATATAATTAATCATCCCAGAATCCTTATTTAATGTTCCTAAGCAATATTCAGCAAATCTTTCCGCGAAGTGATGTTGTGTATTACCTTTTTCTATTTCAGGAAGATATTTAAAAGAAGCTTCAGTGTTTTCCCTCATCTTTTCCCACTGTTGCACTTTCTCGAGAGGGAGTACCTCCTTGAAATAAAGCTCCCCCACTTCATGAAAAAGCGTGCGCTGATATTCTTCTTTATTCACATTTTCAGGCCCGATAAAGATTACAGCTCCTTTATCCATCAATGAAAACCCCCTCTGTCCAAGGTCTTCTTTAAACTCAATAGATTTAATCCCTAATTCTGTGGCGATCTCTCTTGCAAGCGGAACATAGGCAATGGCACGAACCATATCTTTATCTTGTACGACACCACTCTTTTCAAACCTATCGGTTTTTTCTTGTAAAATCTCTTTAACAGCAGTGTATGCCGCAGCCTCTTTCATCATTTCCGGATCAGGTCCACTATTCTTCCCTTCCAATGAATCCTGCACTGCTTTGTCATCCCAATCACTGATTTCATTACCGCATCCCATTTTTGATTCCTCCTTTCGGTTTGTTTTTGATTTTCTGTCAGTATTTACCCTGTTAAATGCCGCTCCTTACGGCAATTCGCCAAAGGCGAATTATTTAACAGGGTGAAGTTTTCAAACTACTATTTTTAATTTAAGTTATTTTATCCTCTCTGTCAAACAAAAAAACAACCTTTTAAAAGATTGTTCAGAAGCCCAATGTTGATTGCTTCTACTTGACGATTTCTGCACCTTTGCCTTAACGTTTCAGTGGCATCCAAAACAGAGAGTTCTTTCTTTTTGAGTTCTTTTTTTATCTCTTTTTTCTTTTCTTTTTGCTTTTGTTCTTTTTGCTGTTTTTTAAATTCTTCTCTGAACCAAGAAGAAAGAGGGGTTCTCTTTGCTTTTCCGGCGTATCTTTTGTAGCAAGAGTAGCAAATTAATCTTCCTTTCTCTTTTCCTTTTCGGCACAAAGGACAAGAACTACTCTCTTTCACCTTCTCAAAATCTGGCTCTACTTCTTTACTCTTCTCTTCTTTAAAAGAGGGTTCTTCAGCTTTAGCTGTCGGTCCTTCTTCCCTGGGAATCCCTAGAACTCTGAATCCATCAACTAGGGCTGAGCCTCTCTCCAAAAGGAACTGTCGGTAAGATCGGGGGAATTTAACGCCAAGAGTTTGCTCTAACCGCTTAATTCTTGTTTCCATCCATCTTCTTCTCAATCTATCCATACCCTTTACGATATTAGACATTTCACTCCTCCTTTCATGTTTTCTTTCCCTATTTATTTTTAGAGAACTATTTTAAGGATAGCATTATGAAAAAAATTTGTCAATTTTTATTTTTATGATATAATTTTTAAAAATGTTGAAAATTAAACCAAAACAAAATTTTAAGGAAGAGATAAAAAGAAAAGTTAAGGAAGAAATGGAAATGAGAATAGAACGGGAGACTCAACAATCCAAAGCCCTTCAGCAGTATTTAAGGGAAGTTAATAAAATTCCTCCTTTAAATCCTAAAGAAAGGAAAGAGTTGGCTAAAAAAATGATAGAGGGAAATAAGAAATCAAGAAAAAAACTATTAAATGTAAATTTGAAAGTAGTAGTTTCAATTGCTAAAAAATATTATGAAAACTTTCCCTATTTCACACTTTTAGAATTGATTAAATTTGGTGAAAACGCGCTGGAAAGAGCGTTTATTAGATTCGATTGGACAAAGAACCGCCGATTTTCAACTTATGCCGAATGGTGGATAAAGCAGGCTATTGTTGAAGCTATTTTTCGAAAACGAAATATAATTACTGTAGGAGAAAATTTAACCATATTTATTTATAGAAACAAGGAGGGTTATGTAACTAATATTACTGCTTCTGGTGTTATCGAGGATTATAAGTACATACCAGAAGAATTTGTTTTAACCGCTTCTTCTAATTATTATAAAGGTGGTATTCACGTCCAGGCAAACTTTAGAGGTACCGATGAAGAAAGGCAAAAATATGCCCAGGAACTTTCAGAAAAGTGGCAAGAATTAAGTAAGGCAGAAGAAGAAGCGAAAAAACTGTTAAAGAATATAAAAAAAATTCGTTAAAAAAATACTCCACCCAAGTGGAGTATTAAAGAACTTAAGACGTCTATTTTTGGGGAAAATGTTGGTCAAAAAAATTATACATCTCCTGGCAAAGCCCAGGAGTATCTGTTGCCCAGTGTTTATAATGTTCCGCCTGAAATTCTGGATGATATGGAAGTGACTCTTTTGGAATTCGGCCTTCCTTATAATCTTTAACTGCATACTCAGAAACTGGCCCTTTTTGTAATTGCGCCTGGCAGGCTTTTTCCCACTTTTCGCTACTATATGCTAATATCTCCATAAATTCCGGTTCATTCCGATGCCAAATCTCATGAGCTATTTTTAGGTTTCGTTCCTCTCTTGTAGGACGTTCTCCTTTTTCATTTTGATAAATCTTAATAGGTTCAGCTATCATTGACCTCGGCTCTAAAGGATGCTCAGTAGGTGCTAGAGTACTAGCAAGAATTCCTGGTTCCCGTCTATCAATATACGCTATTTTCCAAACTTTGTCCGCATTATTCCAATATTCTATTGGTATTTTGCCATTATGAAGAAAATCCACTGTTTCTCTTATTTCTTTATCGCTAAGACCTGCTGTTACTGGAAGAAAGCTAATTTCTTCTGTATTCATCCCTATTTCTTTCGCAATTTCTCTCTCTGCTTGGATTTCTTCAGGCGTTGCCATAGGTTCTTCTTGTCTGATGTCGGGTGATAGATTTTCATAATGATCTTTCTCAGAATTCTCAATAAATTTTTCCGCTTTCTCCTCTATCGCCCTCTCCACCTCAGGCATCGTTTCTTCCAATATCTTCGGGTCAGGCTCCGTATTCTTCCCTGCCAAAGAATCCTGTACTGCCTTGTCATCCCAATCACTAATTTCATTACCACATCCCATGATAATACCTCCTTTCTGGTTTTTCTTGGTTTTCTTGATTTTACTGTCTTTATTTAATTTTCAAACTGCTATTTTCAATTTAGGGTGTTTTTATTGTCTTGTCAAATAAAAAAACAACCTTTTAAAAGATTGTTCAGAAGCCCAATGTTGATTGCTTCTACTTGACGATTTCTGCACCTTTGCCTTAA
>Ga0210051_1004942_pt1 | contig 12877 bp, 16 predicted proteins | sample CryGey092014_all_FD_185464 | JGI IMG/M metagenome (GOLD analysis project Ga0210051, IMG submission 185464) | Groundwater microbial communities from aquifer - Crystal Geyser CG23_combo_of_CG06-09_8/20/14_all (SPAdes) (version 2) | ecosystem: Environmental > Aquatic > Deep subsurface > Groundwater...
GCCCCCGCCAAAGCGATTTGTGGTTTCCCGCTAAAATTAAAAGGCGATAAAAACTGCAAAGCCATAAAGATGGTGAAGGAAATCACAAAAGAATAAACCGAGGCTTTATTTATAGAACGGGAATAGGGTTTGGATGCATAGCGATAATAGGTTTTTTTACGGGCAAAAGCCTTATCATGGACTTTTCTAAAACGGATGTGGAGATAGTAACGCAGTTCCATAAGGTAAAGGCGGATAAGATTGAAACGATAAACCACCCCCTTAAAAAGGGTTGAACCCTTTTCGTCGCTATGTGGAATGGAATGACGAAGCAATCTTGTCCGTTTACCCGAAAGAGATTGCCGCAGCCTACGGCCTCGCGATGACAATATCCACTTTGTCATTCCAGATTTAATCTGGCCATACGGCTCATATGAGAATCTAGCTTTCTGGATTCCCGCCTCCGCGGGAATGACAGGAGAAGGTGCGGGAATGACAGAGGGCTTGTTAGGGTCCGACCCTAGCAGGGATCGGATCTTGCCGTATATTTTTCCAAGAACCTTAAACAGCCTAAAAGGGTTCAACCCTTTTAGGGAAAAGTTCTCTTTTATTTTAGTCAAAAAAGATTCTTTTTTATTCATTTAACCTTTTGCAATAACTCATAAACTCAAATTGTCATGTCACTCAGCATTTGCCTTATTTCAGGTAACAGTTTAACACATGCCATGACCTCCTCAAAAAGCCGGTCATTAATTTTCCATAATGCTAACAACTCAGGATCATCAAGTACAATATCTTCAGCTGTCATCTTAACCGACAATTTTTTTCTCTAGAAAAATTACTCGTTTTTCTAGCAATTTAAACTCATCTTTCCCCACTTTTTCCCTAAGTTCATGCCGAATAAGCCCAAGCTCATTTTTAACTACTTCCATATCAACTCTTAACTCACCAACTTCATCGAAAGTGGCTTCCAATTTTTCTTTTATTGCTGGAATATCTTTAACATATTCCATAATAGCCTTAAAATCGCTATCCCGCTTTTTTAATAATATTTTAAATTTATTATCACTTTCAGACATAAAACCCCTCTTGGTAAGTTTTTATTTTTATACTCCTTTGCAAAACTCTAACAAAACCAAACGCATGCAATACGCCTAAGACAATTATAGACAAATTAGCTTGGTCAAGCAATACTATTTAACTTCTTTTGATATTTTATTACAGCAGTTTCTCTTGCCCGCCCTGTTGTAAGTACGGAATATCCAAGTGTTTATATGCAGCTACTGTTGCTTTTCTTCCTCTGGGGGTTCTTTCCAAAAAGCCTATTTGCAGGAGAAAGGGTTCGTAAACTTCTTCTATCGTGTCTTTTTCTTCGGAAGTTGATGCAGCCAGTGTTCCAAGTCCCACCGGCCCGCCGCTAAATTTTTCGATTATAGTCACTAAAATATTACGGTCTGTTTTATCAAGGCCCAATTCATCAATTGCAAGTAAATCCATGGCCATTAAAACGTCATTTAAGCCAACCGTTCCGTCGCCTTTTACTTCGGCATAATCTCTAACCCTTTTTAGCAAGCGGTTGGCAATTCGAGGCGTTCTTCTTGCTCTTTTGGACATTTCCTCTAAAGCATCAGCTTTTATTTTGACATTTAAAATATTGGATGATCTTTTTACAATTTGGGAGATCTCTTCCGGTTCATAATAATCTAGCCTGTGAGTAAGCCCAAAACGATCCCTTAAAGGCGCCGACAAAAGACCGGCCCTGGTTGTAGCCCCAATTACCGTAAATTTTGGTAAATCTATTCTGATGGATTTTGCGCCCGTTCCTTTTCCGATAACAATATCCAAAACCGAATCTTCCATCGCCGGATATAAAATTTCCTCCACTACCCTATTTAGCCGATGGATTTCGTCAATAAATAGAATATCTCCCTCGGCAAGGTTAGTAAGAATTGAAGCCAAATCGCCCGCTCTTTCAATTGACGGCCCGGCCGTGATTTTTAAATTAGCCCCCATTTCATTTGCAATAATACCGGCAAGAGTAGTTTTGCCAAGTCCGGGAGGGCCGTATAATAAAATATGGTCCAAAACCTCGCCCCTTTTTTTATGAGCCTCAAGGGTAATATTTAGATTTTCTTTGATAATTTTTTGGCCAACAAAATCGGCAAACCTTTTGGGCCTTAAAGTAACCTCAAGTTCGTCGTCTATTTGTTCTATTAGATTGTCAGTTACATCACGCATCATCCCCCATATAACTTCATATTTATTAATGTGGAGCAAAATAAACAATTAACAATAAGCAATAAACAGAAAGGCGAATTAAGAATTTGTCTTCTCCTTAACTTTGCCAATCAGAATCCACAATATTTTTCCTATTTCCTCGGCAAGCGCAATAGACTCATTATAACCCTTTTCGTTTAAATACCCTTCTTCAAAAGAAAATTGAAGCAAGTATTTAGTTTCCTTTAAAGAGCCATATGAAATTAACAAAAATTGCTTATAGCTTTTGTCACTCTGCCTTGCATAACCTTCAACAGTATTTAAGGGAACTGACAATGCCGCTCTTCTTAGTTGTGAGATTATTCCATAAATTTCTTCCTTGGGGAAGTTTTTGGTAATCTTATAAACTAAATGTGCAAGTTCATTAGATTTTTTAAATACAGGGTTATTTTGCATCTCTTCGCCTATTTTGCTTATTGTTTATTGTTTATTGCTTTCTGATTCTTGTTCTTTGTTTATTGTCTTATTGCCTTTAGCGCTTGTTTCACTCTTTCTTCGGCTGAAAGATCTCCCGAAACATTCTTAAGTGCCGCATCTGCTTCCCGCGCCGAGTAACCAAGACCAGTTAAAGCACTATATGCATCATCCGTTTTTCGCCCCTCTATCCTCTCCAGCTTTCCGGATAATTCCAAGACCAACCTTTCGGCTGTTTTTTTACCGACTCCCGGAACACTAACAATTATTTCCGGCCTGCTCTCATCAATACTTTTCTTCAATTCTTTGGCTCCCAGTGCCGACAAAATAGAAAGGCCGGCCTTTGGACCAATACCGGAAACAGAAATAATTTTTTCAAATAAAAAAAGTTCTTCTTCAGAGTCAAAACCAAAAAGCGATAAATTGTCTTCCCGCACCTGCAAATAAGTATAAAGATTAATTTTTTTTCCCACAGTTGCCCGCCCAAAAACGCCTGCCGCAATATTTACCTTAAAACCAACGCCCGAAACCAGCACCGTTAGATAAGAATCTTTTTTTAAAATGACCTCGCCCGATAAAAAATTAATCATTTTACATCTCCTAGCAAGATCATTTTAGGCGAAGATGAACTAAATATCAATTCATTTTAAAACCAATGATTTTTCGTAGACCTCTACATAGGACTTAACCATTCGCTCTTTACTAAATAGACTTGCCCTTTTTCGACAATTTTCCCGGTCTATTTTGTCAATTTCGCCGACGTGTTTTGACATTTCATCGACGTTACTCGAAACGTAGCCGCAATAACCATCTTTAACAATTTCCGGCACCGAGCCTTCTCTAAAAGCAAGCACCGGAGTTCCGCAAGACAGAGACTCTACCATAGTAAGGCCAAAAGGCTCCGGCCATTTTATGGGAAAAAGATAGGCGTAGGCATCTTGAAAAAGCTTCACTTTATCCTCGTGCATCACCTCACCGACATAATCAACATCTTTACCGGAAAGTAACGGCTTGATTATTTTCTTGTAATAATCTTCGTCAGCCGGATCCACCTTGGAAGCCATAATTAGTTTTTTCCCTAATTTTTTTGCCACTTTTATAGCTTCAACCGGCCCCTTGCTATCATTTATACGGCTAAAATATAATAAGTAGTTACCCTTAGGATTGGCATTATACGGATAAAGATCCAAATCAATTCCGTTATAAACCGTACCAACCCAATTTAGATCCGGAAGAGCAAGTTTTTGATTTTTGGAAATCGAAATATAGCCCGACGTTCCGTTGAATAACGAATAGTATTCCTTCATAAACATAAGGTCTAGACGACCATGAAACGTTGCAAGAAACGGCATTTTTAGATGACGGCTCATATGCAGCCCATAATAATCGATATGCGAATGAACAATATCAAAATCACTAGCCAATATATAGTTTAAGCTTTTTTCGGCGGCTAAAGTCTGATAAATATAAAAATCCATCGGCCATTTTATTTTTTCGGCCATTCGCACTGATTTTTTTGTTACCGGAATTAATTTCGCGCTAACCTTTGAATCTCCGGAAGCAAATAAAGTCACTTCGTGACCTAAAGCCTTTAGACCTTCAACCAAATTATAGACCACCAGCTCTGTTCCGCCGTACATCTTTGGCGGCACGGACTCTACTATGGGAGCTAAAATTGCAATTTTCATAAAAAACCTAAGATTATAAAGGGATTTTACTCTTTTCAAGCGTAACCATCAATCGTCACCACGAACAAACTGCGGTGCTTTTTCCTTGCTAATTTTGGGATATTTTATCTATAAAATTTGCATTTTGCAGATGACACATAGCTATGGCCAAAGCATCGGCCGCATCATCCGGACGCGGAATTTCTTTCATTTTAAGAAGTATCTTTACCATTTCCTGAATTTGTTTTTTAGAGGCTTTGCCGTATCCGGAAACGGCCTGCTTGACCTGAAGTGGCGTATATTCGTAAACCGGCATACCGCTTTTTTCCAAAGTTAGAAGAATTACTCCTCTGGCATGCCCGACAGCTAAAGCCGTTTTGGCGTTGTTACAAAAGAAAAGCTGCTCCACCGAAGCAACGTCCGGCTTGAAACTTTCAATTATTTCAATTAAATCTTCCTCAATAATTCTTAACCTAATTTTTAGGTCTTGGTTGGCTTCTGTTCTAATACAGCCATATTCCAAAACCGTCAGAACGCTGCCTTCTTTTTTTATAACGCCGTATCCGGTTGTAGCCGTTCCGGGGTCAATACCTAAAATAATCACAACGATCCTTATTTTTAAAGATATATTACTTTTTCCTTTATCTCAATTTATCAACGTTACAATTCAAAATACAAAACTCAAATATCAAAATGATAAAGAGTGAAAGTAAAAAAAGTGAATAAATTTTGAATTCTTATCTATCATTTTGAATTCTGAACTTTGATTTTTGATTTATTTAATCCGCAATTTCATAATTTGACACCACATCCATTACGTCATCAATCTCTTCCAAGGCGTCTATCAATTTCAAAATTTGGGAAGCTGTTTTTTCATCCGATACTTTAACTTCATTTTTTGAAATAAAAGAAACTTCGGAAGAAACAATACCTAGGCCGTAATTTTTAATTTTCTCGGTAACTTCCTCAAAATCTTTCGGGCTCGTTATAACTAGCGCATGGTCATCCTCCTCCTCAATATCCTCTGCGCCGCTATCCATTAAAAACAGTAAACTTTCATCCTTGTCTTTGCCTTTAAAATCTACGAATATCTGACCTTTTTCGTCAAACATCCAACCAACCGAGCCTGTTTCTCCAAGCTTACCATTATGCTTTGAAAAAGCTGCCCTCACTTCGGAAGCTGTTCTATTTCTATTATCCGTTGTCGCATTAACCATGACAGCAATACCGCCCGGCCCATAACCTTCATATCTTATTTCTTCGATAATAATAGACTTGTCGCCTCCCGCACCTCTTTTAATGGCCCGATCAATATTTTCTTTAGGCATATTAGATTCTTTAGCCTTTGTTATAGATAGGCGAAGTTTGAAATTACTTTCGATATCACCACCGCTTTCTCTGGCAGCGACGGTAATCATATTGGCGATTTTGGTCCAAATCTTGCCTTTTTTAGCATCAACAATAGCTTTTTTGTGCTTTATGCTTGCCCACTTTGAATGTCCCGACATGCTTTCCTCCCAATAAATTAACTTCCTCTTTCTCCCTCTCCCTCAGGGAGAGGGCAGGGGGTGAGGGGTTTAATACTTTTTTAGCCATATTCTTATCTTACTCTATGGGCACATTAACTTAGTAGCATATAAAAATGCTGTTATTCATTAAATTTACTCGAAACTCCTCCGCAATGACTAAAAAATGTGCAAATAAAAAAAATAAGGTGTGATTACCCCTATTTTATATCATAAATTCTTATAGAGTACAAAGTAATTGTTACAGTAGTTAATTATATTTTACCTAAAATTTATGTCAATTAGAAAAATTAAGTTTCTGTGGAAAAGCACCTCTTCATCAGGCTGTCCGAGAATACAGAATATAACTTATTTCGTCATTCTGAACTTGTTTCAGAATCCCTTCATAAAGCTTTTTTCCGCAGATTCTGGATTCCCGATCAGGTCGGGAATGACAATTATCGGACAGACTCTTTACCCGTTTATCAAATTTAAAGCTTGCTCAAACATTCGATCCGGAGAATCGTAACCTTGATTTTTGGAAACAACCGCAAAGTCGAGGCCCAAATGGTCGTTTCTGCCAAAATTAGTAATTTGCACCTCATGCTTTATCATATCCGAAATTCTTGTTGCCTGAGTGGCATCCGTATCGAGCATGATTATTACAAACTTATCGTTTTCGAAGCGACAAACCACATCTGAATCCCTTACGGTTTTTTCAATAATATCAGCAATGAGGGATGTTGCGGACGCCGCCGCCATATCACCGAAACTATCCCAGAAAACGCTAAACAATTTTAAGTGCAAAATAACTATGGTTAAGTCTTCATTAAAATTCTGGGATTCTTGGAATTTTTTGTCCAAAAATTGACCCAAAAAAGCCTGACTGACAAACCCGGTAAGCTCGTCAATTACAACATTATCGCCTGCCTCTTTTAAGTAATTTTCAATGCGGGAGGAAAGTAGTTTAACCGCCTCAATTCTCTCGGCAATAGAATGATCACTTGAAGCAATTTTTTCTATTTCCTCAATCCACTGACGTTCTTTTTCCTTCAAATTAACATGAATCATTAAAAGTAATTATAGGACTTTTATAAAGATAATCAATATCCAAATCAAATCCCGTTAGCGAAAAGGGTTCAACCCTTTTTAGGAAATGCTTTTCAACGATTCTCGAATCCTAAGTAACTGATCGCAACCCCCGTTGTCATCCCAGACCTGATCTGGGATCCAGAAAGTATGGATTCCGGATCAAATGATTGTATTTTCTAAAGGAATGTCCGGAATGACAAATAACGGCGGGGAAATTTTGAGATCAAATTTGAGGGGTTGTGAGCAGTTACAATCCTAAGCCTGTCCTAAGCCTTGGCAAACCACCAATCTTTAGGTATAATGCCACCAGTTTTTATGGACTGCAACTTAAAAAAGGAGTGGAATAATCATGAACGAGAGCTCGATCAGAGATTTGGTCAAAGCAATACCCATCAAAGACTTTCTTTATGGACCCAAAAACAACGGAAACGGATTTATTAGCGATGTTTTAGTAGCCCTATTGCCTGATACTCAACCAAACAAGGAAATCAACAAAGAGGTAAGTCTAGCAATAAGAAGACTTCGGACTCGATTACGAGACGATCATCCTTTCTGGCAATACGTAAACGAATCATTTTTGGAGAGGCTAAAGAATGGTGATGAAAAAACATGGAGTTTGTTTTTTTTCTTAGCTATTCTTAATAACGATTCCCTACAAGGCACTGCAGATTTGATTAATGCCTTTGACCTCTCCCCCTTCTCTCAGGAATACGACTTAGATTGCCTTACCATTTTTCAATATAAACCAGGTGATCCTATTGTTGATGGGCTCCTTTCTTTCGGATCAGTTATGGATATTATTCATTCTAGAAAACTCAAATCGGATGAAGATCTATACATTATCCTAACTGACAAAAAGATTCTTGAGTCAATAGAAAAAAACTCTAAGGCCATCTTTTTTTCGAGAGAAAAATTTAATGATTAGGAGGCTATTGCAATGAACCGATACTTAATTGAGGAATTGCTGTGGGAACAAGAAGTAAGGGAATTTCTGTTAGGCTATAATGAAAACATTGACGAGGGTTTTCTGTACAAACTTATGACAGCATTAATTGATAATGATGATGAAAAACTCGATAAACTAAATCGTGATCTAACCAAGGCCATAAGCCAAGGCAATTTATTGTTTTCGGAAAAATTGAAATTCTATTTAAACGGAAACACTGTAGATAAATTAAAGAAGAAAAGTGTGCGAACATGGTCTCTTCTAATCTACTTGCTTTATTTAAGCAAAATAAAAGACCTTTACCCAACCTCATTTAGCAGCCTATGGGCAATTTCACCATTTGCGGATCACAATATTGAAAATCTTACCGTTTTTAATCTTACAAGCGGTAGCGTAAGAATGTTTCATGATGGGAAACTTGATTATTTATTTGCCCGTGATCTTGCCAATGAACGTCTCATGCGTGACGGCTTATGGAGCTATGGAGGCTATTTGGTATTTCTACCTCAGGAATTCGTTGACAGAATCAAGAATGAAGCTCAAGTTATAAAAGTTAAGTCAAACCACCGGAAATCCGAATGCTGAAACACATAATAATCTATGAGAGCTTAGTTTAAGCTCTCTTTTTTAATAGTATAAAAATTGGCTGCCATTTAGCGTTAGAAAGTATGGAATTCTGTTTTTTTTAAGTAAGCCAAGAATGCTCTGTGCCGGATGACCGTAACTGTTTTCTCCAACCTCAATTATGGCTTTTTTGGGATTAATATCACTTAAAGCTTTTTGAGTTAATGCGGTTTTACTGCCGTGATGAGGCACCTTTAGATAATCCGCCTTTAATTTTTCACCAATTTTCTCCAAAACTTTTGATCCGGCGTCTCCGGTAAATAAATACTTCTTGCCTTCGGCCGTAAAATTTATCACCAAAGAATCGTTATTTAGGTCTTTATCATCATAATTTTTTTCCGGCCACAAAACATCCATAGATTCGTTTTTACTAAGAATTATTCTGCTGCCCTTGGAAAGTCTTACGGTAGGAATGTTTTTTTGCTTCTTAATATTTTGCCAAGTTTTGTACTCCGGCGTGTCTGAGGCTTTGCTGCCCTCAATCACCTTTTTTATCTTATACTTTTTAGCAACATAATTTAAACCCACTAAGTGATCGGCATGAGGATGGGATAAAATTACTAAATCGATAGTTTTATCCCAATAAGGCAACTCTTTACCCAACTCCTCTAAAACTTGAGCCGTTGGGCCGCCATCAATCAAAACAATTTGCCCTTCTTTGGTTCTAATTAGCTCGCTATCTCCTTGCCCCACGTTTAAAAAAGCAATTTCCCCATTCTTGTCGAAAAAAATATAGGAAGACAAAAAAAGGTTAGCCAGCAAGAGAATAATAATCGTGTAAATTTTCTTTTTTCTTTTTTGCATACCTTAAGCTCAATATCTTAATGTCTATTAACAAAATATAAACGACAATTAAAGCCGTAAAGCCAAATTCTATATTAACTTTGGCCCAAGGTAAACTCGACAGATAAAGGATTGTTTTGACCACATATTCGGCCAGCACCCAATTAAAAAATCCCACGCCAAGAGCAAGAAATGGACTTACCAGATACACTGCAAAGGTAATAAATGAAAAAAGCATTAAAAACGGGATAGCGGGTAAAACAAGCAGGTTGGCCGCAAAGGATACAATGGAAACTTTTCCAAAATAATAAGCGATGAGGGGCATCGTTAAAATTTGCGCGGAAATTGTGGCAATAATTATTTCGGTAAAAATGTTTCGTTTTTTAAACATTAAACCAACCAGCGGTCCAAAATATATAATACCTAAAACTGCCAGGAATGATAACTGAAATCCGAGGTCGTACATTAAAATTAAGGGGTTTAAAAATACCATAATCGACGCTGTTAACATAAGCGAAGAAAAGGGGTAATAATCCCTGCCTGCCAGCTTCGCAATTATAAGAACCAACGCCATTATGGATGCCCTAACTACAGACGCCGACATGCCGGTAAGAACAGCAAATACCCAGACCCCAAAAATGGCACCCCAAATTTTTATTTTTTGGGGTTTCTTTTTTAAAAATTTAAAAAGCACGGTCGCAATAATCATAACATTGTAACCGGAAACGGCTAAAATATGGGTAATACCTGTGTCGGAAAACTTTGATGAGAGGTCTTTTGAAAATGCCGAACTTCCACCCAAAAGCACCCCAACAGAAAGGGCGGCATGCGGTTGGGGCAAAACCGCTGAAATTCTGTCGCTTATATATTCGTTTAACCTGTTTATTAAAATCGCCTTTTTTACTAAGAAGTTTTCATATCTGCCTGAATTTGGCTTTTTAATTTTTCTAATTTCGGGGTATTGGACAAAGTAATAAATGTGATCTTTTTTATATTTTGGTAAATCGGCAGCCGTAATATTGCCGGAAATTAAAACATAATCCCCAACTTTATATTCTACATCTTTCCCGGTTCGAACTTCTAAATATGAATCTTTTTCTTTTTCTTTAACGTAAAAGTTAATGCTTTTTTGATAAATATTTTGGTCAACTTTGGCAATGAAGCCGGAAATTGATGTGGGTTCACTTTTAATTTTAAAATTTGCCGCATTGCAACCCATTTCAAATCCGGCAAATATAAAAATGGCAGCAAGAGAAACAAAGATATGAATCCATTTCTTAGTTGCTACTGACATAACTAAGAAAAAAGCAATGGCGGCAATAAAAAAATTCGAAATGTCATAATTAAAAAAAGTTCCAGCCGCCGTACCCGCCAGAAATCCAATAAGTAAAATACCAAGTAGCTTTGCTTTCACCTTAATAATATATCAGGACTTTTCTAATTTAACAAAGATTAGTTAGTAAAATTACTTTTGCAAAATATGACATGCATGACTGGGTTATGGCAAATTGTTTCATAAATGCAACGATCGTGTCAAAAGTGAAACAATTTAAAGAAGATAGCAGGCAGGACTTCCTTCGACTTCGCTCTCTTCGAGTCTGAGCGGCGAGATCACTCAATCTCAGAGTCAAAGACAGGATGAACTTCTCGTCCCACGAACTTAAAAAGCTGTGCCGTCCATCTTTCAGATGAACATCACAGCTTTTGGAGGGCCGGGCGGGACTCGAACCCGCGACCAATTGCTTAAAAGGCAACTGCTCTACCAACTGAGCTACCGGCCCCCGTCAGGATGCCTTATAAGGTTTCGCAACTCGACTAGCTCGTTGCTTCACATTGCCAGGATCCTTCCTTTTTCGTTAAAAATCTTATTGATTTTTAACGAGTCACTTTTAGAGATTAAATAAATAAATAACCCTTACTAAAACTGTTTATTGCTTATTGTTATTTGTTTATTTAACTAATATAATATAGCATAAAAATTGAATTCTGTCTATTCCAAATTCCTGACCCACGTGCACTTTTTTAAAACCTTCTCAAAATATACTTTAAATCTGTCATTCCAAACTTGCCTGCCCGCCTCCGGAGGGAGTTGAAATCCATACTGTCTGGATTCCCGCCTCCGCGAGAATGACACAAAAAAAGTGTGCATGGTTTATTCCAAATTCATTTCATTTTTTGCTTTTTTTGGCAAAGGAGAAAAAGATGATGAATATTATTGGCATAATTAGCCACAAAAACCTAAACTGCATCATGTGCGCTGCCAAACTGGATTGACCAAATATGACTTCAAGCTGCTTTTCGGACATAAACGTTGCAATTGATGTAAGCATAAGGCCCGCACTAAAAAAGCCGTAAATAGCCGCCATTATCGTCCCAATAAGACCATGGGACACCTCACCAACTTTGATATTCTCGTTCTTCAAAGTAAAAAATAATATGATAAGGGCAAATAAAACAGTTTTAAATGTGAAAATTGACGTTGCGGCGCCATAAGCCGAGGTTCTGGTAAAATAACTATATAGAATATCTCCCGTCTCATTTGCAACAGCAAGGGCCACATAAGCGGACAGCATGATTCCCGTTATTTTAGCCTTACCAAGAAGCAAACTATAGCCGACGCAAACACCGAAAAACAAAAAAATAAAAGTATCCCAAGAAGGTGATAAGTTAAAACTTTCCATCATCATTTAAACCCATTTGAGAAAACCGATAAATTATTCATACCAAACCTTTTTATAATCATAGTGTATCTTATGTGTATAAGCAAGAAGTGTATTTTAATTTCTCCAAGTATCCTGCACTTCGATAGTTTGTCCAAGCTCGGCATTCTGAGCCCAAAGCCTATATTTATAAGAATTAGCGCCAGCATTATTAGAATATATTTGCATCCAATATCTAAACGAATTACCATGAGGATCACTTGCAAAGGGGTCTCTAGGAAAATCATCACCCGGAAAATATCCTACAGGATAACTATTAGCGGTTCCCTGTATGATAATTTGTTTACAGATAAAATCGGCGCTCACATAATAATTAGCAGACAAATAAAATTGAACATTGGTCGAACCCGGGACCGGAGCAACCATGCATGTGTCTCCCCCCCATAAACATTTTGTGGTGTCCATACATTGCAAGGTTCCCCCATCAGCCTTGAAGCGTTGGAAGGTTTGATTAATATTATTAAGATCAGCAATTCTTCTGGTATTTCTAGCTCGTGCGGGATAATCTGACAAGCGAACAATAATAAGTCCTGCCAATATACCAATAATAGCAATAACCACTATAAGTTCTATTAATGTAAAGCCGCAATTATTTGTTGTTTGTTTTTCTATTGTCATTTGCTCTTTTGTTTCCTCACTCCCAAATAGATTGCCACGTTCACTTCGTTCCCTCGCAATGACTCATTTGAAATTAGGATTTCTCTTGACATTTGTCATTTGAAATTTTCCACCCAAGGTGGATCCAGGCTGTCTAAAAACCTCTTCCAAAGAAATTTAGACAGCCTTTTTCAATGGAAATAAAAAATGCCTTAATAATTAGGGCCGTATTGTTTGATTGTTTGGTTTCCTGGTTTCTTAAGCCGCTTTTAG
>Ga0210051_1004943_pt1 | contig 12877 bp, 12 predicted proteins | sample CryGey092014_all_FD_185464 | JGI IMG/M metagenome (GOLD analysis project Ga0210051, IMG submission 185464) | Groundwater microbial communities from aquifer - Crystal Geyser CG23_combo_of_CG06-09_8/20/14_all (SPAdes) (version 2) | ecosystem: Environmental > Aquatic > Deep subsurface > Groundwater...
GGATGACCTCTGCCTCGAAGATGCGCTGGAGCTGGTAAAGGATGTGAGGAAGGCAGCCTGCGGCCTCTTCCCAGGAAAAGAAGAGACATTTGGATTGATTTATAGGCCAAGGTTTGATCGGGTGATTCAAGAAAGATTCGGTCCTATTTTCCCATCTCCTGATGGATCATCTCTTTGATCTTCGATAGGACCTCCTTCTCCTTCACCAGGAAGATCTCCCCGGTCTTCCTCTTTTTAATTTCCACCAACCCCTTCTTCAAATTCTTTTCTCCCAGAGTCGCTCTCAACGGGATCCCGATGAGATCTGCATCTTTGAATTTTACTCCCGGGGTCTCTTCGCGATCATCGTATAAGACTTCTATTCCATTCTCCAAAAGGGTTTGATAGAGTTGCTCTGCTGTCTCCTTCAAGAAGTCCATTTTGATATTAACAGGGAGGATGAGAACCTGGAAGGGAGCGATGGGCATGGGGAAGATAATTCCATTTTGATCATAGTATTGTTCGATGGCGGCTGCAACCGTTCTTCCCACACCAATCCCATAGCACCCCATGACGATCTCTTTTTCTTTTCCCTGATCATCCAGAAAGGTGGCTCCCATTGCCTTACTGTATTTAGTTCCAAGCTTAAAAGTATGACCGACCTCAATTCCTTTATCCATCTGGGTCTCTTCCCCGCAAAGGGGACAATGATCTCCAGGTGTGAATTTTCTAATGTCCACAAACTGAGAGACTTGAAAATCACGGCCCGTATTGACATGAATGAGGTGGGCATCTTTTTCATTAGCTCCGGTGACGAAGTTGACCATCTCCTGAATATCGAGATCGGCGAGAACAGGGACGGAGAGTCCGGTGGGGCCAGCGAATCCTTTGGGAGCGTGGGTGATCTCTTCTACCGTCTCCTCACTGGCTAATTGAATGTCTTCGGTACCCCATACGGCCTTTAGCTTCTTTTCACTGATCTCATGGTCTCCGCGGACTAAAGCTGCGACACATCCTTTGTCGCTTCCAAAAATGAGGGTTTTTACCAAATCCTGGGGTGACACATTGAGAAACTGTGTGACCTCTTCTACGGTCCGCTTCTCGGGGGTCAATACTTTCTGGACAGGCTTCTGAAATCCTTTGTTACGCGTCTGAACCCTTTTTACTTGTCTTCGAAATTCGGCTTTTTCAATATTGGCGGCGTAAGGGCAGCGGGCACAACTGACGATGGCTTCCTCTCCAGTTTCAGCCAATACCATAAATTCATGAGAGAATGTTCCTCCGATCAGACCGGTCTCCGCCTCCACCGCTCTGAATTTTAAGCCACATCGGGTGAAGATACGCGTATAGGCCTCGATCATTTTTTGATAACTTTCGTCGGCTCCCTTTTCATCGACGTCAAAACTATAAGCGTCTTTCATGATAAATTCACGGGCGCGCATGACCCCGAAGCGGGGGCGAATCTCATCTCTGAATTTGGTTTGGATCTGATAAAGATTGAGCGGCATCTGGCGATACGATCGGATCTCTTTTCTGGCGATATCCGTGATGACCTCCTCATGGGTGGGTCCCAGACAACCATCCCTATTGTGGCGGTCCTTAAACCTTGCCAGTTCACCCCCATATTCTTCCCACCGATGGCTCTCCTGCCAAAGCTCCGCAGGTTGAACAAAGGGGAGTAATACCTCAATGGCGCCGGCTCGGTTCATCTCCTCACGGATGATGGTTTCCACTTTTCGAATAGATCGAAGGCCCAAGGGTAGGTAGGAATAGATACCGGAGGCCAGTTTCCGTATCATCCCCGCCCGAAGCATCAGTTGATGGCTGGGGACTTCCGCTTCAGAAGGAACCTCCTTCAATGTCGGTAGCAGATATTGTGAATATCGCATTGCCGTTCCTCCTCATTCAGTTTGAGCTGTCCCGATGCACTTTTTCTCCCCCTCACCCTAACCCTCTCCCGCCAAGGGAGAGGGGACAAGTTAGGCCGGATCATCAATATGAATTCCCTCCCCCTTGATGGGGGAGGGGAAGGGGTGGGGGTGATGTTTCTTGATTTTTATTCCTCCGTGGTGTAAAAAACAATTTACTTATGAGACGAATTGCTCCCTTTCATTGGCTGACTTTTCTTTTTCTTATCGGTTTGATCCTTTTGACCCTCATTTTTCGAGGCCAAATTCCGCTCTGGCGTTCTTTACTCCTTAATTATGTCGTCTTATTTGGTCTTCTTTTTGCCTTAAAATTATCATCGGATCGAAAAATGATAGGAAAGAGGGGGATGTTCTTTCATCATTTTTCTCCCATCCTATTTGTCATTCTCATCTATGAGTCTCTTGGCAATTTGATCCAATATCTCCAACGGGATATCGACCCCACGTTGATCCAAATTGATTTTTTCATTTTCGGGGTGCAACCCACCCTATGGATGGAGCAATGGATTGTCCCGTGGTTTACCGATGTTATGTCTTTGGCTTACCTCAGCTATTATTTCATCCCGATCGTTTTAATTGCCGTTCTTTATCTGAAGGATCGGATGATGGAATTTGATCGGGCTATATTTGTCTTGGCCTTTGGATACTATGTTTCATTTATCGGCTACATCCTCTTCCCCGCCATCGGGCCTCGTTATGCATTAACCCATCTCTATTCCGTTCCTCTCGAAGGAAGCTTCCTCACCGATTTTGTCAGAGATATATTGAATGCCCTGGAACATAACAAACGGGATTGCATGCCCAGCGGTCACACCCAGATCGTCCTCATCGCCTTATATCTGGCCCACCGTTATGAAAAGGTCCTCTTCTATATCTTTCTCCCTATTATCTGCGCCCTCATTCTCTCCACGGTCTATTTGAGATACCATTATACCATCGATATTTTTGCCGGAGTTATGTTGGCCATTGGGTGTATGATCATCGGGCCTCGATTGTACAGATGGTGGAACCTTCGAATCAAAGATTGAGGAATGAAGGGATTTTGGAATTAAGGAATTTGAAATTCCTCAATTCGCAATTCCTCAATTCCCTAATTTTTTAAAGGGGCATTTCATAAATCCGGTAGTTTTTGTAACGTCTCCCCCCCATGGCTTCAATTCCGTGTTGCATCAGGACATTCTCTTCAAGAATCCATGAGCATTCTGCTTGGTGATATCCCTTTCTGTTTCCTCTCTTAAACGTCTCAATATAGAGGAGACCTTCCACGCCTTTCTTCTGAAAGGCATGCTTGACACCCAGTAGCATCACTCGAATCTTATTAATTTTTTTTGAATAATAAAGGAACTTGAGCGCACCCAGAAGCCCGATCTTTCCGTTCAGGTGTTTGAGAACCTCATTATAATCTGGAAGGGAGACCGAGAAACCGATGGGTTCTTCTTCCCAGTAGGCAAAGAGGACCAAATCGGAAACGACCAGGGGCTTCAGCTCTTTTGCCAAAAGGTTAATTTCTTCATCAGTGAGTGGAACGAACCCCCAATTTTTACTCCAGGCTTGGTTGTAGATCTCCTTGATAATCTTTAGCTCCTCGTCAAGATGGGGAAGATCGATGGGGCGGATATGAAGTCGGGGTTCCCTTTTCCTCAACCTTTCGGTGATACGGTTCAGACGATCAAGATGGAAAGAAGACTCTTCCGCGAAGTAGGCATAAAGATCCATCCTCTTTCGCAATCCAAACCCCTCCAGCAAAGAAGGATAATAGCGGGGGTTGTAAGGCATCATCAGGCAAGGGGAGGCATCGAATCCTTCGATGAGCAGACCGCATTCATCGTTAGTGGAGGGATTCATCGGCCCGGCCATCTTTTCCATTTCATGCCCTTTTAACCAGTCAGCGACTCTTGAAAGGAGAATTCCTGCCACTTCCGCATCATCAATGGATTCGAAGAATCCGAAGAAACCCACTTTCTCCTGGTGAAACTTAACGTAGTGGTGATCGATGATGCCTGCAATTCTTCCTGCGATCTTTCCTCGCCGATGAGCCAGAAAGAGGATCATCTGGGAATGGGAACGGAAGGGATGGCTTGGATTAAATTTCAAAATCTGGTCTTTGATGAGAGGAGGGACCCAATACCGATCCCCCTTATAAACCTCCCAGGAGAATCGTATGAAGGTCATGAGGTCTTGTTGATTTTTTACTTCTTCAACCTGGAGTTCCTGTCTTATCATCCCATTGGTTTCCGTCAAATCAGCCCCAATTGTTTTCCTGCCTTTTCAAAGGCGCCCAGGACCTTGTCCAACTGCTCTTCGGTATGGGTCGCCATATAACTTGTCCTGAGCAGTTCTCTCCCCGGAGGCACAGCAGGGCTAACGACAGGATTGACAAAGACCCCATTTTCAAAAAGAAGTTTACACATCTCGTAGGTCTTCATGCTGTCTTTGATAATGATGGGGATGATCGGCGTTTCACTGGTGCCGGTATCATATCCCAACTCTTTATAGCTTTTGAGCATTTTATGGGTATTCTTCCAGAGCTGTGTTCTTAGTTGTGGCTGTTCTTCAATGATGTCCAGAGCGGTACTCACGGAGGCCACCAAGGAGGGTGGAAGACTGGCGCTGAAAATCATCGAGCGGCCAACGTGCTTGATGAAATCGATCGCCACTTTTGAACCCGCTACAAACCCTCCGATGGCAGCGAGGGATTTGCTGTACGTCCCCATGATAAGGTCCACTTGATCTTCGACGCCAAAATGTTCTGCCGTGCCTCTTCCGCCTGCCCCCAAGACTCCAATGCCATGTGCGTCATCTACCATCACCCTCGCCCCGTAAGCTTTCGCTAATCTAACAATGTAAGGAAGATCAGCGATATCCCCTTCCATACTGAAGATGCCATCCACGATGATCAATTTGCCTTTGTCTTTTGTCGTTTCGAGGACCCGTTCGAGATCCTTCATGTCATTATGACGGTATTTTTTTACCTGTCCGAAAGAGAGGCGACACCCATCAATGATGCTGGCGTGATCATATTGATCAAGAATGGCTACATCATTCCGACCCAGAAGGGCAGAGATGGTCCCCAGATTGGTCTGATATCCGGTGGCGAAGACGAGCGCGGCTTCCTTTCGAAAGAAGCGGGCCAATTTTGCTTCTAATTCTTCGTGGATTTCAAGGTTCCCATTGAGGAATCGTGAACCGGCACAGCCACTTCCAAATTTTTCGATGGCTTTGATGGCGGCTTCCTTTACCCGGGGATGGTTGGTGAGACCGAGGTAATTATTGGAACCGATCATGATGACTCGTTTTCCATTGACCACCACTTCAGCGTCCTGAGGCGATTCAAGCTTTCTGAAGAAAAAGTAGTAACCGCTTGTTTTCAACCCTTGGGTCTGCTCATAAATTTTTAAACATTTTTCAAAGACATCCATAGATCACCTCGTTCTCTCTACAGCCAATTTTCTTTTTTATACCATTCGAATGTTAATTTCGCTCCTTGCGCCAATGGAATGTGAGGTTCAAAACCCAAGACTGTTCTAACTTTTGTGATATCGCAAACCCAATTCCTTTGGACCATCTCCTCGATTTTTCCTTTATTCAGGAGAGGAGGCTTCCCGGAGAGTTTGGAAAGATATTCGGAAAAAGAAGCGATGCCGATGATCACCCATTCTGGAACACGAAGGCAATAGGCCTTTACCCCCATGGCTTGGGCGAACGTATCACCCATTTCTTCCCATCGATAATCTTGACCATCGGAGAGGAAAAATATTTCTCCGCTGGGCACCTGTGACTGAGCAGACAATAAGATCGCCTGGATAATATCCTCTATATAACATAGGCTGATATGCTGGTCTTCTCCGGAAAGGCAAGGTTTAATCCGTTTAGAGAGAAGTTTGAAAAAGGTGTAGATATCCCTTTCCCTTGGCCCGTAAACAGCACAAGGCCGTAAAACGAGGAGGGGGATTTTATCAGCCTGTGCAAGGGCTAACTCTTCCCCCATCCGTTTACTCTGACCATAGGCGGAGACGGGTTCACATGGATCAGACTCTTTTTTTTTATTTCCATTCCGACAGGGACCTGAAGCGGCTTGACTCGAAAGATAGATGAATTTTTGGATATGAGGGTTATTTTCAAGACAAGCATGAATCAAATTCCCTGTTCCGAAGGCATTTATTTCAAAATAAGTTTTTTCCTTCACCGCCTTGGTGATGCCTGCGAGATGAAATATCTGATCGATATCTTTCACAGCCTCTTTCAAAGAGGCTTTATCCCTACAATCACCTAAGGTCATCTCAATGGGAAGGCCTTTAAGCCACTTCAAATCGCCCGTCTTTCGCAGGAGGCAGCGGACTTGGACTCCCCGTTGGAGAAGCGCTTCAACGAGATGGCTGCCGATAAATCCTGTGCCTCCAGTTACAAGAGCCTTCAAACCAATTTTACCCCGTTAGAAAGCCCCGCTGCTTGCCCCATTAGAAATTTTCCATTATTACCAAGGATTCCCTTTAGTAACCTATTTCTAACGGGGCTTGCAGCGGGGATGAACCCCGTAAGACCTCTGGTCTCTTACGGGGTGAGCCTCCCCGTTGGAAAGTCGAAGACTTTCTAACGGGGTTTACCTCAATTAAATCTGCAAATTTTATCTGTTTTGGTAGAATTGTCAAGGTTAATCAATATTCTGTCAATATTCTCGACACTTATTTTAATGGGGTTCCGATAAATCGAACATGGGTAATGCGATCCAATAACGATCCGTGGGGTTTTCTTCCTAAGTCTATGTCAGAAACGACCACCCTTCCAATCTTTTCCAGTTTAGGACCAGACCTCCTGGATTTCTGTATTCCCCAGATGCTGTGGATGACATAGTATCTCCCTTTATCCTTGCCCAGATAGAGCATGATATGACCGGGTAGTCGGAGGTTGGTCGCCAGAGGGATGGCTTGATCTAAAAGATTTCTTTTTTCTTTGATACTCTTTCCCTCCACTGGACCCAGATCGATTCCAACCGTTGCTTGTTCTTTTGAATTTCGGGGCATCAGAATACCGAAGGTCCTGAAGAGATCCATGATGAATCGGGAACAGTCCCTACCGCTGGACATATCTCCCCAACCGTAAGGGTGGTTGAGCATTTTAAAGGCCTGACGTGCGACATTTTCTTGAGTATAGGGGAGAAAACCTCGATGAACGTCCTCCTCCGCACGGATGTATCCTTTCCGAAATGTCAACAATCCACTGTCCTCTCTTGAAGGGATATGGATGACATAAAATGCATTCGTACTTTTAATTCCGATAGGAATACTGAGGAGGGGAAAGGAGTCCCCCATCTGGGCAAGAAAGACGGGCTGTTGAAGAGAGGGGTCGCTGAAGATATTGATAAAATTTCCTGTAACCACCAATCGTTCTTTTGCTCCTTCATAATCTACTGCCTCACTTCTCTCTTTGGCGATAGCCAGATCATGTGTGCGTACCCATCCACGGATAAAAGGGGTCTGGACATAAGCCCACTCTTTATCTTTGCTGAAGTGGTAGATTCCAATCGGAGATCCTGGAGAGATAGAGGAATGTTGAAAGCGATCAAACTCATCATGATGAGGGGCGCTCATGGAGAGTTCATCTGTGGGAAAGACACGAATGTCTGTCCGTTTGACGATGAGCCCATAAAGCATTCGGCTGCTTTCTTCTATGGACTCTTGGTTTAACTTGTTTTTTAATTCATTCCAAAAAGATCCCCCGAGAGGAATTCCGCCTTTGCCATAACGAGCCTCTCCGGTTCTTCCAAAATTTTCCCAGTCCTCCCTTAGAAGAGGGAGGATCTCCTCTCTTGTCCAGTCTTCCTTTAAATCTTTTACCCTGCAAAGGGAAAGGTCTTTCCTTTTTAGATTTTCTTCATTCATTTTTTGGATCTTCTCAGAGGTAAATAATAGATTCGTTGGATTTTCAATCTTTTTAATCCAAAATTCAGGCCTCTCCATCTCCGGAGTGACATGGGGAAGCCGAGGTGCAGCGATGAGGGCAAGGGGAGCGTATCCCGGGGTGACAAAGAAGGAAAGGAGGAGGGTCACGATAAATAAAAAAGAGAGGAAAAACCTTTGAAGAATCATAAAGACCTATAAGTTACGAATTTCCTTGAAATAATGGCTCAACTCAATTGTTAGCTCACGAATAACTGAGTTTACTAAGGAGTCCATAATTGAGAAGACATATCCAGAAAATCTCCCCTCGCCCCTCTTTGTCAAAGAGGGGTAATTTCTCCCTTTGTAGAGGGCGGGAAGGAGGAATTTAGTTTTCCCTGTCCACACAATTATGGACTGATTAGTATATAACCTGTCAAGATTTTTTTGAGAATTTTTCTTGACAAAATAGAAAAAACATATTAAATTATTTATATATCGTTTGGTGTGAGACCAAATCGAGTTACCAAAAGTTGGTAGCTCTTTTTTTTGTGCTTATTGGAAAAATAGTAAACTTAAATCATTTCAATTGCTTAGAAAGTAAGTTTCAAATCCCCCCATCCCCCCCTTTTCTAAAGGGGGGGATGGGGGGATTATCCTTTTTCGCGGGTCGTGGGTGTCGATACCGTCATGAAAAATTACTTTGAAAAAATAAATTCAATGAGAAGGGAGGTAGATCGCCATGGTTTGTCAAACCGTCAAGGTGGGAACAGAGTGTATCTTCATGAAGAAGACAGGTTGTTCTTATAACGGTGGGAGATGTTATCCCATCGTGGAGTCCTGCAAAGGATGTGAACGAATATTAACTTACGAAGTAGGTTCCTATTGCAAGACTTATTGTGAGCCCTCTATTAAATGGGCAAAAGGACCCTGCAATTTTGCCACTCACATCAAAAAGGAAGTTAAAGAAGATAACTTCAAATTAAACCCTTTGAAGGCCTCGAAGCGAAATGTGAGCCAAAAGGTTTAATGAATATCCTTAACATTTGGTGATCGTTTGAATGAAAGCCCTTCTCTTATCTGCCTTCTAATACTTAAGCCGTTGGGAGAAGGGCTTTATTATTTTTTGGAAGTCACCCAACAGATGAAACTCATCACAGCACAGATGATAAAAATAAAGATGTGAAGGCCAAACCCTGAGGCGATTGCTTTTTCTTTACTCAACCCGGCTATCAGAAACCCGGCCGCCCATCCCGCCTCCAGGGTTCCCCAATTCCCAAACCCACTGATCGGTAACGCACTGGCAATCAAACCTACTGTAGAACCAAAAATCACCCTCCAGAAGGAAATGTCAATTCCAAATCCCCTTAGAAAGGCATAACACATCCAGAAGGCCATGATCCATGAAATCAATGTTGTCAAACTGACGGGGAGATAGGTCCTCCGGGCTTGAATGGCATAAAAGTCCTCTGCGACCTCATTAATTTTCCTTTGGATCCATAGAAAGGATTTAATACTTTTTGACCCTCTCCACTTAGATATTTTTCCGGAGATATCTGAAAACCATCTCAAGAGGCTACTCATGTGGAAAAAAGCAAGGAAGATGAGGCCGAGCAATAGGGCGGTCAGCAAAATGATAAAAAATAGGTTATTTTTAAAAAAGCTTTGAAATCCAATCGAAGCGAATAAAAAAATCATTAGAATAGTAAAAAAATCGTAACCTCTTGAGGTGATTAAGGAAGCCAATCCCTCCGTCATGCTCATCCCACTGATCTTGTTTATAAAGTAGGGAAAGGAGAGTTCTCCCAATTTTGAAGGAAGAACCATGATCGATAAATTATGGAATACGGTAATCCTGAAAAGTTCTGAGAGAGGAATGCTCTTTGAGTGAATCAGCCATCTGAATCGGACGGCTCGGAAGAGAAGGGCGAGGATATAACCAGCTGCTCCTAACGCGGCCCAAATGGGATCGACGGTTTTTAAAAGAGTATAAAGGCCTTTGAGAGAAATCTGTGAAAGAAGGACGAAGAGGATGAGGGCGGTAATGAAGAGGGATAAAAGGATGCGCTTCAACAATAAAGCTCTTTTTTATTTGACCCGTCAGGAGGGAAGGGGTGATTATGAAATGGTTTTAAGACGAATTTCAATTTCTTCTATTTTCCTTTGGAGAACCACAACCCGCCGTTTTAGATCCGATACCTCTTTTTCTAATCGTTCCCTAATGGCAATTTCCTTATCCAGTTTCTCTTCAATGCTAACCAGTTGTTTTTCAACCCTCTGTAAACCAGCAATAATAGTGAAATACTCTGTTTCAAGACGATCCAGCCGATTATAGATCTGGTCAAAATGGCTTGAGAGATCATTGAATTTTTTGTCATGTTCTTCAAGTTTCTTGTCTATGTTATCGAATCGAGGTTCGATCTGTTTCTGAATATAGAATTCGATTCGGTCGAATCGAGGTTCAATCTGTTTTCGGAAAAGCTCATTAAGGGTATCGGAGATATCTTTCTTGGTTAACGCAGTTTTCGTGCTGTCCTCTCTTTTCATATTGCAAAACTTTACCATAGCCTGATCTTATGGTCAAGGACCTATTCGAATTGACGGTTGCCCCAAAAAATGGTAAACATTATCGTAAATATAAGCCGGCGTAGCTCAGTGGTAGAGCAACTGATTCGTAATCAGTAGGTCGAGGGTTCAAATCCCCCCGCCGGCTCCAGTAAGTGATAGGAAACACTGGAGGTTTTAAGCGGCAGGTAATTGGTTCGATATTGAAATTTCATCTTTTCCCACTATTTTCCCACTATTGAGGATCAATTTCTCAATCATCTCTCTCTGATAATCCATGTCTGAGCCAATGTAGAAATCAACCGTGGTCTTTACGTTGGAATGTCTTAACTGATCTTTGATCACCAACGCAGGAACCCCTTTCCGGTGCATCAAGCTTGCCGTAGTATGTCTTAATTCCTTCCATGAGTATTGTCTTGTGTCGATTCCAAGAGACTTGAGGATTTTCTTGAAAGGTTGGTAAACGTGCCACTGTTTGAAAGGTTCTCCATTGGGTTGACAGAAGACTAAATCTGATTGTTTTGGAAGGGATTGAAAGAGATCGATCAACTCTCTTTGCATTACCACCTTTTGACCTCTACCAGTAGGGTCTTTTAAAGTCTTTGTGGAAGGAAGATAGATCACACCGTCTTTGAGATCAACCCATTCCCACCGAAGGCCCAATAACTCACCTTCCCGAAGTCCAGTATAGTATGCAGTGAGGATCATCGGCCTTAACCACTCTGGAGAGGCAGAAATAATCTTCTCCATCTGTTCCTCTGTAAAGAAATTTCTAAGGCCTTTCTGGTCTGAGTAGAAAAGACCGCTCTTTGAAGTCTTTGGGAATGGGTTTTCTTCCATGTATTCTCTGGACACCGCAAAGTTAAACAGTCTCCTCAATCCTGCCAAAGCCCGATTGACATTGGAATCGGTGACCTCTGTTCCTCCCCTCTGTTTTGGAGTCGCCTTCAAAGCATCCCTAAACTTAAAAAGGTCTCTTCTTGTGATCTGTGAGAGCTTCTGTTCCCCAAAATGCCTCAGATAGATGGGAATGAATTGAAGGATATATTTCTTTCCATCTCCCTCCTTTTCATAGAGATCAACCAATTGTTTGAAGCTTGTTTTCTCCTGCCTCTCAATTACCTCATAATTGCCACGTCTACCCTTATTCTCCCTCTCCATCTTCTCTGTCAGGGCCATTGATAAACGTGGGCCAATGGCCTTCTCATACTTCTTTGAACCTACATAGTAAGTGATGTAATAAGTCTCACCCACCTTGTAGATTCCCTTGTGTTTCGTCTTCTCACGTTTCATAATTCCTCCTAACCGTTAGCGAAACGACCCACCTCCTTTCAATTATTTATTTTGTAAACGTGGTTGTACCCAATACTTCCTCTTTTTTATGATGTTCCCATCCTTATCGCAAGTTAATTCCACACATAGCCAACCGGCAGTATAGGTTGAAGCGGTTATTCCCCCAGACTCACCAGGATAGTAACCAATCGACTTGCCTTTCTGAAAGTAATAATAATAAATTGTAAAATTCGCCTTCTGTTCAACCTTGGCCGGTGGTCCCCATTTCTCCTCGACCCTGGTAATATTTGAAGCGGCGCACCCCAAACAAATAAACATAATCAAAACTACTAACCACTTTTTCATAATATTACCCCTTTTTTCCATCTCGATCTTAACGGTTTTGATTTAATCGGGTTCACCTCCTTTCTTCTTGGATTTGACAAACCGAATCTCATAACCTAAAGTCTCAGCAATCTTCTTGACCAGGCCATAACTGGGATTGAACCCATCCTTAAAAAGCTTGCTGAGATAACTCTGTGCAACACCTAATTCCTTGGATAAGCGATATGCAGTTATCCCCTTTCGATCAAGTATCTCCTTCAACTCACTTCCAATTGTCACTTGCTCTTTTCGTTTCATGCTTATATTTTAAAGAATGCTTCTTTATTTGTCAAGAAGAATCTTTTCACAAAGTCAAATTTTCTCCATTAACCTGCTATCTATGGACTACCATTTTAAGGTTTTGGTAGTGGGAATTTAGTGGGAATGGTTTCGATTTCATTGAATCTTCAATGGATTTTTTTAGCCTACTGATACGTAGTAAGTAAGTTTTCATCTTCTCTCTACCCTTGACCTCTCAAGGAAAGCCTCGATATCAGACCATTTGAACCTAATCACCTTTCCCATTTTGTAACAGGGTAAGACCCCCCTCTTGACCATAATGTAGGGCCAAGGCTTGGATACCTTCAAGAGTCTCGATAATTCTTTTGGACTAAGTAACTCGTCCATTTCTTAACCTTCACCTTATATGTGGTAGGGGAGGGGGACGGAGGGGGAGGTCGAAGGTCGTAAATTAACAAACCCTCTCTTCAATGCTCAGTCCAAATTTAGAGAAATCCATTTAGCTCCATTTATGGATTCTCCTCACCCTTGTTACTCAATTCGGAAGTCCAATCCCCCTCACTATTTACGAATTCTTCTCACTACATCCGTCTTCAGCCTCAATCTTAGCCTCAACCTTAGCCCCTTTTTTTG
>Ga0210051_1004946_pt1 | contig 12875 bp, 11 predicted proteins | sample CryGey092014_all_FD_185464 | JGI IMG/M metagenome (GOLD analysis project Ga0210051, IMG submission 185464) | Groundwater microbial communities from aquifer - Crystal Geyser CG23_combo_of_CG06-09_8/20/14_all (SPAdes) (version 2) | ecosystem: Environmental > Aquatic > Deep subsurface > Groundwater...
ACGATTCCTGCAGGGCGTACTAAACCAGTGAGAACCAGCAACCGTAGGTTGCAGGAATGCTGTGCGACGAATAAGGAGCACGAGATAGCATTGGGTGCGAGTCGGTGAGCACCCTGACCGACGAGCGGTAGCGAGGAGAACGATTCCTGCAGGGCGTACTAAACCAGTGAGAACCAGCAACCGTAGGTTGCAGGAATGCTGTGCGACGAATAAGGAGCACGAGATAGCATTGGGTGCGAGTCGGTGAGCACCCTGACCGACGAGCGATAGCGAGGAGAACGATTCCTGCAGGGCGTACTAAACCAGTGAGAACCAGCAACCGTAGGTTGCAGGAATGCTGTGCGACGAATAACGAGCACGAGATAGCATTGGGTGCGAGTCGGTGAGCACCCTGACCGACGAGCGGTAGCGAGGAGAACGATTCCTGCAGGGCGTACTGGGGGGTGATGAGAGATATGGGACCAGCTTGTGCAACAGGAGGAGGGTTTTTTGGCGTGCTTTTTGGACTTATCTACCTGGGAATTGTAATTTAATTGCATAGGAATTTCCTTTTTCTAACCACGAATTAACGCGAATTACTCTAATTCGTAAAATTCGATAAATTCGTGGTTTTATAACTTGTTGTATGGAATTTCAAAGTTCCCCCTCATCTATGTTTCCTCTCCCCAAGGGGAGAGGATGGAGGTGAGGGGGCTAAGTTCTATGATTTACCTGGCAATTCGCTTGGTGAAAGCGGTAGAGGAAATTGCCAATAAGATGAAGTAGTGATTACGCGGATGTGGCGGAATGGCAGACGCGCTAGACTTAGGATCTAGTCCTTTTTGAGGGTGGGAGTTCAAATCTCCCCGTCCGCACAGGAAATGTAACCGCGGATAATAGCATAGCTGTCATTGCGGGAATAACTCAGTGGTAGAGTGCAACCTTCCCAAGGTTGAAGTCGCGGGTTCGAATCCCGTTTCCCGCTCGAGTTTCTTGAACTAAGGGATTCGAAAGGGACGCTGTGCGACGAATAAGGAGCACGAGATAGCGTCGGGTGCGAGTTCAGTGAGCACCCTGACCGACGAATCCGCCAATGGCGGATAAGGAGACCCTGTTTATGAACTGCGACGAATAGGAGCAGTGAATAGGCGGGGGGCCGACCGGAGCGAAGCGGAGGCGCCGAATCCCGTTTCCCGCTCGATGAAAAAGTTTGGGGATTAAAAGTTGAAAATTAAAAGTATAAAGATTTTAACGGTTTTTTTTCTTATTCTTTCCGGTTGTACAATTCGGCTGATTCCCTCCCGACCAACATCCTATTCTAAAAATGGGGAATATCATCGGGTAAAAAAAGGAGAAAATCTATACAGGATTTCCCAGCATTACGGAATCTCGGTAGAAGCCATTAAAAGAGCCAATCATTTGAGGAGCGATAGAGTTTATGTCGGCCAGAGACTTTCTATTCCCCAAGGTGTCAAAGCAGAAAGAATCCCGGTTGACAAAATTAAAAAAGAGTATTCCATTGTCAAGTTAGAAAAAGGCGAATTTCTCTGGCCCGCAAAGGGTAAGGTTGTAAGAAAATTTGGAGAGGAAAACGACGGAATTGATATCCTTCTTGCTCCAAAAGCCAAAGTTGTTGCCTCTAAAAAAGGAAAAGTATCTTTCTGCGATGCTACCAAAGGTTATGGGATGACGATAATCATTGACCATCAGAATGGGTATTATTCCGTCTATGCCCAGGAAATAGTGCCGTCGGTAAAGAAAGGGGAAATCGTATCTCAAGGAGCAGAAATTGCCCGGATGAAAGACCAGGAAAAAGAACCCCTCCTTCATTTTGAAATTAGAAGAGGGGTGGAGCCAGTAGATCCTCTTTTCTACTTAGGAGACTAAATGTTGATCCGAGAAGAGTTGGAAGCGAATGAAGAAAAGTTTTTGGCGCCTTACGGAGTGAGAAGTAGAGAGAGTAGGGGAAGGAGATATAAGGAGAATGAGCATCCTTTCCGCAGCCTCTTTCAGAGAGATCGTGACCGGATTATCCATTCTACCGCCTTTCGGCGGTTGGAATATAAAACTCAGGTTTTTGTAAACCATGAAGGAGATTACTATCGCACCAGATTGACTCATACCATTGAAGTTAACCAAATTGCGCGCACGATTGCCAGAGCCTTGGGCCTAAATGAAGATTTGACGGAAGCAATTGCTTTAGCGCATGATTTAGGTCATACTCCTTTTGGCCATGCCGGGGAGAAAGCCCTTTCTGAATTAATGAGAGATTTTGGCGGTTTTGAGCATAATCAGCAGGGATTGCGCGTGGTGGATAAATTAGAAAAGAAATACCAAGAATTTGATGGTCTTAACCTTACTTACGAAGTGAGAGAAGGAATTATTAAACACCATACTCCTTATGATTTGCCTGAGTATCAGGAGTTTAAACCTGCAGAATCTCCAACTTTGGAATGCCAGGTGGTAAGCCTGGCTGATGAAATTGCCTATACCAGTCACGATCTCGATGACGGTCTTAAAGCCGGTTTAATTGAAGAAAATGACCTAAGGCAAATAAAAATTTGGTTTTCCATTTATGAAAAGATGTCAGGGAATATTTCTAATGAAGAAAAAGTGTATAAAACTATCCGTTCTCTAATTAATCTTTTGGTAACTGATTTGGTAAAGGAAACTGAAAAAAGGTTGAAAGAATTTCGTGTTAGTTCGCTTCGTCAGGTCAGAGAAATGAAGGAATTTGTTTCCCTTAGCCAGAAGATAGAAAAAGAAAATAAGGAACTAAAGCAGTTTCTTTTTGAGAAGATGTATTGCCATTATCGGGTAATACGGATGGCTGAAAAGGCTCGCCGGATTATAGAATCTCTATTTATGGAATATATCAAGGAACCAAAACAACTGCCATCCTTGGTTCAGGAATCTTTAAAAGAAGAGTCTGTTCCCCGTATTGTCTGCGACTATATTGCCGGAATGACCGACCGTTTTGCTCTGGGAGAATATAAAAAACTCTTTGACCCATATACCCGGGTCTAGGCGGGTTCGATAAATCGAACCCCTACAGTAGGGGTCGGATTTATCCGACCCGAATATACAATGGATGAAAGGAAGAAAGGCTGGATTGGACTTAATCTTGTTGATACTTTGGGTCCGGTCAGGATACGAAATCTCCTGAAAAGATTTAAAGAGCCCAAAAAGGTCTTTAATGCAACTATATCGGAACTGCTGGAGATTCCTGGTATTAGCAGAAATGTTGCGGAAAGAATTAAGGATTTCTCCGTTGCCCGTTTGGAAAAGGAATTAAGTTTGATGGAGGAAATGGGACTTTCCGTTATTACCTTAGAGGACCAAGATTATCCTGCCAATCTTAAATTGATTTATGCTCCTCCCGCCGTTCTTTATATCCAGGGAGAGATAAAAGCAAAGGATCGGTTAGCCATCGCTGTTGTGGGAACAAGACGATGTTCTTACTATGGACGCAAGACGGCTAATTCTCTCAGTTATGAACTTGTTAACCGTGGTTTCACTATTGTCAGTGGGATGGCTCGAGGTATCGATACTGAAGTTCATAAGGGAGCTCTGAAGGCCGGTGGCAGGACTATTGCCGTATTAGGCAGCGGGCTGGCAAGAATCTATCCTGGAGAGAACAAAAACTTATCTAAAGAAATTGCCCAGTCAGGAGCGGTTATTTCAGAATTTCCTCTTCTTACTAGCCCTGAGCGAGGGAATTTTCCTCGGCGTAACCGCATTATCAGCGGTCTCTCTCTTGGTCTGGTGGTGATTGAAGCTCCGAATAAAAGCGGGGCCCTTATTACAGCTGATTTTGCTCTTGAGCAGGGAAGGGAGGTCTTTGCTATTCCGGGCAATGTTGACCAGCCCACGAGTTCAGGTACGTTGCATTTAATTAAACAAGGGGCAAAATTAGTAACCCAGGTAGATGATATAATTGAAGAATTAGGAGCTCTTATTAATCTTTTGCCGAAAAAAAAGGAAGAGCAAGGGAAAAAGAGAATTTCCGGAGGGCTAGGACTAAAAGAAAGGGAACAAGAAATCTATCAATTACTTACTATTTCTCCCAGACATATCGATGAAATTATAAAGGAAAGCAATTTCCCGGCATCTGTTGCTCTCAGCGCTTTGATGACTTTAGAATTAAAAGGATTGGTTAAGCAACTTCCCGGTAAGTTTTATGTCTTGGCTTGAGATTTTATACCAGGGTCTTGATTTTAGGCTTTTTTTGAGGTAGAATGAAGGGTTAAATAAGGAGGAGACAAATGAGAATATTTAATAAAATAGTGGCTTGGATATATGCGCTTACTTCTTTGATTGTTGCTTTCTTCTTTCTTCTGTCTTCAATCGGGATAATTTCCAGGCAACAAGTGCATCTTTATGTTGAAAAGATGAATTGGAATGCAATAGGTATAATCGGAACTTTTTTAATTGTTTTGGGATTGCTATGGCTTTTGTTTGTGGTTAATTATTTTCGTAAAAGCCGGTCAATTTGTTTTGATAATCCGGGAGGAGAAGTAAAAGTTGCTCTTTCGGCAATTGAAGATTTCATTGTTAAAAGAGTGTTGGCACAAATAAAAGCAGTGAGAAGAATTACCACGCGAACTTCCGCCACGGCTAAAGGATTAAAGGTGGTTAACCGGGTAGTACTTTGGTCCGACAATGAGATACCGACTACCTGTGCAACCATCCAGGATTTAATTAAAAAGTATCTGCAGGATATTATTGGAGTAGAGCGGATTTCTGTAATTAAGGTGATTGTAGCAGGAATTTCTACCCATATCGGAGAGGAAGAGCCAAAGGAAGAAGAGCCGATAATTTACGAATAAGGAGGCTTGGAAAGAGATGACTGAAGTTTTTTCGCTCGGGCTTTTTTATTCCTCGGTATTTCATACCTGCGGCATAACCGCCCACTCGCTCCTAAACTCCAGTCATCTCTTCTGATTGGAAGTTAGTAGCGGTGCGATTTATCGCACGAAAGATACAGAGGAGGGGCGTGAGTCGGTAACAAGGCTCTGCTATCAGGAAACTTCCTCGCCTTGTGAGAAAACAAACATATGGAAAAGGTAAGAATTGCCGAGTTAATTAAGGAAAGCATTAAAGTAAAGGAATCTCTTCTTTTACCGAAAAATATAAAACTCATCGAAAAAATCTCTCAAGAGATAATAAAAACATTAAAAAATAACGGAAAGATTATCTTTTGTGGTAATGGAGGCAGTGCCGCGGATTCCCAGCATTTGGCAGCCGAATTTGTAGGGAGATTTAAGAAAGAGAGAAAAGCGATTTCCTCGCTTTCCCTTACTACTAATACCTCTATCTTAACCTCCATTGCTAATGACTATAGTTTTAAGGAGGTCTTTAGCCGTCAGATTCAGGCGCTGGGAAAAAGAGGCGATTTGCTCATCGGAATTTCCACCTCCGGCAACGCCGAGAATGTTATTTTAGCGGTAAAAACAGCTAAAAAAATTGGAATAAAAACAATAGCTCTTACCGGAAAAAATGGTGGAAAACTCGCAGAAATTTCTCATCTTACCTTTATAGTTCCTTCCAATAATACTGCCCGCATCCAGGAAGCCCATATCTTAATTGGCCATATTCTCGCCGAAATCGCCGAAAATGATATAACCACGAATACACAATAAAAATAAGAGCAACCACGAATTTATCGAATTACACGAATTAGAAAGTGAATACAAAGATTGAAGAAATTGAGGAAATAGAAATAATTTATAAAGAATTAAGTTATAAAATAGTTGGGATAGCAATGGAAGTTCATCGAGAATTAGGAGCGGGTTTTCTCGAATCAGTCTATGATGAAGTATTCGGAATTGAGTTAGAAAAAGGTGGTTTAAACTTCGAATATCAGAAAGAATTGCCTATTATTTATAAAGGAGAAAAATTAAAAAAGGAATTTAGGGTTGACTATCTTATAGAGAAAATAATTCTTGTTGAAAATAAGGCAACAAAAGGAATTACCGAAATTGATGAAGCTCAGATGCATAATTATCTCAAAGCGACAAGCTTAAAATTGGGTATAATCATAAACTATAGTTTGCCTTCATTAGAATACAAAAGAATTTTAAGATAAAATTCGATTAATTCGTATAATTCGTGGTTAGAAAATCTTTATGTTGTTCTGATGAAAATCAAGTCTTTACCCGAATTAAAAACAATTGTTGCCGGACTGAAAAAAAAAGGCAAAAAAATTGTTTTTACCAATGGCTGCTTTGACATCTTGCATCCCGGCCATAGCTACTACTTAAAAAAAGCTAAGAAAAAAGGAGATATTCTTGTTCTGGGGCTAAATAGCGATTCTTCGGTAAGGGAACTAAAAGGTAGGGGAAGGCCTCTGGTTTCTGAGCGAGGGAGAGTAGAAATTCTTTCCGCTATGGAGTCTGTCGATTACATAGTTATCTTTGATGAAAATACTCCGGAAAGACTGATTAAGGAAATTTCTCCCGATGTTCTGGTTAAGGGAGGCGACTACAAAAAGGAAGAGGTAAAGGGGAGGAAATTCGTAGAATCAAAAGGAGGCAAGGTAATTATCATTCCCTTCTTAAAAGGCTATTCCACCACCAACCTGATTAAAAAGATAAAACGACTATGAGGTTGACATTTATCAGGAAAAAGAGTAAAATAAGCGTTAGGTGAGATAAAAATGAAAAATTGGAGAGATTATATTGCAGTTGATCTTAATATATGTCATGGACAGGTCTGCATTAAAGGTACGCGCATTATGGTGTCCATTATCCTGGACAATTTGGCGGCAGGTGTTGGTCAGGAAGAAATCTTAAAGAGCTACCCATCCTTGAAGCGAGAGGATATCCAAGCGGCGATTGCCTATGCGGCGGAATTGGCACGAGAAGAGATTATACCGGTTGGTAAGTAAAAAATCTTAATGAAGTTTAAGGTTGATGAGAATTTACCTATCGAATTTGCAGACCTGCTCACTGCACGTGGCTACGAGGCTACAACTGTTGTAGAACAGAAGTTGCAAGGAAAATCGGATGATGCTATCTTAGATGCTTGCCTGAGAGAAGAGAGAATCCTCGTCACTTTAGACCTAGACTTTGCAGATATTAAGGCCTACCCTCCCTCCGAATTTCCTGGATTCATTGTGTTTCGAATACCTCGCCAAAATAGGAAAATTCTTATCGGTCTGTTTCAACGTGCAATTTCGCTGATAGGCCAAAAACCTTTAGAACATCACTTATAAAGTAATTAATTGAATAAAATGTTAAAAATTGAAGAATTTCTTCCCACTCATAATTGGGAAACAATCTATACTCGCAAAATTCCTTCCCGTAAAGAAGAACTGTTTCCTATAAATGACCTGTCTCTTTCTCCGCAGAGTAAAAGATACCTTTCAGCCCTTTATCCTGATGGAATTTATGGGCATCAAAAGGAAGCTATTGAAAAGTTCAAAAATCAAGAAAATTTATGTATAAGCACAGGTGCTTCTTCTGGAAAAAGCCTTGTCTTTTATGTTGGCGCAATTGAAAAATTAAATCAATCTCCTGACTCGCGCATTATAGCTATTTATCCCCTTAAAGCATTGGCGAGAGAACAGAAAGAGCGCTGGATGGAAGCCTTGAAAAAAGCAGGTATTTCTGCAGTTGTTGACCAGATTGATGGTGATGTTGATACAAGATTACGTTCAAATATTGTTCGTTCAAGTAAAATTTTAATTCTCACACCGGATATAATACATTCCTGGTTCCTATCAAATCTTAATAATAATGCTGTATTGAATTTTTTGAAAAGATTGTCTCTTGTAGTGGTTGATGAGATTCATAATTACACCGGGGTTTTTGGTTCCAATGCTGCCTTTTTATACCGGCGATTACAACATATTTTAAAAATATTGAAAGCATCTCCACAATATATCTCTGCTTCTGCTACAATTAGAGAACCAGAAACTCATCTAAAAAACCTTTTTGGTATTGATTTTAGCATTATAGGCCCTAATTTTGATACTTCTCCAAGGTATAAACTTGAAATAAAACTTATAAATCCACCCAGGTCAAGAGATTTTTTAAGTGAAGTGTCAAATTTCTTGTATTATCTTTCTGCTAATACAGATACAAAATTTCTTGCTTTTGTTGATAGCCGAAAACAGAGTGAACAAATTGCTTCAATTACTGCTCGTTTAGAAGATAAAGGTAAAGAAAAAGATTCAGAAAATGGACTTGAATTCAATCATTTGCGCCAACTAAATGTACTTCCGTATAGATCTGGTTACGAAGAGAAGGATAGGACTGTTATTCAGGATAGATTAAGAGAAGGGTCGCTAAAAGGTGTTGTGAGTACAAGTGCTCTGGAGATGGGAATCGACATTCCTTTTTTAAATGTAGGAGTATTAATTGGTGTACCCCAATCTTTAACCAATTTCTATCAGCGTATAGGACGTATTGGACGTCGTTCTGAAGGTAAAATATTTGTTTTAAATAGCGGTGATGTGTTAGATGAATCCATTTTTAACAATCCCAAGAATTTTTTGAATCAGCCTTTAGCGGAGGGGGCACTTTATCTGAAAAATACTCGAATTCAATATATCAATGCTCTTTGTCTGGCAAGACGTGGTGGTGAACATGACCAGGTTTGTTCAATGTTAGGTATAGATAATGAAACAATTGATATTCCTAAATTGGTTGACTGGCCAGAAGGATTTATTGAACTTTGTAAGCAGGAGAGGGTTGGAGAAATCCCAGTTGACCTGCAGAATATAAAAATAGACGCTGGAGAAGAGCCCAACCATATTTTTCCCTTAAGAGATGTAGAAAGCCAATTTAAGGTTGAACTTAAGTCTAACCGCGAAGTTCAGCCGCGTGGATTCTTATCCTACAGTCAATTAATGAGAGAAGCATACCCCGGAGCAATTTATTACTATACTACTATACCACTTAGAGTATTTAAGGTTGACACACGCTCAAAAATTGTACAGGTTAAAAAAACAAAAAGATATAGTACCAAACCCAGTAGACCACTTACTTTAATATATCCAAACCTTACGACTGGAAATGTCTATAAAAGTTTTAAATATAATAAACTTACTATAATTGAGAGTAATTTACAGGTTTATGAATCGGTGTTTGGTTTACAAGAGTTCCGAGGACCTAAGAAAACCAATTATAATTACCCTCTTAACGGAAATTTAGATGGAATATATTTTAATTCAAATAGGTTTTTTAGATACTATTTTACAACGGGGATAATTATCACCCATCCTTCTTTTAGTTCCCAAGATATAAATTACGAAGTTCTGGCAGAGTTACTCTACGAATCGTTTTTGATGATTATCCCTTTTGAAAGAAGGGATATTAATTATGCTATGGATAAATTCAGAGTGCCGAGAGGGCCAATTACTGAAAAAAATAATTTTATTGCTCTTTATGACCAAACATACGGTAGTTTAAGATTATCAGGGCGGATTTTAGAAGAGGATATTCTTAAAAAAACATTCTGTAAAATGATGGAGATATGCAGGAATGAAGATATGAATCTAAATATTAAAATTGATACAAAACTTATACTTATAATAGAAACTTTATATAAAGATTTATTAGAGAAACCTTTAAAAATTCCTTTTGATCTTCCTCCGAGAAAGGTTGAAGAAGAGAAATTTGAGAAAATCATTATGCCCGGCAGTAAAGGGATAGATATAATTAATAATAATGAAGAATTTGAAGTGGAGTCTATTTTCTTTCATCCGGCCAAAGGGTTATGTTATCGGGGAAAACATTTTTCTTTAAAGATAGCACCAAATACTCCAATTCCAATAGAGCAGATTAAAGAAGTGCCAGACCAGAGCAAAATAGGTTTTTACAATTATGAAACTGGAGATATTAAATCATTAGATTAATCCAAAAGGAAAGTAGTAATGGATTGGAAAGCATTTTGTGCCTATTTCGAAAAGGATTATGATTTTTTGAACAAAGTTAAGGTTAGCAATTTTAAAGAAACTCTTCCTCCTATCTTAAAAATAAGCACTGGTCTGACATTAAAGATTATTAATAATGCTTCTAAGAATAGACTATTAATCCTTTTCCCAAAACGATTGGATTGTGCCAAATGGATTTCCGTCCTATGTGCTCTTGAAATTAAGAGAAAATATTCCCGCCAGATTCCGCACAAAAATCTGGAGTTTGTCAAAGGTCAAAAGTTACTCTTTAAAGGGTGTGTAGTGGAATATGATGGCTACCGTGATGGTTACGAAGATTGGTTTTTTATTAAAGACAGGAATAATTGTTCTTCCGGAGTTCCTCTTAAGAAAAACCCCTTTTTTCGTCCAGTAAACAGTAGCCGTGCACTTTCGCCTACGAGAAAAGTTGATGAGGCTTTGGACATTTTGCGGAATTCTGAGCCGTCATTATTTAATAACAGAGATGGAATTTCGGGTCTATCTACTCTTAGTTCAGAATTCTATTTTGAGAAAAACCTTATCTTTGTCAGTTCTAAACGTGAGTTAGAGAAATTTATGACAGAGAACTGCCTGAATGAGGACAGAATAAATAATCTATTTCTCTATGAGAAAATAGATTCTGAAGGTCAACTTTCAACAAGATTGATTAACAGTATAGAAGAAGCAGAGGAAGAAAAGGAAAATTGCTTACTCTCTCCGTGCGTAGTTTCCTCTGATATTGCTGGTGCAGCCAACTATGCAATTCGTAATCCGGATAAAGTTAAAGGGATAATTGTTGATGGTATTGCTCATCATTATAGAGACTTTAAAATTTTAGATAATATTCTGAATAGAAATATTCCGGTAGTTGTGATTTCCGATTTTTCCAATTTAGACTATTTACAAAGTTTAGTAAATCGAGACTTTAAAATTTGGCTATGGGACAAGAAAAATGTTTTAGAAAGCAATAAACTTTCTGAAATAACCAAAGATTCCTTATTCTATTTTATGCACAATTCTTTTTCTAATTACTATAATCGAAAAATATCTTATGAACTTTGTGAATCTTCTGGGTTAGACAATATAGTCAAAAAAATTTTAGAGATACAAAAAGAAGATCCTATTTTTTTTGAACAAATAAAGACTATATTTCTAAAATGTCTTCATTGGACTCTTTATTTGTCCAGGTTAGCTTGGTTTCCAAATGAAGAAACTGAAGAAAAATTATTCGATGAAATTACACAAACCGAAAAAATGCTTTATTCAAAAGATAGTGAAATAGCTCCTAATGTTACTACATTTTTTATGGATCTATGCGGAAGATTGAGGAACATAGCAAAAGAAATCATAAGTAAGAAAAATCAAAAAATAGAGAAAATTCATTATTTAATAAGGGAAAAAGTAGACATTAATGAAGTGCTTGTAGTTCTACCTAAAGTAGAGGATGTGAAGGAATCTAAAAATTATTGGAATAACTATTTGACTTATGAAGAAGCAAATAAAATTTTTGTGGACATCAATTCATTTAATAATCTTGACAGGTTTCCTGCTTACGTTATTATTTGTGGTTGGTTAGGTGCAAAACAGATGATCAACCTGTTATATTCAAACCTTCCTTCAAATATTATTATCCTCCTCTATCCATTCGAGCTAAAGTGGTTTAAATCTGCGAAAAATAGATGGCAGAAACAGATGCGTTTTAAAAATAAAAATACTGACTTTTCTGATATCCTTAATCTTCCAAAGAGTGAACTTGCTTTTATTTCTCATTCATTGGAAGATTTATTTGAAAACTATGAGAAAATTGACTTCGATATATTTGAGTTTGAAGAAAGAGTAAATGAATATAGATATGATCAATATATGCTTCCGGAAAATAATAGGAATAGAGAAGAGAATGTTAAAGCCAAATTAATACTTTTTTCAGATAATAGATTTGCTTATATTGCTCAACACCAATATTTACGTGTTGTAACCGATTTTATTGATACTAAAAATGGGGATGCGAAAGTTTACCAAGAAATACCGCGGAAAAAGATAGATGAGTTAGAAGTTGGAGATTACCTTTTATTTTTTGATTCTGATAAAGATCTTATAAAAAAGAAGGCTGAGGAAGGGCTGAAGAATGCCGATAGACTGGAGTGTCTTAATCTTGCAAACAGTTGGAAAGAAACTTTAAAAAAATGTTATGAAAATTTCGGTGGAAATTTTATAATGTTTGTTAACCACTTGAGAAAATATGGCCTGAACCGAAACCCGGCTACGATTAAAAACTGGATATTCGGTAATGATATTATTGGCCCTAAATCAGAAAAGGATATTCAGATAATTGGTGGAGCCACAAAGGACAAATTTCTTATTGAAAATTTGTCTAAAGTGAAGGAAGCAATTCTTAATGTTCGAAGTGCTCACATGCAGGCTTCCAGATATATGTTAAATAAATTATTATCAAAACTCTCCCACTCCCAAGTCATCAAAGAAAAAGATGGTCTCTTTCGAGGAAACACGCAAGAATCGATAATTTTGAATCTTGAAGATTTTGGCAGAGTATTTCTTGTTAAAATCGAAGAAATAGTTAATTCTTGGTTTGATGTTAACATAACAAACACAAATCGTTTAAAAAAAAGACCTTTTTAAATCAATTTTCCCAGATATTTTTTATTGAGGAACAGAGTTAAGGTGAGATTCTTCCCCAGCACTAATTTTTCAGAGATGGTTAACCAGAGCAGAAAATTAGTGCTGGGTCAGAATGACAAAGAAAAGCATTAAGGGGGAAAGGCGAGATTGCCACATCCGCTTGGAGAGCGGATTCGCAATGACAGATAGCAAAAACCGATGAACAATTATCAAAGAATTATTGATGCGAATTTTAATAGCAAATACAGAAGTTCTTACTTCACAAGGATTTGCTGGAGCAGGAGAAAATGAGTTCGAAAACACGATTATAATTTTCCCAAAGGTTTCAAAAGATAAACCATTTAGCAATAAGAATTTT
>Ga0210051_1004948_pt1 | contig 12875 bp, 10 predicted proteins | sample CryGey092014_all_FD_185464 | JGI IMG/M metagenome (GOLD analysis project Ga0210051, IMG submission 185464) | Groundwater microbial communities from aquifer - Crystal Geyser CG23_combo_of_CG06-09_8/20/14_all (SPAdes) (version 2) | ecosystem: Environmental > Aquatic > Deep subsurface > Groundwater...
AGAGCCAAATGAAGATGGCGACATAGCCTAGTTCCTTCACGGAGCCTGTCCTGAACAATGTAAGATTCTTCCCCTTCACGGAGCTTACCCTGAGTGAGATTCTTTGGTCGCCGTCCCTTCGCTTTGCTCAGGGCTTCGGCTAATCCCTCAGAATGACAGGAAGCGAAGGATTCAGGACTTCGGCTCAGGATACCATCCTGCCACAGGGAAAGAAACTCAGCAGAAATTTCCTGAGGCTGCAGTGAAGAGAGCCGCAGCCTCTCAATATCTGTATCATGAAGAATGCGCTCTAATAAGCCTCTGAGGTCAGTGCTAGATCCTTCGCTATCGCTCAGGATGGCGTCTTTATAACAGCCAACTTTAGTCCCGGTGAGAACAACCTCCCTATAGCCCAGAGACACTTTCAGTTTAACTTCGTCAATTATTTGGGAGGCAGGCAAAGAATACTCATAAGCCCTTACTCGAGGCACGATGCAATAAGCGCAGGGGCTATGACAGCCGTCTTGAATTTTTATCAAGCTGCGAACTCGGGTGATGCTCTTAAGGGGCGAGATTGCTTCGCGGAGCCTGTCCTGAGCGAGATTCTTCGGTCGCTTCGCTCCCTCAGAATGACAAGAAGCGAAGGGCTCGCAATGACGTAGAAGGGAACTTGCCATGACAGAGGAAGATGTTGACAATGACAAGCCATTTACAATCTCGAGCAGATGTTCTTTTTCTTCAACGTTATCAACGACAAGGTCAGCAATTGGAGCTAGTTCCTGAGGAGCTCTTTGAGCATAGCAGCCGGTGGCAATAACTAGAGCCCCAGGGTTTCTCCGCTTTGCTGCTCTCAGCCAATGGCGTGACTTACGGTCAGCGACATGAGTCACTGTGCAAGTATTGGCAATATAAATGTCAGCTACATCATCAGGAGCTACAAGCTGATATCCTGCTTCCCTGAATTGACCAGCTAGGGATTCTGTCTCCGCCTGGTTAAGCTTGCATCCTAGGGTATAGAAAACTACCTTCATTAAAGTATCTTGCAAAAATCTCCACACTTATTCCTCTCCCTCAAAAGGAAAAATCAGGTGAGGATGAAATCTAGTGAATTCCCCCTCCCTCTAACTCCCTCCCACCAGGGGAGAGAGGATGGTGATGATTTATGTGGTTAACTTTGGTATGGATTATATTTATTGGCCTCCTGACAGGTCAAATTTGCACTATCCTCTGTTTACGGATTACGCATAACTATTAACAATTCTTAAAAGTGCCCCTAGCAAGGAGTTTTGCTACAACTCTCCTTATGATATAGTTAACGACTTTAATCAAAAAATTATTAACGGATAAGACATGGGAAATCAGCAAGTTCGATGGCAACTCTTACCTCGGGCACCAGATGAATATCTGCGTGCTGCCAATCTTCCTCCCATAATTGCCCAACTTCTCTACAATCGTGGTGTTAAGCTAGGTGAAATCGAGCCATTTTTACTTGCTGACCACCGCCTTGGAGGCAATCCCTTCCTGCTCCCTGACATGTCACAAGCGGTAAGCAGAATTTATAAAGCCTTGCTTACAGGAGAAAAAATCGCTATCTATGGCGACTTTGATGTTGATGGTATCACAGCCACAGCTAGTCTTACTGAGGGATTATCGTGGCTCGGTGGCAAAGTTACCCCCTATATCCCTCACCGCCTTCGCGAAGGTCATGGGTTAAAATTGCCAGCTCTAGAAAATCTTCACAGCCAGGGGATGGGATTAATTATCACCGTCGATTGCGGCATCACCAGCCTCAGGGAAGCAAAACAAGCTCAAGAAATGGGGCTGGATGTGATTATCACCGACCACCACGTTCCATTGGCAACCCTACCCCAAGCCATAGCTGCAATTGACGCCAAACGAAAGGATTCACAATATCCCTTCTCTGAATTAGCTGGTGTGGGTGTCGCCTTTAAGCTTCTGCAAGCGCTGTTTTATAAAGACGGCAGGGAAAAACGGCTTGCTGAATTACTAGACCTAGTAGCCTTAGGCACGGTCACTGACGTGGTTCCTATAATAGGCGAAAATCGCTATTTAGTGAAGGAAGGGCTAAAGGTGCTTAACAATACTCAGCGCATCGGGCTCCAGGAGCTTGGAGCGCTGGCCAGGCTAAAATTAGGTGAACTCAATACTAAGCACATCTCCAAGGCTCTAGGGCCTAGATTAAACGCTGCCAGCAGGATGGATGATGCCACCACCAGCTATCGCTTGGTCACTACTCGCTCGCCGGAAGAAGCCCACGCTTTGGCCCAAGAATTAGAAGAAAGGAATGCTGAGCGTCAAAGACTAACCGATGAGGTGTTATGTAAAGCAAAAGAAAGATTAGCTCACAGGCTTTACCCCCCTTTGCTTATAGAAGGCCATGAAGGCTATCCTGTCGGAGTTATTGGTCTTGTTGCTGGCAAGCTAGTAGACGAATTTTATAAACCTGCTATCATCCTCAACCTTGGACCTGAGATATGCCGAGGCAGTGCCCGAAGCATTCCCGAATTCAATGTTGCCGAAGCTTTAGGAGAATGCCAGGATTTGCTTATCACCTTTGGCGGCCATCCCCTAGCTGCCGGCTTCACTATAAAACGTCAAAATTTAGCTCAGTTAGAGGAAAGGCTTATGAAGTTAGCCAAGAGCCAACTATCTCATCTAGACCTCTGTCCCAAATTAGTCATTGATGCCGAGGTTCCCTTATCCGCTTTCGCAGGCGATGCCTTCAATCTAATCCAACAACTGGAACCCTTCGGACAAGGCAATTCAAATCCCACCTTCCTCACTCGCCAGGTTGAGGTAATCGAATGCCGCAACTTCGGCAACCAAGATAAGCATCTAGAACTAAAACTTAAACAAGGGAATATAACCTGGAGGGCGGTAGATTTTGATTCCCAGAAAACACAGGAGGAAATGCCCTCTTACATAGATATTGTGTATAACTTGGAGAAAAGTTTCTGGAATGGCGAGCAGGTGCTACGGCTTAATCTTCGTGACTTTGCCCCATACAAAGCAGCTATCAGCCATCAGATTGATGCTGTATGCTGTTTGCTGAGTGCTGACTACTCCTTTGAAATCGGCGCATTCTGATGATTAGCCAGGGCACAGCTATCACTAATATTGCCAAACTGATGACCTGCCCCTGCTGAAGCCCTAATAAAAATGGCTCGTTCACGCGGAAAAACCTTAAACCGAAATCACCGGCAGCATATAAGCAAAGATAAAGGAAGAATAGGGAGCCCTGGGGCTTGAGCCGATCACGCAACTGCCAGACTATGGCAAAAACTATCAGGTTCCACAGCAGAAAGTAAATCTGAGTGGGGTAAAGCGGCACACCCCAGTATTGAGATGGAATAACATCACGAGGAGTATAAAGCACTGCACCGGGAAAAGATTGAAAGGGACTGAGCTTACCATAACAGCAACCATTTATGGTGCAGCCGACTCTGCCTATGGCTTGAGCCAAAGGCGCTCCCACGGCAATGGCATCGCCCACACCAGCCAGACTTGAGAAAGGAATCCTCCTCACTCTCATGTAGACCCACACTGCCAGAAGGGCACCAATAATAGCTCCGTAGAGACTTAGCCCAGCAAAGCCAACGATAGCCCCAGGGTTAGCCGTATAATAATTCCACTGGTCAATAACATGAACCAGCCTGGATACTATAAAACCGCCAATGATACCCCAGAGAAAGAGGTTGTAAATAATATCCTGGGAGATGCCCACCCTTCTTGTTTCTCGCAAGGCCATAGCTAGTAATGCCATGACTGCCAGAGCTACCATGATTCCATACCACATCACAGTAAGAGAACCAATGGTAAAAGCAACAGGGTTTATACTGATAGTGAGCATCTAGCTTTTTCTCTTGCTGAGCTTGAACCAGGGGTGATAACTGATTATAGAGTCCCTATCTAATTCGTCATTTATGAAATAGTTGGCCACCCGCAAATAGTCCGCCACTCTATCAGGCATCAGAAAGTGCTCTTTGACATATTCATGGGCCTCTCTTCCCACAGATTCTGCCTGCTCTGGATCTCTTAATAAGCGGATTATCTTCTTTGCCGCTTTTTTCGCCGTGGTGATAAAGAAACCAGTCTCCCCATCCCTGATCTGAATAGGAATTGCCCCCACCTCCCTGGTTATCACCGGCTTCCCTTTCCACATAGCCTCGGTGATAACTAGCCCAAATCCTTCCTTGGTAGAAGGTTGCAAGATTACCCTGGCAGCTCTTTGCAAAGCATTCACTTCCAGAGCGTTAACTGCTACATCATCTGGGAGCCTGATGACCTGGATGCCCGAGTCGCTTCTTGTCTCCTCACAGACGTGGTTAAAGATTCTTTCCCCTTCAGGGTCATCGGAAGCCATGTTACCAGCTACCACAAGCTGGCACTTCTCTTCCTTTCGAGCAATCTTATAAGCTTTAATTGTCGTATCAATTCCCTTCCAGGGATCAAATCTACCTATCTGAACCAACAGGGGTATGCTTTGGTCTATTTCATACTTCTCCAAAACCTTAGTGATTTCATCAGGCCTTAGTTCCTTATTCTTGATAGAAAGGGGATCAATAAAAGGAGGGCTGATATATTTCCGCAAAGGCCAACTATCCACCACATAATGGGCACCGGAGAACATAACAGCATCATAAAAACTGGCCCAAAATGTGATAAATTGCCACAATACAGGATTGGCTTCCAAAGTATCTCCCTCTACATCAATGTGGAACCTCCACAGCCATTTTTCATTCTGCCCCTTCAAATAGCGAGCTAAGCCAAGTGGCTGCGGGTCATGTACAATCACTATATCGGGCTTATACCTTTCATGGTCCTTGGCATAGATATCAGCATTTTCCTTAAGAGTGCGATAATATCTCCTTACCATCTCAGAGGTAAGGGTTCCTTTCTTGCCTTGCAGAAGATTGTGAATGTTTTTTGTCACCAAATAAAATGCTTCCGTGCCATGTACAACCTTCCATTCATCCTCTATTCCCAGCTCATTTAGAAATGGCACCTGAGAATAGAGCATCTCAGCCACGCCACCACCCACCATAGTGGAATTAAACTCCACCATTCTTATGCCCTCAAGCTTTCGAGCGAGCTTTTCTAGTTTTTCTATCCTCTCCTCACCCACTATCGGGATATAATCCTGCAAAGGGGATACAGAAAAAGGCTGGACTCCCTTCCTGCGGCTATATACAGTCCCATCCTCTAAAGGTAATTTCCTCCTCCCTTCCTCAACAAAGTTCTTTATCTTGCTTTCCATATTAACTGCCTCCTTCTGAGCTATAGATGAGGAACCTGAGATTCTTCATTAGCATATAATAACATAGCAGTTAACATTCAGTAATTAGCCTAAGGCTGCTAGCTACTAAGATGACCAGCCTATCAGGTTAAGGCATTGCCCAGGTAAGACTCATCGGGATGATGCTATTACAGGCTATCATATTCTTCAGCGGCGAATTCCCCGCACCTCCACAACTTATAGTGATGACAACCACAACCAAGGCACCTCCAACAAATAGTGCCATCTTCAAGAACCTCATCCACCGCTAATACACTAAATTGGCAAAATGGGCAGCTCAGTCGCTGGGGCATAACCATTATCGGCTTTCTCTCACGTCCTGGCGCTAAATTCATCCCTACTTGATTCCCACCACGAGGATAACTACTCTGGAAAATCTCTTACAAATAGAAGAGGATATACTATATCGCTGGTGCAACAAGGAATCCAAACTGCCAGGAACAGAAACAGGAAAATAAATGGGAGCAAGGGAATCCAATCAGCTATACCAAAGGCGGTAAAGTAGAACAGTGATGCCCAGGTACTTAATAATACATGCCCGAAGTGCGGGATTCTGGTTGTTTGCTTCCAGTAACCGAGAGCTATACCAGCTAGGGCCAAAAAGTTTATCCACCATTCTTCCATAAAGGGCACATGAAACTCCATCTGGACATGGAGCAAGCTTCCTCCTAAATAGGGAATTATGGCATCGCTTATCGTAGCTATACCAATCGACCCCGTCCAGCCAATTAAAATGGCTATCCAAAATTTAGCTTTCCTATATCTCATATACATCGCCGTAGTTACCAGCGCACTCAGTAGGACATGGATCGGATGCAGAGTGTAAAAAAGGGTGCAAGAAATCCCTGAGGAAACATGGCCAAAAACTATTATAACCATGATAACAATGCCTGTGACCGCCCCAAAAGCAGTGAAAGGAGCATGTCTCTTGAGTTCTTCTGCTATTCGCCTGAGCATTTCCCCCCTACTGCAGGGGAGAGGCTTGTCCCCTCCCTGACAAGAAGCCTTTCTATTCTCCAAAGCGCTTTCTATAGCAATCAGAGCAGAGCCCAGAAGACTCAGAAAGGTGGTATTCAGTATGAAAACCAGAATTCTGAGCAAGCTCACTTTCCTCCCGGCATAATCCTTCGTCAGCAAACTCCCGAAGGACTCCACAGCGGCGGCAGACCATAAACCGATGACACCCTTCCTCCTTGCCCAAACTACACTTAACGAATCCCCCGCTTGACAAAACCTTGTGAGCCAGATTGAGGCGGCAAAACAAATCAAGTATGCGGTAGATGGTAACGTGATTTAGATATTTACCTTCCTGCCTCAGAAGCCTTTGTATGTCATAGGGAGAAACCGGCTCTTTAGCTTCCTCGAGAACCTCGAGCACCTGCCTCCGAGGCCTGGTTACCTTATACCCTTGAGCCTGCAAAATCTGTATTGAATCTCGAAACACGAGTGATATTATACCAGAGCCAAATGCTAAATGCAACAATATTGCAATTAGTTTTAGGAATAACTACTTAGTTCCTTTTAAAAATGTAGGGTAACAGCACAGGACGATATATCTTAAGCGGTGCTATAAGCTGGGATATAAGAACGCCGGTGAAAAAAGAGCTTGTTACTCTATTACCTTCTTAATTCTCTCAATGAATTCAGGATATAAATTCGCAGCTTCCCGGATGAAATTTCCGATTTTGCCCCATTTAACATCTAAATATTCGTGAACCACAATGTTTCTCAATTCAGCAAATTGAGAGAACCTCTCAGCAAAAGAAGGATTGAAATAAAGGAGACCGAATATCTTCAAAGTGTCTTTGTATGTCTCAGGCACTTCTTTTTTGTCTGAAGCTAAGATAATTTTTGCGATATCCAAAGAAGCCATAACCAAATTTTCTACCCATCTTTCAACGTTTCTTCTTTTGAAACGATCCTTTCGATATTCATCCCAAGTCAATTTCTCAAATTCTTCCAAGTCTTTAAATTCCTCTTCCAAGAAGACTAGGTGTTCGATAAGCATCGCTCTATCCTCAGGGGACAGAGATTTTGCCCTTTCCCTTATTTGCCAAAAATCGTATACGAATTCCCAAAAATCAATCGCCTCGTAGCTTGTCTTGCACAAGAGTCTCAAATATAACTTCCTGTCTTTTATAACCAAAGGGAAACCAGAATTCATAACACTAAAAACAAGTGAAGGGCGGGCTCTATTCAAAACCAAAAAATCAACGTCAGTTTTCAACATATCTACCAAATCAGACCAAATCTTGTTTTCATTGGGATAATCGCCTTCTTTTTCCAATTCTAAATAGTCCTTAGGTTTGAAATAAACTCCGATATCCCAATCTGAACTATCTCGGGCTAAACTTTTTGCTTGGGAACCAAAAAGAAAAGCCATTAAGATTTGAGGTTCCTTTCCAAAGTATTTCTGGAGGAGTTCGATTCTCTCTAAATTAGCGGCACTTATCATTTTCAAATCTACTTGTTATATCTTAACACCAATAGAAAAACGATGTTTAACTCGTTAATTCTTGAAGCAGTATTATAGCCGCTTCTTTATCTAAGGGCTGATTATTGTTGCCGCACTTGGGCGATTGGACACAGCTAGGACAGCCATCCTGACAGGGACATTCCTTAATCAACTTTAAAGTAGCCTGCCAGAGCTCAGCTATAATCTCAAATCCCTTCTCAGCAATGCCGATGCCTCCGGGATAGGCATCATAGACAAAGATTTGTGCTTTACCTGTGTCGGGATGAAAAGGAGTAGAAACACCGCCGACGTCATTTCTGTCACACAGGGCAAATAAGGGAAGTATGCCAATAGCGGCATGCTCACAAGCATGCAAGCCACCATGGAAATCAAGCCCGGCACTAGCTATTCTAGCAATCGCCTTTTGCGGCAAGTCAAACCATAAGGACTTGGTAACGAAGCTCTGAGGTGGTAGATCGAGTGGCTCCTCACCAATAACCTCTTCAGTAAACTGCCTTTTCTTTTTAAAGCCGATCACTGTAGTGGTAACATCAACATCTCCTAAATAAACCTTTACCCTGTGGCAATCTTTCACCCTCACCTTGTTCCTCTCTTGTAAGGAAGAAGAGAATTCATTACATAGAGGGTAGGTGAGGGTGGCGACCCTTATGTCAGTGATTTCCTTAGCCTGAGTATAGTAGCCAACAGAACTTGGCTCTGCTAAAGCAGTATGTCTGGCTAAATCAAGCTCAGTTATAAGATAAGACTCGCCTTGGTGAAGATAGATAGCGCCGGGGTGTATTTGAGAGAAGGCAAAACTGGCCTCCACAGTCTCCAACAAACAGCCTTGGGAGACATCAATAATGGCATATTGCCCTGATGTCGCCCTTATACTTATATCTTGAGCGGGATATGTGATAGCCGGGGATGGATACCACTTCTCCTGGCGTTTCCTTAACCTGCCCTCCTGGCCTAATTCAGCGAGTGCAGCGTCAACACCGGCACCAAAGAATTCCTTATCCTTGTCATCTAGAGGTTTCTCCCAGGCAGCACAGAGAAGGTGGGGTTTTAGAATATACGGGTTATCGGGATTGATTAAGGCGTTATCAAAGTTCTTACCAAAAAAGAAATCTGGGTTACGCATCAAGTATTGGTCAAGGGGATTATCCTGAGCGATAAGAAAGCTCAAGGAGCTGCCCGTGCTTCGCCCACTACGCCCTGCCTGCTGCCAGGCACTGGCGATGCTCCCAGGATAGCCGGTAAGCACCGTTGAATCCAAATCACCAATATCTATACCCAATTCCAAAGCAGTCGTGGCCACTAATCCAAGAAGCTCACCATCAAAGAACTGACGCTCAATTTGGCGCCTATCCTCGGGAAGATAGCCTGCTCGATAAGGGCTAATCCGTTTAGCCAGAGGAGGGGGTAATTGCTCCCGAGCATAAAGGTAAATAAGCTCAGTTATCTTACGGGTGCGGGCAAAGACAAGGCTACGTATATCGTTCTGGATTAGCTCAGTAAGAAGGAAAGTAGCCTCGCTGTTAGGGCTGCGCCGACTGCTCTTAGCCTCATCAATTATCGGCGGGTTCCAAAAGGCAAAATGCTTTTCACCATGTGGCGAACCATCCCTGGCAACTGCCTCAAAGGGCAAGCCAGCTAAATTTTGGGCATGCTCTTTGGGATTGGCAATAGTTGCCGAGCAACAAATAAATTGAGGATTAGAGCCATATAAGGCACAAAGCCTCCGTAACCTCCGTAGCACATTAGCCATATGAGAGCCAAAGACGCCTCGATAAACATGAGCCTCATCAATCACCACATACTTAAGCTGGCGCAACAATCTGGACCATGACTGATGGTTGGGTAAAACACCAAGATGGAGCATGTCTGGGTTGGTAAGCACTACCCTGGCTCGTTTCTTTATGTTAGCCCTCTCAGCTTGCGGCGTATCACCATCAAAAGTAGCTACCGCCCTTTCAGAAAGAAGTTCAGGACAAGCAATTTCTTTCAGGCTACGTAGTTGATCTTGAGCTAGAGCTTTGGTAGGAAAAACATAAATAGCACAGCTAAGCTTATCAGCTAAAATTGCCTCAAGCGTTGCCAGGTGATAGCACAAGGTCTTGCCACTGGCACTAGGTGTAGCTACTATAACGTTCTTCCCGGCAAAAATAGCATTCAGTGCCTCCGCCTGATGGCTATAAAGAGCCGACAAGCCCAAAAATTCAAGGCGTGCCTTAAGGGCGGGGTGAAGTGGTTTGTCTAGCTTGCCAAAGGCAGCATCCTGCGCCGGGATATGCTCAATGTGAACGATCTGCTGTCTATAATTAGGTAAAGCGGTCAGGTAACGAAGAAAGGCAGCAACACCCATGGAACATTCAAAAGGCTGGGAAGACCTCTATTTCCGAATTCAGCAATTCCAGTTCGGGGTAGTTCTCCAGAATGAACTTAACTACGTTGGCTAAAGTTTCATCAGCGTGCCTTCTGTGATTGTTAACGCAAGTTACGCCCAAGGTGGCTAGCTGCCATAAATCTTGATTAGCAATTTCAGCTACAGAAACGTTATAGTTATTTTGCAGCCGTGTAATGACAGATTTAATTACCCGCCGCTTGCCCTTAAGGGATTGATTCTCAGGGAGGCGAAGTTCTATTCGGCATACACCGACGTTCATCCCACTACCACCCTAGGCCTGCTGTTCTCTAATCTTGGTATAACACTCACCGCAGTAGACTGGTCGCCCCTCTCTAGGCTCAAAGGGCACTTCACATTCCTTACCACAATCGGCACATATTGCCTTGTACATTACCCTTGGGCCGGATCTACCATACTTTCGCTTAGCTGCGCGACATTCTGGACAACGACTAGGTTCATGTTGTAAACCCCGCGAGCGATAAAACTCCTGCTCACCTACAGTAAAAACAAAAGTTTTACCGCAGTCCCGACAGGTCAAGGTCTTGTCCGCTGGAGCCACTGCACACCTCCTTTAGCTATGGATAATCTTACCTTGTTTGGTTACAGTCTCCACCGGCTCAAGGCCTCTACTAAATAGTTACCTGAGACTCTCAAGAACAGCAACACTACATACAAGGTTTTACTCGACTTAGCTAATATACTCGGAGAAAATACTCTAGTCAAGAAAATCTAACACAACCTCTGTTAAATACAGAAATTTCTTATCCTTGCCTGTCTTTCTACAAGCACAATTCAGACCAAAGAGATTATCCTTTTCCCCAGAGTTTTGGCATTAATTGCTCCAATGCCATCACTGCCGACTCGTATGCTGCGCCCAGCGTTGGAGAGTAACAAGTGTCAATCAAAGCCAGCCTCTGAACTGGAATTTTCTCCGCTATGGCTAGAGCAAGTCTATCAACCTTCCCTGCCACCATCTCTTCCGAAATAATTTGGGCCCCAACCAAGTTTTGGGTCTTGCTATCAGCAATAAGCTTGATATGAATAGGTTTACCCCCATATGAGCGCCGTCGAGTGGCAGTCCTCATTATATTGCAGACAACATTCAACCCTTGCTCTCGTGCGTAAGCTTCGGTAAAACCAACCGTACCTACCTCATAGTCGAAAATCTCGGTAACGAATGTCATGACTGTACCCTGGTGGGGAAGAACATTACCCAAAACCAGGTTCGTAGCTGCTATTCTTCCCGTCGTAGCCCCGGAAGTGGCTGTTTGGTAAACCCTTTTGCCCCCTGTAATTCTATCCCAATTCTCCATACAATCCCCGATAGCATAAATATCCAGGTCACTGGTTTGGAGGTATTCATTCACAGCGATGGCTCCCGATTCGCCTATCTTAAGGCCTGCTTTCCTGGCTAGCTCCACATTAGGCCTGGAGCCAGTAGCGAACAAGACAAGGTCTACCTCCAGTTCGCCATCCTGAAGAGATACAATCTTTTTGCCATTGCCACTTCTTATCCTGCCGATTCTGGTCGACAATATTAAGTCTATCCCTCTTCCCTTTATTCTTCGTTCAACGATTGTCGCCATATCCTTATCCAGGCATGTCGGCAAGATGTTATCTAGGATATCCAAAACATAGATGTTGTGGTAGCCCCTTGCCTGGAGGCCAGCAGCCACTTCCAAACCAATTGCCCCGGCGCCCACAATGGCCGCACTGGCATACTTGGAAATGGCCTGCTCAAAAACTCTGGCAGTCCCCAGGCTAGTATCTAAGACGAATTCATTTTGGCCATCCAAACCCGGTATAGGAGGGATGGTAGGGACAGAACCTAGGTCTAAGATCGCTTTGTCGTAGCTGTAACTTTCTTCACCGGCTATCAGGCGTTTCTCGTTTCTAACGACAGCGGTGACCTCTGTATTCAGGTGAACATTGACATTCCTTTCCTTATAGAATTTCGGCCTAAACACAAAACTGTCTTCCCAAGATGGGAGGAATCCATTCAGCACATAAGGAATTTCGCAGGGCTCATGTCCTATCTCACCACGTTTGTCAAATAGATCAATTTGAGCTCCCTCATCCAACCGGCGGATAACATTGACTGCATTATTGGCGCCTCCTCCACCACCGACTATGCAAACTTTCATTTTATCTCCTTTTTTCCTTTGAGCTATTTGCTGACTGCTCATTATTTCCTCTATTATATTGATAAGGTTTGAAATTGCCAATGGAACTAAAAACGATAGAATGGCTTGATGATAAGTTGAGAATACTAGACCAGAGCAAGCTCCCTTGGGAGCAAAGCTTTGTTGACCTAGCTGGTTACCAGGATGTGGCTCTGGCTATCAAGGAGATGAGAATTCGTGGGGCGCCAGCCATTGGAGTTGCTGCTGGTTATGGAATTGCCCTCGGGGCACAAGATATAAAAACGACTGATGAAGATAACTTTCTGAACCAATTAAATCAAGTTATGCAAACTTTGGCCACTACCAGGCCTACTGCCGTCAATCTTTTCCAAGCTATCAATAGGATGAGGAAGATAACTGCCATAGGCGGCAATATCCCTGAAATAAAGGAAGCTCTTATTAATGAGGCAAAGCAAATTCACCAAGAAGAAATAGAAGCAACTAAACGACTCAGCCAACTGGGAGCCGAACTTATCCCAGATGGCTTCACCATCCTTACTCATTGTAATGCTGGCTCTTTAGCCACCGCTG
>Ga0210051_1004954_pt1 | contig 12867 bp, 14 predicted proteins | sample CryGey092014_all_FD_185464 | JGI IMG/M metagenome (GOLD analysis project Ga0210051, IMG submission 185464) | Groundwater microbial communities from aquifer - Crystal Geyser CG23_combo_of_CG06-09_8/20/14_all (SPAdes) (version 2) | ecosystem: Environmental > Aquatic > Deep subsurface > Groundwater...
TTTGAAAACCAAAAAAATTTATCAAAAATGGATTTCTCCAAGATAGGAATAAAATTTGAGTCAGGCATTTTATCTCCTGCAAATACAAAATTTTTCGCTGTCGGCTGGTTATTAAAGAAAAAGAAATGAATTTTCTGGATAAAGTTCTGGTTTTGATTGGGTATCTTTATATTTGGTTGGTCGGTAGAACTTCAAAAGTTGTTGTTAAAAATTCAGCGGAATACGAGGAACTTTCGGAAGAAAAAAAGCCGGTAATTTATGCTTTTTGGCATGGCAGACAGATTCCGCTTGTTTGGACACACAGAAAAAAAAATATATATATACTTGTGAGTCAATCAAAAGACGGTGGCTATATCGCCGGAATCGCGTATAAATTAGGTCTTCAAACAGTTAGAGGTTCAAGTTCAAGAGGCGGTGCAAAAGCCCTTGTGGGAATAATAAAAAAAGGCAGAGAAGGTTTTTCGCTCGCTTTTACTCCCGACGGTCCGCGTGGACCTTTAAGAAAAGTCCAGCCAGGCGTAATTCTTGCGGCACAAAAAACAGGACTGCCTATAATTCCTTTGGCAAGTTCTGCGAAAAGAAAATATATTATTCGGCACTGGGATGAATTTCATATTCCATATCCATTCAATAAAATTGCAGTTTGCCACGGTAGACCTGTTTATGTTTTTGAAAATGATGATGTGGAAAAAAAATGTTTTGAGTTAAAAAAAGCAATTGATGAGATAACTGTTTTGGCGGATTCGCTAATATGAAAATTTTGATAATTCAGACGGCCTTTTTGGGAGATGTGGTTTTGACTATTCCTCTGATTCAGGCGGCAAAAAAATATCTGAAAGCGCAAATAAGCGTGGTCTGTATTCCGTCAACAAAAAATATACTCGAAGGACATCCGTCTATAGACGAAATTATCGTTTTCGATAAAAAGAATTCAGAAAAAGGTTTTTTCTCGCTGATTAAATTCATAAAAAAACTAAAAGAAAAAAAGTTTGATGTTGCTATAATTCCGCATCCTTCCTTTAAGTCGGGTTTGATTTCGTATCTTGCTGCTATTCCGGAAAGAATAGGTTTTTCAAACAGTGCCGGAAGATTTTTTTTTACTAACAAAGTTTTTTTTGACAAAAATAAACATCAACTTGAAAGATACCTTGATTTGCTTAAACATTTTGGCATTGAGGTAAAAGAAGAAAAAACAGAAATCTACATAGATGAAGAAGGCAAAAAATTTGCCGATGATGTTTTGCCGAAAAATAAAATTATTTTTGGAATAAATCCCGGAAGTATATGGGCAACAAAAAGATGGCCTGCAGAAAAATATGCGCAACTTGCAGATAAAATTATTACTGAATTTGGCGCTGAAATTTTGATTTTTGGCGGGCCTGATGATATTGATATAGCAAAAAATGTTGAAAAAAATATGGAACAAAAAGCAATCAATTTCGCCGGGAAAACGACATTAAAGCAACTTTCAGTACTTACACAAATGTGTAAGGTTTTTGTTACCAATGATTCTGGTCCTATGCATATAGCTGCCGCGATGAATATTCCTGTTGTTGCAATTTTTGGCCCTACCATAAAACAATTCGGATTTTTTCCATATTCCAAAAAAGCGATTGTTATAGAAAAAAATGTTCCTTGCAGACCCTGTTCCCCGCACGGTCCGAACAAATGCCCCGAAAAACATTTTAATTGTATGAATAAAATAACGGTCAGCGAGGTTTTTGACGCCGTAAAAAAGCAATATGAAAATTCTTAATATAATTGACATCCCATGGAACAGCGGAATAACTAGTTATGTGATGGAAGCATCTAATGGACTTTTACGAAACGGTCATAAAATATTTTTTGCAGGAGTTAAAAACGGTTTGCCGTTACAAATCGCAAAAGAAAATGGTTTTGAGACGATAGAGATATGCTCAAGAAAAAATCCGTTTGTATTTGGGACTGTTTTACGATTAGTGAAATTTGTACAATTGTACAAAATTGACATTGTAAACGCTCATACGGGTAAAGCGCATTTTTTGGCTTATTTAGTATCGCTTTTATCAAAAAGAAAATTTGTAATAATAAGAACAAAATCGGATGCGATACGTCCCCAAAAAAGTTTTCTTTATAAAAAAACCCAAAAAATTATTGTTGCATCCGAGTTTATAAGAAAACGATATCTAAATATTGGGATTGGACCTGAAAAAGTTGTTACAATTTATCAAGGGATAAATGTAACTGCTGCCCCTCTACCCTCTACCCGCTACCCTCTACCCTCTATTGTTGGCATCATCGGTCGGCTTGACCCTGTTAAAGGTCATAAATATTTTTTAGAATCGATAGCAAATGTGTTAAAAAAATTTCCTGAAACAAAATTTTTAATTGCGGGCAAAGAAGAAAACATAAAATATAAAGAACTTGAACAATTGGCGGAAAAACTTGGGATACAAAAATCGGTGGAATTTTTCGGTTATGTTGAAAATGTTTTTGAATTTATGTCAAAATGTTCAATCGGTGTAATCACATCTGTTAATAGCGAAGCGGTCAGCAGAGTACTTCTTGAATGGATGGCGTGCGAAAAACCGGTTGTTGCAACATTAGTTGGTTGTATTCCTGAAATTTTGGAAGAAAAGTTTTTGGTTTCGCCGTGTAAAGCCGAAGCGCTTGCGCGTAAAATCATTGAATTATTACAAAATCCTGTACTTGCAAAAAATGCTAGAGAAACCAATCGCAAAAAAATAGAAGAAAAATTCAATCTTGAAAAATTTGTAACCGAAACAGAAAAAGTTTTTTATGAAGCAATTAACAATTTTACATATTGATTTTGAGAAAACATGGCGCGGCGGTCAGCAGCAGCTTTTTTGGTTAGTCGAAGGACTTGAAAAAAGGGGCCATCGGAATTTTGTTTTATGCCAGCCAAAGAGCGCATTATCAATTAAATTACGGGAAAATTATTTTAATATCAAAATGTTTTTTGAATTTGACCCGTTTGCAATTTACAAAACCGCAAAAATCATAGATAAAATAATGCCGGATATAGTTCATTTACATTCTGCGCATGCACATACAATAGGTCTCATGGCTTCGAAAATTGCAAGTCATAAACCAAAAACAGTTTCCGCGCGTCGGGTTGATTTTCACATAAAGAGTTTATGGAAATATAAAAGTGTCGACAGAATAATAGCGATTTCGGATGGGGTAAAAAAAGTTTTATTAGAGGACGGCATATCTAATGAAAAAATATCCGTTGTCCATTCCGGGGTTGATTTTTCCCGGTTTTTAAACATTCGGGGAAATTACCTTTATGATGAACTTAAAATAGATAAAAACGATAATGTCGTCGGTATTGTCGCTTCGCTTGCTCCCCATAAAGACATTGAAAATTTTTTACAGGCCGCTGCCATTATTAAAAAAAAATTACCAAATATGAAATTTTTAATCGTCGGCGAAGGAAAATTGAAAAACGATTTAATGCGGTTTACTGATAAACTTAAAATATCGGATTCGGTAATTTTCACCGGTTTCAGAACGGATGTCCCGCAGCTACTTTCTATTTTTGATGTTTTCGTGCTGTCCTCTTATCTTGAAGGACTTTGTACCTCTATAATTGATGCGATGGTTTCGGGTATTGCAATTGTTGCGACAAATGTCGGGGGGGTAGGCGAATTGGTAGATGATGGCTCGACCGGTTTTCTTGTTCCGCCTCGAAATCCGGAAATCCTCGCCGAAAAAACGGTAGAGGTATTAACAGATGAAAATCTGCGGAGAAAATTTTCACAGAATAGTAGAATCAAAGTAAAAAATTTTTCTAAAGAAAAAATGATTGAAGATACGGAAAAAGTTTATTTGGAAATAAACGATGCGAGGGTTTAACCCGACTTCAGTCGGGTTGCCTAAACCTGAAGCATCACACCAAAATGTAGCCCACCCTTCAGGGTGGGTGAGCGGAGCGAAAGTTATTATGATTTCTGTCTCAATTATAGGTCATAACGAGGAAAAAAACCTTAAAAGATGCCTTGAAAGCGTGAAATGGGCAGATGAGATTATTGTTGTTGATTCAGGAAGTACCGATAAGACCGTTGAAATTGCCGTAAGATTTGGCGCAAAAGTTTTTGAGAATCAATGGCAGGGATATGGTGCCCAAAAAAATTTTGCAATTGATAAAGCCAGTAATAATTGGATACTATCAATAGATGCCGACGAGGTTGTTACTGACGAACTGAAAGAGGAAATACGGGGAATTATAAAAAATTCGGCAGGGTATGCTGCTTTTAAAATTCCGAGAATGCTGTATTTTCAGGGCAGATTGATGAAATGGAGCGGGGCGGATTACCAGATAAGATTGTTCTTGAAAGGAAGGGCGAAATTTGACCTTGAGCCGGTGCATGAAAAACTTTTGGTAGACGGCGATATAGGAAAATTTAAAAATAGCATTATCCATTACAGTTACGAGAATCTGACCGACTATTTCAACCGATTCAACCGTTATACATCCCTGGATGCCCGAAAAAGGTATCAAAAAGGGGCGAGATTTAACCTGTGGCATTGCATATTGCCGTTTCACAAATTTATAAGCATGTATTTTCTGAAACTGGGATTTCTTGACGGCCGACAGGGGCTGGACTGGGCGGTTTTATGCGCATTTTACGATATAGTGAAATTTATGAAATTAAGGGAGTTACAAAATGAAAAAAAATAAGTTGGGAAAATTGGTCGGAGAATTATCATTGGTAAATGTTCTTTTATGGCACGAAGAGGATGCTGCCCGCCTGAATGATATTAAAACGGTTTTCAGGGCAAAGAAAAACATAGATAAATTAAATCAAAGGCGATGCGACCTAATTGAAAAAATAGACGAGGCAGTTTTGGAGGCATTAGAAAATGGCAGAAACGGTAGGTAGTTTGGCGGATAAAATCAGCATAATACAGTTGAAGATTTATCATATGAACGAGCAGCTGGCTCGCAAAGACGCAGATAATTGTCTCAAAAAAATGGTTATTGGTAAAATCAAAGTATTAAAAATACAAAAAAAAGACCTTGAAACTGAATTGTCGGAATTATTCAAAAATTTGGTGGAAGGTAAAATTAAACTTAAAGTATATTGGCAGTTTAAAATGTATAACGATCCTAAATACCGTATCAAAAATGTATAACGATTCACAAAAATTTTTAATTATTATGTTAAGAGCCGTTGGTGATGTGTTGCTCACCACTCCGTTGATAAGAGCATTGAAAAAAAATAATCCGGCAAACGAAATATATTTTTTGACAGGAAAATCAGCCGAGAAAATTTTGAAATACAATCCCTATTTATCTGGAATAATTCCGTGGGATAAGGATACACTTAAAAAAATCAGGGAACAAAAATTTGGCACAGTGATTGATTTTATGCATTCTGCGATTTCCGGGTATTACACGCTTTTTTCAGGCGCTAAAAAACGGGTTGCTTTTTATCGTCCTTGGGGATTTTGGTGCTACAACATTATGCCGAAATATATTGATAAGGGTTATACGGTGAATGACCGTCTTCAGATACTTGAAGAATTAGGAGTAAAAAGTGACGGTATAGATTTGGATTTGGTATTTGCCGCTGAAAATGAGAAAAAAGTTTTTGAATTTTTTAAAAAAAATAACATCTCTAAAAACAATTTTTTAATCACACTTGATGTAACTAATCGTCGCGTATATCGTCAATGGCAAAAAGAAAAGTTTTCTCATCTCGCCGACCTGCTTGCAGAAAAATATAATGCCAAAATTATTTTTGTATGGGGTCCCGGCGAACTTGATTATGTAAAAAGTGCGATGTCCCTGTGTAAAAAACGGCACATACTTTCTGATGATTTTGATATTCTTGATTTAGCGGCACTTATAAAAAACTGTTCACTTCACATTGGGACAAGTTCAGCACCGGCACATATAGCGGTTAGCCAAAAAACCCCGTCTTTTATAATTTACGGACAAAAAAACGGTGCTTACGGCTGGCATTCGACAGAAAGTATTCACGGATATATCCAGGGAGAACTTGAAAAACTCTTTGCTGAAACCGTTTTAGAAAAATTATCAGAGTATTTTGAGAAAAAAAATGAAAATAGCAATTGTTCATAAAAATATAAGCAATGCCGGCGGTGCAGAACGGTATATGAGAAATCTTGCGGTGCTTTTTGCCGATGAGGGTTGTAGTGTTTTTGTATATGCCGCTAAATGTGATATTGTAAATAATCCAAAGATAGTTTTTCATAAAATTAAAACAATCCCCTTCCCGCCAGTTCTGAAAATTTTAAGTTTTGCTGTCAATTCTGAAAAAGAGATAAAAAGGAAAAAATATGATTTGATAATCGGAACAGGCAATGTTTGTTATCAGGATTTATATTTTCTTACCGGAGGTATTTATAGCAAATATATTTGGATTTCACTTTTGAAGTACAGAACTTTTTTTGGAAAATTTTTAAGATATGTGCGAAGATTATTAAGTCCTTCACACTGGCTGAAACTTTACATAGAAAAAAAGATTTTTGCAAGCAATAAAACGAAGTTTTTTATTTGTCCATCTAAAATTATTGCAGATGATTTGACAGAAGCGTATAAAATTGACGGCTCAAAAATTAAAATTATCACAAACGGAATTGACATTGAAAAATTTAATAATGTTGATAAAATTGTATCGCGAAAGAAACTTATACAGTTGTACAAGTTTGCTGACGATGATTTTATTTTTTTATTTGTTTCATCAAATCATTTTTTGAAAGGACTTGAGCCGCTTTTGGATGCATTTTATCTTTTGAATAAAGAGCAAAAAAATGTTAAAATGATCGTTGTAGGTAAAGGCAGAGAAAATTATTTCAGGAAAAAATCAGAAAAAATGCAACTTTCTGATTTTGTGAAATTTATTGGTTGGCAAGATGATATAAGAGAGTTTTACAAAGCGGCAGATTTTTTTGTTTATCCGAGTTTTTATGACCCGTTTCCTAATGTGGCGATTGAATCGCTTGCCTGCGGAACGCCGACAATAATTTCTTCTTTAACGGGTGCATCTGAGATTATTGAAGATGGTAGAAACGGTTTTGTAATAAAAAATCCGAGAAATGCTAAAGAAATATTTGACAAAATGAAAAAGGCAATTTCGTTGCGAAAAGAGGAACTTATGGAAATGTCTGTCACTGCAAGAAAAACCGCGGAAAATTTTTCCAATGAAAAATATATTAAAAAAATAATGGAATTTGCGAGGGAAATATGTCCGTCCTGATTTTGTGCTATCACACGATAAATAAAAACGGAAAAATTACGCCTGAAATTTTTGAAGAAAATCTGTTTTCTCTTAAAAAGAAAAATTATTCCTCAGCAAGTTTAGACGCTATTTTTAATTATATCAGCGGTAAAAAAGAGTTGTCGGAGAGAACCGTTCATCTGACTTTTGACGACGGATACCGTGATAATTATTTTCAAGCATTTCCGATTTTGAAAAAATTCAATTTCAAAGCGACCATATTTTTGATAACTTCTCGCATAAGTATGCTTGGATATCTGAACTGGCAACAAATTAAAGAAATGGAATCATCAGGCATTTTCAGTTTTGAGTCGCACAGCCACACGCATCCGAGATATTCCACATCTCAACCGACGAAGGCGGAACTGATTGGTGACCTGTTAACTTCCAAAAGAATAATAAAAGAAAACCTGGAAAAAGAGCCAAAACATTTCTGTTATCCATACGGCGAGTATGACAATTTATATGTTTCAGCGTTGAAAGAAGCGGGATTTTTAACAGGATTAACTCTGAATATCGGATTGAATGCCGCCGGTCAAAATCCGTATTTATTAAAAAGGGTTGAAGTCAGAAAACCCAAAAACTGGCTGAAAAAACGGTTAAGAATTTATTCAAAACCGTTCATTTCAAACATTTACGAAAAGATTTATAGAAAAATATGAAACCGTTGAAAATTCTTTACCCGTTTTCGTTTTTGTATTATTTAGGATTTGTTATTTCACAAAAAATTAAAAAAAGCAGACAGAAAAAATTGCTTCGTAAAGTGATTTCCGTAGGCAATATTACCGTCGGAGGAACAGGCAAAACCCCGGTCGTAATTTATTTGGCGGAATTATTAAAAAGTTTGAATAAAAAGGTTTGTGTGATTTCAAGAGGGTATAAGTCGGAAGTTGGAAGTCGGAAGTCGGAAGTGGTATCGGATGGCAATAAAGTTTTATTAGGAGCAAAACTTGCCGGCGACGAGCCGTATCTCATAGCAAAATCTCTTACTGGCGTTCCGGTGATTGTATGCCAAAACCGATACAAAGCCGGACTTTTTGCGATTGAAAAATTCGGCGTTGATATTATAATGTTAGACGACGGATTCCAGCACCTAAATCTTTTTAGAAATATAGATATCGTCTGTATAAATGCTCTCAATCCGTTCGGGAATTCGATGCTTTTACCGGCCGGTTATTTGCGCGAACCGGTAAGAAATATAATTAGGGCTTCGGCATTTATAATAACAAGATGCGATAAAATAACTGCTGAAAAACTGGAAGGCATAGAAAGTGTCATAAAAAAATATAACAATTTTTCTCCGATTTTTCATGCCCATTTTGTTAAGAAAATTTTTCATAGAAACGGTCGCGAAACACCGTCGGATATGCTTATAGGACAAAATGTTATCGCTATTTCCGGCATCGCCGTCCCGGAGGATTTTGAGACGACACTTAAAGAATCGGGTGTTAATTTGCTGATTCATAAAAAATATTCCGACCACTATTTTTTTAAGGATGCCGATATAAAAAGATTTTATGATGATGCTGCGGAATTTCAGGCGGTTATAATTACAACCGCAAAAGATGCTGCACGGCTACCGGAGGATTTCCCTTGTTATATTCTTGATGTAAAACTTGAGGTTCAGGAAAAAGACGAAGTAAAATATTTTTTGGAGGTTCAACTTGCTAAAGAAAATTGATTTAATTTTATATTACGGACTTTTTGTTCTGGCTTTTGTTTTGCCTGTATCAATCGCGGCAACAAATACCGTTTGGATTTTCCTATTTTTTGTATGGCTCATAAAAATTGTGAAGAAAAAATCGACGGATTTTTCGTCGCCGTTAACATTTGCAATTTTAATTTTTTTCGGGGTTACGGCGCTTTTTTCTCTGTTTGGCCTTGATTATAAACGAAGCATAAAAGGACTGAACTCCGAAATGTTATTCCTTATTTTTTTTCTTGTTTTTTCAAATGTTAGAAATTTTAATCATGCTAAAAAAATAATGTATGTATTTTTAGTATCATCCGCTGTAATGGGTTTTCTGGGATTTTTACAATACTTGATAGGAAAAAACTTCATCAATGCAGAAATTTTCAGTATGTTGGACGGGAGAGCACACGGGACCAGGTCTTGGCCCCAAACATATGCCGAAGGGCTTTTAATGGCTCTTCCCGTTTCTTTTTACTTCATATTGCATTACAGAAAAAAGATTTTTTATTCGGCGGCAATCCTTATATTTTTAGGCATATTTTTTAGTTATGTAAGAATGGTTTGGATATCAACGGTTATACTTATGGGCACAATTTTTTTGATGTATATTAAGCGGTTAAAAAATCTGGTTTATATCATTATTGCAGTTTCTGTCTTGGTTATGATTTCAAATGTATTTACAGATACCCGTAAAAGTATTTTTAAAAGGGCTACTGATTTTAGCGACCCGGTGCGTATAACGATGTGGAAAACATCTTTTGAAATTTTCAAAGATTATCCGCTGTTAGGGGTGGGATTAAAAAATATAAAAAAAGTTTATCCGTATTACTATCAAAAATTAAATTTCTCAAAAGAGTTTTACATGCTTTCGCATCTGCACAGTACTTTTATACATATACTGGTTGAAAGAGGAATTATCGGATTTCTGGCTTTTCTGTATCTGTTTCCGGTTTATTTTTACTATGGTATAAAAAAAGCGAAATGTGTAAGCGAGGAAGAAAAATTTTTTATTTACGGCTGTCTTTTTGCAATTTTCGGATTTTTATTATCAGGTCTTACGGAATATGTATATGGTGATTCTGAAATTCAGATGATTATGTGGTTTTTGATGGCGTTGACGTTTTACAAAAGTCGGGCAGTTTTTATTGACAGAGACGGAACCATAAACGAGGATATGCATTATTCTGCCGACGAGCGGAAATTGAAAATTCTGGAAAGTTCATATCCTGCGATAAAATTATTAAATCAAGCGGACTACAAGGTTATAATCATCACCAATCAGTCGGGAGTAGCGAGAGGAAATTTTTCCGAGAAGGATGTCAAAAAATTAAACGAAGTTATCACAAGAAAATTGAAAGAAAAAGATGCCGTAATAAACGATGTCTATTTCTGTCCTCATCACCCCGACGAAAATTGCAGTTGCAGAAAACCGGAACCCGGGATGATTTTACGGGCAAAAAAAAATCTCAACATAGATATTAAAAATTCCTATATGGTCGGAGATATGCAGTCGGATATTGACCTCGCAAAAAATGCAGGGGTAAAATCGGTCTTTGTTTTAACAGGAGCAGGAATTGATGTAAAAGGTGCGGACTATACCGCAAAGGATATTTTAGATGCTGCTGAATGGATTATTAGTCAAGTTGATTGATGACAGTGATTTTAGAAAACGATTACGGCGATGTTTTATCGCTGTAATCTTTGTTTTTATCGCTGTAATCATTTATAGTGAAGAAAAAAAATTGCCGGTTGAAGAAAAACTTGTCTATGATGTATATTGGAAGTTTGTAAAAGTGGGTTATGGAATGCTTGAGATAAAAGGCATCGTGGATTTTAACGGAAAAAAGGCATACCATATTTATTCAGAAGCAAAGTCGGCGCCATTTTTTGATGTGTTTTTTAAGGTGCGTGATACAAACGAATCATGGATTGATGTTGAAAATTTTTACTCGCTTGCCTTTAAGCAGAAGATAAATGAAGGTAAATTCAAAAGGGAAAAAAGAACGGATTATGACCAGCAAAAACATGTTGCAGTGAATAACAAAGGCGAAATTATTGAAGTTCCGGAAAATGTTTTGGATGTATTGGCAGCACTTTATTGGGTTAGAACGCAGGAACTTAAACCAGATGATACATTGACAGTAAATGTAAATTCCAGTAAAAAAAATTACAGGATGAAAGTAAAAATTCACAATAGAGAAAAGATAAAAATTAACGGTAAAAAATATGGGACCATTGTTGTCGAGCCGGATTTGCAGGATGCGGGAATATTTAAGCAAAAAGGAAGAGTTCTTATCTGGATGACCGACGATGAGTATCATATACCTGTTAAAATGCAATCTAAAATTGCCGTCGGCTCGATTGTTGCAGAATTGAATAACGCAGATGACCGCAGATAAAAGGAAACGCAGATAACCGCAGATTTATCAGCGGGAATCAGCGTTGTAGGAGCGAATTTATTCGCCCTCAAATCAGCGGTAATCGGCGATTAGGAGGAGAAAAATGTTAAACCTTAAAAATGTAAAAAGATACCCGCTGGTGAAAAGAAAAAGCAAGGTGCAGTTAAGTATGTTTGCCAAGCCCGTCGGGAAAGAATTTTTGGAAACAGTTCCGGATGTACTCGCCGGAAAAAACTTCAAGGAACTTGTAAGAAGAATTATTATCGCGAGAAAAAATAAAAGGCCCATAATTTTTATGTTCGGGGCGCATATAATTAAATGCGGGCTTTCCCGATTTGTTATTGATATGATGAAAAGGAATATTATTACGGCAATCGCGACAAACGGTGCATCAGTCATACATGATTTTGAAATTTCATATTGCGGGAAAACATCTGAGGATGTTGAAAAACAATTAAAAGACGGTAAATTCGGGATGGCTTTTGAAACAGGAAAATTTATAAATGAGGCGGTAAAATACGGCGACCAAAAAAATTGGGGACTTGGTGAGTCAATCGGGCAAATGGTAAATGAAAAGAAACTGAAGTTTTATAAAGAAAGCATTTTTGCAAACGCGTATAAACTAAAAATTCCCGCAACGGTTCATGTCGGCATCGGAACTGATATAATTTATCAGCATCCGGAGTGCGACGGCGCCGGTTGGGGCAAGACATCCTACAATGATTTTCTGAAACTCGCCGAAGTTATTTCAAAACTTGAAGGCGGAATAGTGCTTAATTTCGGCTCTGCAGTAATCCTACCTGAAGTTTTTCTCAAAGCATTAAATCTTGTAAGGAACCTCGGATATAAAGTAAGAAATTTTACCGCTGCTAATTTTGATATGAATTACCAGTACCGCGCTTTTGAAAATATCGTCTCCCGCCCTGCCGGAAACAACGGTTTTTACTTCATCGGCCACCACGAAATAATGCTTCCGCTTTTATATGGATGTTTAACAAAATACGCGCACGACCTTACCCAAAATTTGAAGATTTGAAATAATTGCAAGATTTAGTAAATTGCGAACTAAAGAGTAAGAGGGAAACAGCCCCTGTGAAATGATAATAAGCAAACCGAGGCAGAGGCTCAAAAGAAGGGAAACAACCGGACAGGGACTGGAATGCTTGGAGGTTCGTCAAGTTTGTAGCAACTTTTGACTGATTTACCGACGACAAGTGGTCAAAAAAACTTGTTTTAAGCAAATTCACCTGATTTTTGTAGTTGCAGGGTAACCCTGCAAAAATGTATTCGGGGAGTGAATCTTTGCTTAAGAAGACAAAAACAGTCTCTACAACTACAGTTTTAGCGAGGAAACCTCGCTGCTACATCTACATCAGCCCCGATAAGGCGGGGCGACTACATTACTAAGGGGAGCATAAAATACTTTACATCCGTAAAGTACTTCGTCTGTCACCCTGAACTCGTTTCAGGGTCTATAGATGCTGAATCAAGTTCAGCATGACACCATCTTCCATGTAAAGTATAT
>Ga0210051_1004957_pt1 | contig 12863 bp, 8 predicted proteins | sample CryGey092014_all_FD_185464 | JGI IMG/M metagenome (GOLD analysis project Ga0210051, IMG submission 185464) | Groundwater microbial communities from aquifer - Crystal Geyser CG23_combo_of_CG06-09_8/20/14_all (SPAdes) (version 2) | ecosystem: Environmental > Aquatic > Deep subsurface > Groundwater ...
GACGTAAGACAGGCCGGCTTACGAAAAATTAAAATTCTATCAGAATATAAGTTGGATAGAGAGGGTAAATGGAAAACCCGTTTCAAAAAGTAACCGATATTAACCGATGTTAACTGATATTAACCGATATTAACCGAATTATTGTTTAAATACTCTTTGGGCTGAGTAGTTACGATGAAAAGTTATCGCCGCAAAGATGAAATCACAGGAAGATTTAAATAGACTCTTAAAAAAGCAAACTTACCAACATGTTGTCACTAAATTCTAAAGGGGGCTTCTAAAAATACCCAATTCGTCATGCTGAATTTATTTCAGCATCTTTAACTTCCTGATAATCAGATTCTGAAACAAGTTCAGAATGACGTGTCGTTAATTTTTAGAAGTCCCCTCAATCCTTAATGAGATTTTAACAGATAAAAAACTCTTTGTTGGAGATAACTCCAACAAAGGCAAAAAAAATAAGGTTTTTAATTACTCGAAATGCGGGCATTTTTCAAAATGTCCCAAAAGTAGTTTACAATTTCATTGTTTTATTGTTTCATTGTTATTTAACCATTTAGCAATTTTTTCATCCCCCTACCCCCTTCAAAAAGGGGGACGTTTAACAATTCACCCCGTAGGATATTTCTTTATTATTGCATAAACGTTATTCAACAAAATTATCCAACGGGGTAAAGCAATTTAGCTATTAAACCATTATTCTCTGCAAATACAAATTAAATTACTCACAATCTTTTTTATTTTTTATAGGTGTTCGTGAAATCGCTTCGCTAAGTTGTAAACTGCTCAATGAAAAATGCCGATATTTTATATTAAAATAACTTGGGTTATAAATAATATTTTGTTTTGTCAACAGAATTGTTGAGTCAGAGAGTTGGTCAAAAAAATTTGTCTGTCCAACTGCAAAACTGATAAACTGAAAAACTAATAGTACATTTATCAGAATTGTTTTCATAATGTAAGTACTAATACTTTATAAAGCAGAGCGTTTTACAACTGAAAATGTCAGATTTCACAAGTCCGCCCGCCTATTCGTAATTGTTGTTATTTGCAACAACCTTATCTTTGAATTATTAGCTTTTGTTTTTTCGACCATTCTTTTGATTTAATTTCAACTATATAAATTCCGTTGTTTAAATCAACTATATTAATTTTCTGCTGATTTTGTTTTAGCAATTCTGACTTAACTAATTTGCCAATAACATTATAAATATTTAATGTCAATTCAGAATTGTTTGTGTTGTCAACATTCAAAGTAACAATATCAGAAGCTGGATTTGGATACAAATAAAACAAAGTATTTTTGACTGCTAATTCAGAAACAGAAGTAATAAGATTATCAAAACTCAAGTTATCTATATAAAGAACGGAATTACCACGAGGACCACCACTATGCTCATTCTCTGGTTCGTTACAAGCACTTAATGAAATTCTGGCACTATCTACACTACTATATAACGTGTCGGAAACAAAAAAATTAAATGGTGTCCAATTAGAAGCTGCAACATTGCTTTGAAAATTTCCATTAGTTATTTCAATACTGTTTTTGTAAAAGTGAATATCAATATTCATAGTATCTCCATTTTGTGGCAAAAATTTGTAATATCCACAAAATTTTATTGGATGACCTGTTACTGGAAATAATGGCTGATCACCTATTTTAGTTGATACAAGAATTCCCCAACCAAGTAAATTTCCTGGAGTTCCAGTATTCCATAATGCAGTATCATTTGTTATCTTAACTGAAATATTACCCACTATAGCAGGGAAATGGTCAGTTGACATTGTTACAGGACAATAGCTACCTGATGAATCCATAAGGGAATACATACTATGCCAGCTTGTTGGTTCAGTACTATTACCGACAGTTACCTAATTTTCAAATCCGCTGTTTGGAATTTGTGCATTTGAATTTATTGTAATTGCAATTATTGCTATCAAGATAATTGTAAAAATTTTCATTTTGTAATTGTCAGTGATTAAAGTGCTGACTCCGCACTTTTATTTATTATTTTGTTTATCATAAAGTACTCCCATACGTTCTACATTGCTAAAATATCATTTCATTGATATGATTTTCTTATACAAAGATACATATATGTTAATACAATCATCAAATAGACTTTTTAATTTTTTGTAACTACTCACCCGCTATATAGTATATAAATAATTGACAAATAAGATGTTAAATGCAACATATCGAAAAACATATTAATTTGTTAATAAATGTTAAAAATGCTTATTTTCAAATGAATAAAATAAATGTAACTATTCAGTGTAAAAATAATATGATTTTTCATAACCACCAAATTTTTTTTCACTTTTCTAAAATAGGCTTATCTAATTTTGCATTCAATGGTTATGCAAATACCCGACATAAAAAACTTATCAAGAGAAGAACTTATCTCTATTGTAGAGATGTTACTAAAACGAGTTGTTGAATTAGAGAACGAGTTAGAGAAATATAAACACCCTAAAAATAGCAGTAATAGCTCTATTCCGCCATCAAAAGATGAAAATCGCTTAAAACGGAAAAGTTTACGTGAAAAAACAGGATGCAAACCCGGTGGACAAAAAGGACATGAAGGAAATACATTAAAAATGGTGGAAAACCCTGATGTTATTCAGAAACATATTCCTAAATATTGTAATTATTGTGGAAAAGACATAAGTAACCTGCCTTATGAGTTTGTAGGGAAACGTCAGGTTATTGACATTCCTGAAATAAAACTACACGTTACCGAACATCAGCTCTATAAAAAGGTGTGTACTTGTGAACATGAAACGAGCAGTGAATATCCCTAGAAGCAAATGCACCGGTAAGTTATGGCAATAATATTGAAATGCGGAAATTTATTCCGCTCGCAGTATAAAAGGTAGTTAATTGGAACTCATCAAAATTATACGAGTGAAGAAAGATTGCAAAATTATTTAGATGAATTTGTCTTTCGATATAACAGAAGAAAAGCTAAAAGCAGGGGATTATTATTTTATCGGATAATTGAACAGGCTATGATTCATAAACCAATTTTATATGAAAGTATTCGGGAAAAGTCTTTCAATTACAAGAAACAAAATGGTGGTAAATAGTACATAGCCCGGTATTTTTTTAATAGCATAGCGAAACGGGATAATCATAATTTTTGTAAGCGATTTATTTGCTTGTGGGCCCAGTAGGGCACGATCCTACGACCCCCTGATTATGAGTCAGGTGCTCTAACCGGCTGAGCTATGGGCCCAAAAGTTTATTGCAACTGCAATATTACAATTTTGTTGATAAAAAGTACTCGTTATGGGTTAATAATTTTATAACAATTTATTTGGAAAAATTTCTGTTATATTTAATTTTCATGCAAATTATAAACATATTAAGCCGACTGGGTAATTACAATTCGTTTACCTTAATTTCAGTACCCTTTGTTTTCACAATAAAATTAGTTTATATTATTATCTTTCAATATTTTCATTGCCAGTTCAAGAATTGTTGTATCATCCAGCAAAACAATTCCGCCATCGGGACCCTGTTCGGTGTGAAAACCAATAATTTCTCCGTTTTTATAATTGGTACCTCCAAAATAATTACGAACAGTTTCGCTGTTTATGCCTAATGTATCTGCAATAATCTGTATGCTACCATCTGGAAGACTGTCTTTTATGCGCCTTAATTCGTTAAATGATATGGTTTTCACTTTAATTACTTTTGATTGACAAAAGTAGTGTTTTTTTGTAACTATTCAGCAACAAAAATAAAATTACTGAAAATGAAATTTCATACATAATAAAAGTCGCTATATTTAAAACGATGATATACTAAAAGTATTATCAGAAAAGTAAACAAATTGGTTACTATTCACCCCCTCTATTCAGTTATCATTGCAACAAATAATGCTCAATGCTCATTTAAGCATCATCCTTAAAATTGAACATTGAAAATTGAGCGTTGAACATTTGCTTTTTCGCACTATGTGTGAATAGTAACACAAATTGTAAAAACATCAGCGATAATCCGCGTTCACCCTGTTAAATGTTTACCAAGTGAAATGCGAAGTTTACCCCGTTGGATATTTTTTTTATTCACCCCGTTAAATATGCTTTTAAAAAAATATCAATGACTATACTTATAACGATAACAATTTTAACTCCCCTCTCCAATTGGAGAGGGATTGAGAGTGAGGTCATAAAAAAATAAAAAGTTAAAACAATAACCATTCACAGTATAAAAATTAAATTTCCAACAAGGATTATCATACGGGGTTAACATTTTTATAATATTTTATAAAACCTTATTTTTATGCTTTTAACCTTAGTGGAAAAAATAAATGACCTCTTCTTAAAAACCTTATTACCTTATTCTTATTCGTTTAATAAAGTAATAAGGTTAAAATTGAGAATTAATTTTGTTTGCTATTAAGGTTCAAAATTTCAAAAAATCATGAAAAATGCCAATCAATATGTATAAAATTTTCTTTCTTTTTTTGTTTACAGAATTTCTGATAAACGTAAACCCTGCATCTGCTCAGCAATTGAAGAATTTTAGCAACGATTTTCCAGGTTATCTTAGCGATATAAAAAACCTTCTTGAAACTAAAAATAAAAAAGAAGGCAAAGAACTTATGGAAGTTTTTACAATTGTATTTAACGGTTCGTATTTTAATGATGATGAAAAGAAAAGCATTATTCAAACCTCAAACAAATTGTTAAAAAAACGTGCTATTGCTTTTCCTCATTTTCAGGAATATTTACAAAGTTTAATTGCATTCAGTAACACAAATCACCAAAAAACGAGCTACAAAAACTGGGAAAAAGGACTTGTTTATATGTGTCAAAAAAAAACTATTACATTAAATATGATAGATATTTTTTTAGAAAATACTAAAGGACTTATTGGCAAAGGGAATATTTACAAATCACTAACTACCAGATGGCATACAAACTCAAAAGACATTCAATTTTATTTCGACGGTGAAAATATTAACGTAGCATTTGGAAAAGCCGACTTAACATGCTTTGCAAAAAAAGATAGTTCCAACATATATAATACTCAAGGCGTTTATAATACACTTACACATAAATGGCAAGGACAGGGAGGAAAATTAACTTGGGAAAGAGCTGGATTTAAAGAAACAGAAGTTTATGCCAATTTACAGGATTACAATATTGATATGACTAAATCGGCTTATGAGGCCGACTCGGTAATTTTTGTAAATACACATTATTTTAAAGACCCGCTTCTAGGTCTTTTAATTGAAAAAGTTATGGCGGATGCCAATTCTGCAAATGCAAATTATCCGCAATTCAAATCATACTCAAAGCGATATAAAATAAATAACATTTATCCTGGAATAAATTATGACGGTGGTTTTACTATGAAAGGTGCAAAATTTATCGGCGATGGAAATGAGGATAATTTAGCCATGATAAAAATATTTAGAAACGACACATTATTTTTTATTGCTGCTGCTAAAACTTTTGTTTTTAATAATTACGGTATTATTGGTCAAAATTCTACTATCACTTTTAAGTTAGATACCGATTCAATCTATCATCCCGGGCTTTTATTTAAATATAGTGCCGAACACAACGAAGTTTCATTAGTAAGAAACGATGAAGGAATGTCGCGAAGCCCTTATTTTGATACATATCACAACCTTGAACTTGATTTTCCTTATTTAACATGGAAACTTAACGAACCAAAAATAAATTTCAAACCCATTCCAAAAACTACTAACAAAATAGCCAAATTCGAATCTGTTGATTTTTTCAGTCGTAACCGCTACCTTGAACTTCAGGGAATGGACATTGTAAATCCGTTGCAAAATCTTAGAAATTACACTAAAAAAATTAACAGCCGAAAATTTACTGACACAAAATTTGCTGATTTTATAAGAGCCTCTATTCCACAAACCAAGCAATATCTTCTTAATCTTGCATTTAAAGGATTTATTGCATATTCCATTCAAACCGGACAAATTGTTGTGATGGAAAAAACTTATAATTATCTGAGATGCAGTGTTAGTCAGCACGATTATGATGCAATTAGTTTTGTTTCTACTGCTCAGGGAACCGACAATAATGCAATACTGAGCCTTCTTGATTTTAATCTGAAAATGAATGGCGTTGAGGAAATTTATCTTTCCGACTCGCAAAACGTAGCCATTTTTCCTAAAGACCAGGAAATTATTATTAAACGTAACCGCGATTTTGTTTTTGACGGAAAAGTAAAGGCAGGGTTATTTCTTTTTATCGGTTCAAATTTTTCATTTAGTTATAATAAATTTAAAATTAATCTTACTGATATAAAAACTATTAAAATGCGGGTTCGTACCGATGAAGTTGACCAATATGGCACGCCCATTCAAAAAGACCTTATAAGCGTAATCGAAAATTCTACAGGAGAATTGTTAATTGACAACATAACTAATAAATCGGGTGTAAAAAAATTTCCTCAATATCCAATATTTAACAGTAAAAAAGATTCTTATGTTTTTTATGATGAACCGTCAATTCAAACCGGAGTTTATAAACGCGATAATTTTTATTTTCAAATTTACCCTTATTCAATTGATAGCATCGGTATTCTTACTAAGAAAAATCTGCTTTTTAAAGGACATTTTGTTTCAGCAGGTATTTTTCCGCCATTCGACGAAACAATCAGTGTTCAACCCGATTACTCGCTCGGGTTCAAACGGAATACCCCTGCTGATGGTTTTCAGGCTTATGGAGGAAAAGGAACATACAAAAAAGAAATTTTCCTGAGTAATATGGGTTTACGGGGTGATGGAGAACTTAAATTTTTAACCGCAAAAGTAATATCCGATAATTTCTTGTTTTTTCCCGACTCGATGAACACAACTGCTAAAATTTTTGAAATTGAAAAACAAGCAAAAGGTGTTGAATACGCTTCGGTTAACGGTGAAAATATATATGTGCAATGGATTCCAAATAACGACATAATGTTAGTGTCAAATACAACTAAACCTTTTAATATGTACGATAATCAGGCTACATATACAGGAACTTTGCAAATTAAACCAAATGGCTTATCAGGTTGGGGGAAACTCGAATTTTCAACCGCCCAGCTTACTTCCAAAATGTTTAATTTTAAAGAGCATATTGTTGATGCCGATACCTCAAACTTTAACCTGAAAACACTTGACAAGGCTGATTTTGCGTTCAAAACTACTAATATAAACTCACATATCGATTTTAAAGAAAGAAAAGGAGAATTTCAATCTAATGGTGAAGCTTCATTTGTAGAGTTTCCTCAAAATCAATATATCTGCTATATGGACCAATTTACATGGTATATAGATAAAGACGAATTGGAAATAAGTGCGAGCAAACATGCTTTGGCAAATGTACCCGATAACAAAGAAAATTTAAGTCCTACTGAATTAGAAGATATACAATTAAAAGGTTCGCAATTTATTTCTATTCATCCAAAACAGGATTCGCTAACCTTTATTGCACCATTGGCAAAGTACAATTTACGAAAGTTTATTATTTCCGCCAGTGATGTTAAGTTTATCAGAGTAGCCGATGCTACAATTTACCCCGGCAACGGTAAAATAGTTATTGAAAAGCAAGCAACCATACAAACTCTGAAAGATTCAAGAATTATCGCAAATAATACTAATCGTTATCACACCATTTACGGCGCAACAACAAATATTTACGGGCGTAAAAGTTATTCTTCATCTGGAAGTTATGATTATACTGATGAAACAAATAACAAACAAATAATTAAATTTGATGTTGTCAGTGTTGATTCAACGTATCAAACTTATGCTAAAGGAAAAATCGGAATTACAGAAAATTTTACCATCAGCCCAAATTTTGGATTTACCGGAGAAATTTTACTTAATGCAAACGAGCAATTTTTAGTTTTCGATGGCTCGGTAAAAATCTCTCACGAATGCCAGAATCTTGAACGATACTGGGTTAATTTTAAAACATCTATAAACCCAGATGAAATTTATATTCCGGTTGGCGATTCACTTAAAGAAATTAATAATAACAAAGTTCATAACGGGTTTTATATTACAAACGATTCTACCCATATATACCCGGCATTTCTTACAAAACATAAGAATTACAGCGATATAGCAGTTTTCAGTGCTAAAGGTTTTTTAACTTTTGATAAAACCGACAGCAAATACAAAATATCAAATAAAGAAAAATTAGTAGAATTTAATCTTCCGGGCGATTACCTGAGCCTGCACCGTTCGGCCTGTAACATTTATGGCGAAGGCAAACTAAACTTAGGCGTTAATTTTGGTCAAGTTGCAATAACTACGGTAGGAAATATTAACGAAGACCTTGTAAATTCAGCTATTTCAATTGATATGCTATTAAGCCTTGATTTCTTTATTGAAAGCAAATGCACGGAAATTTTAACAAAGGATATTAATTCATACAGCGGTTTAGAACCAATTGATTTATCACGAAAAGTTTTTGAAAAAGGTTTGGCAGAGTTACTTGGACGCGAAAAAGCTAACGACCTTATTTCTGAATATAGCCTTGGTAAATTTAAAAAAATGCCAAAAGAGCTTGAACATACTATTATGTTTACCGATTTAAAATTTAGTTGGAATACTATTACCCAATCATACATTGCCGATACACTTTTGGGAGTTGGAAGCATTGGTAAAGAATATGTTAACAAGTTAGTTCCCGGATATATGGAAATTGTAAAAAAACGCAGCGGCGATATTATTTCAATTTATTTTGAACTTACCGGCAATGTTTGGTACTATTTCTCATACACACGTGGCATTATGCAAGTTGTTTCGAGTAACGAAGAATTTAATACCGTTATTAAAACATTAAAACCCGACCAACGAAAATTAAGTACCGACAAAGGCGAAAAACCTTATTCGTATTATCCTGCTGCACCAACAGTTAAAAATAAATTCGTGAAACGTATGCGTGCTATAAAAGATAACGAAATTATAAGCAATACCGAAGAATCTGATGATGAAAATAATAAAGAAGAAGGACAGTAAAACATCATTTTTTTGCAAGTTCTTAATAGCATTATGATAAGTGGTATATTAAATTGCTAAATTGCTTATTGTTACATTGCTAAATTACTTCATTAACCTCCGTCTTTAAATTTTTCGTTATAAAATTGCTCTAAACGACTGGCAACTTCTTGCGCGGTTATGTTTCTTATACATTCGCAATTTTCAGATTTTCGGCACTTTTCACAATTAATGTTTAAAACAAAAAAACTGGCATTTTTCCCAATTGGCGCCCATCTTTGTGGAAAAATCGGTTTCATTGGTGCATAAAGCCCGATAGCGTATTTACCGGCTGCGGCTGCAATATGCAATGGACCGGTGCTGCATGCCACAAGTCCATCGGCATAGGCAATTAAACTAATATATTCGCCAAGCGAAAGTTTTCCGGTAACATCAATAATATTATTACTGTAAACTCTAAGTAACTGTTCCATTTGCGAGGCTTCCTGGTTGGTGCCGGCAATTATTATATTGAATTTTTTGGGAGATAAAAGACGAATTAATTCTGCATATCTATCTAATCCCCATTCTCTTGCACTTCCTTTAGATTTTGGATGAAGAATTACATTAAATTTATTATGTTGATTTACGAAATATAACTTATTGTTTATATTCTGAAACTTTGAAAATCCGTACAAAAGAGGAATTTCGTTCAAATCGGGCATTTTAAAATCAGCAACTAATGGTTTTGCAAGCATTAAATTTAATTGAGCTTCGTGCAAATCAGATTTTTTTCGGCTAAGTTTAACAGGTTTATTTACATAAAGCCAGTGATATATTCTTCGGTTTGTGCCTATACGATTGGCAATTCGTGCAAAATATGCAAGTTTTGAGATTTTTGCATCCGGAAAGACATGAATTATAGTTTGTGCATCATATTTTTTAAAAGTTTTTATTTGACGTGAAAACGACATTTTACTTAAATTATCCCAGTCGGCAAATTCGTCAATGTTTGTACAGGCATCAATTACAGGTTTAGTATATTTTCTTCCAAGAAAAATTATGTAACATTCGGGAAAAACAATTTTTAAATAACCGGCTAAAGGTAAGGTAAGAACAACGTCTCCGATTTTATCAATACGGCTAATAATAATTTGCATAAATACAATAGATTTTTATTGGCATCTTTCAAAATTGCAGAAAAGTAGTTTAAAATTTAATTGTCTTATTTACCCCGTTAGATAATTACTATTTCTATACAGTTTGTTTACCCCGTTGGATATTTCTTTATTATTGCATAAACGTTATTCAACAAGATTATCTAACGGGGTAAAGCAATTTAGCTATAAAACCATTACTTTTATTTATTGCTCCCCTTTTTATTTAACCAAAAGAATAACTCCGGCTTTTTTATATTCCTTAATATCGGGCGAAGTAATATAATAAAAATATGTTCCGCATGGAAGTTTTATTCCGGCAGATGTGCGTCCATCCCATTGCAATCGTCTGGCAGTTTCTAAATAAACTGTTGCACCCCAGCGATTAAAAACATATAACTCAAATTCATTTGCTCCATTGGATTTAACTATAAAAACGTCATTAATTCCATCATTGTTCGGTGAAAAAATGTTTGGGGCTTCAAGTACATCGTTTACCTGTACTGTATTATATACAGTATCTTTACAACCGGCTCCTGCATCTGCCATAAAACTTACAACGTAATTACCGGCAGCAGGAAAGGTATTAATAGCAATGGTGTCGCCTTGTTGATAAGAGGTCTGGTTAAAGCTCCAGTAATATTTGTAAGACGAATCGTCACGATTTAACACAGTTCCATGAAAACAGAAAATGTACGACGGAAGAAACATAGTATCGGTAAAAGTAAATATGGCATCGGGTAATTTTCGCACTAAAATGTAATTGAGTTTCTCTTTTTTATTTGAATAATTGAAATTTGATGCTGTTAGCGAAACAGTATAAACTCCTTCTGTATTGTAAGCGTGAACAGGATTTTGTAAAATGCTTGTATCTAATTCATGTGAAGCGGTATCTCCAAAATTCCATAACCAATTTGTAATTGTATCGCTAATAGATTGGTCGGTAAAATGTAACGAATAACCTTCACAAATTACCGTTGTATCAGCTTTAAAATCAGCAGCAATTTGTGCAAACAACAAATTTGCAGCAGTTAAATAACAAAGCAACAATATAATTATGCACTTGTTCATGAAAATATATGCAAAAATATAAAAAATGATTAAACGACTTCCCGATTTATTCAAATATTTTTAGTCAATTTTTTAACAATTTTAAAGTTATAAAAAAATTCTTTAGCAATAACCCTAAGTACTGTGTATGAGGGAATAGCGAGTATCATTCCGGTTACACCTGCCAAGGTTCCAGCCGAAAGTATTACAAGAAATATTTCAAGCGGGTGTGCTTTTACGCTGCCCGAAAAGATAAACGGCTGAACAAAAGTTGCATCAAGAATATTAATAATAACATATACAAACAACATCCAACATAAGAGAGGAAGAACTTCGAAATAAAAATTTGCATCGGTGTTAGTAAGAATTCCTATCAACATTCCAAACAAAACTGATATTATAGGACCAACATAAGGAATAATATTAAACAAACCGCCAATTAACCCCAGCACTGATGCATGCTGAAAACCTAATCCAAGAATTGTCATTCCAATAGTTGTAAGTACAAATATTATAAGCATATCAAAGATAATTCCTATGAAATAACGCATTAAAAGTTTTTTTATTGACAGCACAGCGTGTTTAACTGCAGTTTCGTATTCTACCGATGCAAAAGCGATAAAAATTTTAATAAACAGCCTGTCGTCTTTTAAAAAGAAAAAAGTTATAAAAGTGATTGCAAAAAATGCAATTAGAAGACTCCCTAATGTATTAATTAAAGAACTGAAAAGCAGTGATAAATCAGAAAAATTTACAATTCCCATCACCTTATTAACCATTATTTCTGTTAAATTATTTTCTTTGCCTGTGTATATGTTCAGGTTTGATAAAATACCTGATATTTTCTGAACGGGTTGATTTAAGCTATTTACAATTTTTGCCGGGTTTACCGATGATATTTCGTTAGCTTCGGCGGCAATAAACGGAACCATTAATCTGAAAATTAATATAACAACAAACCAAAAAACAGATAAAGTAATTATTGCACTTAAAATTTTTGGGAAAATAAAACGTCCTATTTTTATTTTACTCATCAGATTGGTAACCGGTTGTAACACTAATGAAAGAACAAGAGCGATTAAAATGTATGCTATAATGTTTCCCAAAAACCAAACACATAAGCCAACTATAATAATAATTGCAGCAATTAAAATATATTTAGTTTTCTTATTCATAGCGGAGTAAAAATAGAGATTCTATCAAAATAAAAAAAATCAAATTAAAATGTAATTCCAAGGTAAATATTTTCACGCTGCGGATTAAAAATTAATTTACAGTAAACAGGCATTTTATTTTCGTCAGATATTTTATATTCTTTTATTAAGCAAACGCCTGTATTTACAATGCCTGTACCATTTCCATACCAACCTGCAGAAGGTGTAAAACCAACAAAAATTTCGAGTGGAATTCTTTTGGTGAGTGTGTATGACGTTTCAAAATAAGATGAATGTAAAGAATCGGCCCCGTAAAAATTATACGAGACTAAAACTTTTAATGGTACTTTTTCAGATAATATAACTCCGTATCGAAACTAAAGTCGTGTCCCATTTTTTCTTGATTATAAACAAAATAACTGTTTCTTACTTTGCTCATATCCATGTAAAAATAATCCCAGCAAGTAAATTTTAATTTCCAAAAAGTATAACGTAAATATAAATCAGCTTCCGGAATATCTAAAGAATTAAATGAGTAC
>Ga0210051_1004958_pt1 | contig 12862 bp, 12 predicted proteins | sample CryGey092014_all_FD_185464 | JGI IMG/M metagenome (GOLD analysis project Ga0210051, IMG submission 185464) | Groundwater microbial communities from aquifer - Crystal Geyser CG23_combo_of_CG06-09_8/20/14_all (SPAdes) (version 2) | ecosystem: Environmental > Aquatic > Deep subsurface > Groundwater...
TTGTAGTAACACTTCCTGGAGATGCCGAAAGTCGAGCAAATTTCCTTAACTGGCTTATGATACTTGTCTACCTGCAAATACCATTGAAATCTTAAAGAACGGTCGTATTTAGCTGTTTGCATTAGATAGGTTTGGTTAATAGTTAACAGGTGTTACCCCTAACTATACCAAGTGTCACCCCTAGGTGTTAACTGTACAATCTATTGACTAAACTGACCTTATTAGGATACAATCTGTTTTATATGATAATGTATGATATTTGCTAAAATATGAACAAAAAAGAACGTTTAAGACTAACCATTACTCTACGAAAAGACTTACTTTCCTACCTTGATCAAACTATCGATGGAAACAAAATCCGTAACCGGTCTCATGCTATTGAATATATCTTGGGACAATCTTTAGGTCCAAAAATCAAAAAAGCGGTTATCTTAGCCGGTGGAAAAGGAATTCAAATGCGCCCTTTGACTTACGAAATGCCTAAAGCAATGATCCCGGTGCACGGAAAACCAATTTTGCAACACATCTTAGAATCATTGAGAGATGATGGAATTACCGATATTACCATATTTTATGGGCACCTTGGTAAAATGATTTTAGATCATTTTGGCGACGGATTAAAGTATGGAGTAAAAATTTCCTACGTTAAAGAAAAAGAGCAGGCAGGCACTGGCGGTTCTGTAAGGCAACTTAAGAATCGATTTGCTGACGCTTTTATTCTCATCTACGGGGATGTTCTGGCTAATCTTAATTACCTCGATTTCATTGAATTTCACAAGTTACATAACGGTCTGGCCAGTGTTGCTCTTAGCTCCCTAGAAGATCCTTCGGAATTCGGAGTAGTTGGTTTGCATGGATCAAAAATTGTTAGTTTTCAAGAAAAGCCCGGTAAGAATCCAACTTTGTCTCGTTTAGTAAGTGCTGGAATCTATATTTTAGAACCCGAGATTACTAACTACATTCCTCAAAAAGGATACATTAGTTTAGAGCAAGATGTGCTTCCCGATTTAGTGAAAAAAAATAAAATATTTGGTTTCCCTTTTGAGGGAAAATGGTTTGATGTTTCTACCCCGGAAATTTATGAAAGAGTGATAAAAGAATGGAAAGAAAATAAAAAATAAGTCAGTTGTTTTAGAGATGTATTTTTCAAACTTTTGGAAAATACATTTCTGGAACAGAAATACTGTTCTGGAAACAGAACTTTGAAATTTTAAAAATAACATAAATAAAGGAGCAACAAGGACTATGTCTAGTAGCACAGAGTTTGAGGTACAAGAAGTTCTCCGATCCTTCGGAGGATACAATCGGCATGTGGAGCATGTACAATTCAAAAACGGAAGGGAGGGAGTTAGAAAAACGCTTCCGGAGCGATTCGGGAGACCGCTCGAAGAAATCATGCAGTTGTCAAAGGATTACCAAACAGGCTTGATCGAAGTGGGTGTTTCGGTGGTGCCCATCAGCGCACTCTTTATTGACGGCTCAGATGGAGCTAAAAGGCTGGTTGAAATTCAACCCGTTTTTGGAGAAACCGCTGAGAACATTATGGCTGATAGTTCGACCGATGCTCTTCCGCCTATTCTCAAGACTTACCTCATCGACATAGTTAAACCACTTTTCCGGAGCACCAAAGATCGTAAACTTGACATCGGCCTTGATATCGGACCAAGAAATGGTCTCTCAAACGGAAGGGGCGGATTCAGTCATTGCGATCTAGTTCCTCCGAAAATTCGGCTTGAAAACGGAAAGGTAACTCTTGAGTATCCAGAACCTACCGACCCCGCAGTTTATTCAATTGGAGAAGTGAGACATTTCGATAAGGGTGGCTTAATACTTCAGTTGCTAACCCAACTTTGCAAAAGAAACCCTGATCGTCGTCAGCTTTTCCAAAAGTGTCTCGTTGAATTTCTGATTGAAATTGGAGAAAAAGGTATCGCTGAAACAATTCAGCAAACCTATACCCAAAAGCAAATTGAAAAGTTGGAATGCAGCGGTGATGGGTATCTTCGTCTTCGGGATGCAGCCTGTTATGTTTCCTATCTAGATAGGTATAACTCCCGTACCCCCCAGCGATTGAACCATCTTTTCGTTCTGTTGCACATGCAGGACCAACTCGTACCAACCGAAAACGTCGAACAATTCAAAACCGAAGTCCTTCACTGGATGGATGAAATTCAAGGAGGATGATGCCCTATGCAACAGAAAATTTTGATTCTCCTCAGCCCGTCCGGCGGAGGAAAAGATTCAGTTATCACCGAACTGGAAAACCGAGGTATTGGGATCTGCGCTAAGCGGGTGACTACTCGTCCGAATCGAGGCACAGAAGAAGATCGTCTCCGGTATGACTTTGTCGTGCCTGAACAATTCGAGCGCCTGAATGTTAGGGGTATGTTACTTATGCCAAACCCTTACGCTTCTCACTTCTATGCCGTCCAGGCATCAGCGCTCAAACCGATCCTGGAACAGGGCCGCGTCGTTATCTTGAAAGGAGTGGTGGACAACGTCTTTGATGCGCGCTCTAAACTTCGGGAATTGTACCCACGTGCAAAAATCACTGTCGTCTACCTCTTTCCGGCTTGTGAAAGAACCTGGCTATCAAGACTCCGAAAAAGAGGCACTGACGACAACATTGAGGCGCGCATTGAGGAATCTAAAAGAGAAATAAAGCAAGCCCGTACATCGCTGGAAAACCGAGATGGACTAGTCGACTTCGGAATCCTCAATGGACCAGAAAATTCTGTGGCGCAAACCACCGATCTTGTCATCCAATGTCTCAATGGAACTATCGATTTTAATCACCTTGTTCTTTAACCATACCTTCAATTATAAACCCCTTATCTCACATGAGATGAGGGGATTTTTTTATCCAATTTTGCCCTAAAGATAACCTAATATTTTTTTTGCAATCTTTTCTAAATTATCATTTACAAGATAAACGTGATACATTCCTAATCCGTCTCTCAACGCCTCTACCGATTTATTAAGACGATCTAGTACTTTTTCTTCATCAACATTGGTTTGATCCTGTTCTGAGCGACCGATCAGTCTTTTTACTAGTTCATTAAAAGAAGGCGGCAGAATAAATATCCGAATATGATGGCTTTTCTTTATTTCCTTTTTTTGAAGCAGTTTTTGGGTGGTCCAAACACTTTTATCAATGTAAAATTTCTGACCAATTTTCATTAGATTCAGCACCTCTTTCTTGCTAATCCCCCGCCAGTCTCCATAAGTTACGGCAACTTGTAAAAAGGCTCCTTGCTTTTGCATTTTCGCAAATTCTGCTTGAGAGACATATACATAAATTCCACTTCTCTTTTCTTTATCAGAACGAGGAGGGCGGGTAGTATAATGTCTAACCCCCGGAACATTATTTTCTCTGAGTATTTTTCCAATAGTGCTGCGTCCTACCCCCGATGGTCCAGAAATAATTGCAAATTGGTAAGGGGTATCAGGTTTAAACTGTTTAACTGATTCAGTTTCAATCGTTTTTTCATTTCCCGATTCTATTCCGTATTTTTTTAAAATATAAAGGACTGTCTTATCCCATTCCTTTTTCAACTTTTCAATTTGAGATGATAGGTTTTTAGATAGTTTCATTACTTTGTCAATAACTTTATCAGTTCTTGATAATCATCCTGATCCTCAATTCTTTCAATAAGCGGTTCCATATAATGATAAAATTCGTCTTTAACCATAAAATTATCAAAATCAAAAAAGTTCTCGTCCATATTACGATAATTTTTCTCTCCTACCACTTTATCTAATGAAACTTTATCCACTTTCAATTCAGTGCTTTTCTCATCAGGGCGAACAACAGTGCTCATTAACCCAGCTTCCCCTGCCGCCAGCAAATCAACCGCCTTCTTCCCCAGTTCTATTCCGATTTCCCGGTCAATTTTGGTGGGAGGACCGGTCTGGATATAATTCCTAGGCATTACGATTTTGGCATCAATATTTAACTCTGACTTGATTTTTTCTCTCAGACTCAATGAAACTAGGTTCTGACGCTGAAAACCAAAAGTATCGGGCTGACTATCTTCAATACCGGCAATTTTGCCGAAGCGTACCTCCTCGGTCATGGAAACCACGGCGTAGCCTCCGTTTTTTTTGTTAACCGCATCCAGTTTCTCCAGAAAGGATACTAGCTTCACTTCTTTTTCCGGTATTAGAATCAAATCTGCTCCGCCATAAACAGCAGCGGCGGCTACCCAGCCCGCTATTTTACCCAAGGTTTCTAAAAGAATAACTCTTTTCAATCCATAAGCGGCATCTTCTTTAAGCTCCTTAGCCAGAATCTGCATTTTGTGTGCAGCAGAAGGAAAACCGGGAGTAAAATAAGTACCCGAAAGATCATTGTCCACTGTTTTAGGAACCGCTACCACTGGAATGTGATATTTCTCGTAGACTTCTCTTGCTGCGCCAATCGTATCATCGCCCCCAATCGGAATAATGGTATCAATTTTATATCTATCAATATTTTCCTTTACTTTTTCAATCCCATTTTCTTCTTTCAAAGGATTGGTTCGGGCTGAACTAAGAAAGGTTCCACCGTGATCAGGAAGTGAGGAAACATCCTTATCAGTTAAGTCCACTATTTTTCCCTCTTCCAAAAGACACTTCCAGCCGTTTAATCCTCCCAATATTTTAAAACCTTTTTTCTGAGCTTCGGTAATTACTCCATAAAGCGTAGAGTTAAGTGCTGCCGTAATTCCTCCACCAGTAAACACTAGGATTGTTTTCTGCATATAAAAAGTAGTTAAGATTTATTCGCTGTAATGATATTTTACTTAATTAAATGTCAGATGTCAAAACAAATTCTATCAAAAATCTTAGTTTGACAATGGACAAAATTGGAGTTAAAATCATTAGAATACTCTAAATCAGAAAGATTGTTTAGAAATAAAAACCGGCAATAAGGAGGTGCCGCATGTACAGTCTCTTTATTGGATTTTCCGTAAATCCAGAAATCCATGTGCTTTACACAGGAGATAATAAAGCCACCAAAATCTCCGTTCCGGATGAAGACTGGAAAATTTTAGGTGGAGGTAGCGCTCTCAACATCCAAGTCGCCGCTAGCCGGGCGGGAATTGCTTCCAGACTGTTTGCCGCATTGGGTACTGGCGGTAATGATCGACCAGATTTTTTCCGCGACACAATGGAAAGTTTCCTCGGCAATCTGGACGTCTACCGCCTGAACGTTCGGAGACAAGATTCTTCCGTCGGAATCATATTCCGACCCAATATCGGAAGGCGCAGAATTATTTCCCACAAAACTCCTCTAATTCCAGAAAAAGTGCAGGAAAATATTCCTTCCCTACAAGCCCAACTAGAGTCCTGCCAACCTGCCTTTGTGGTGCTAACTGGGTTAATGCCCGACGAGCTCGAACTGGCTCAACCGCACGTGGACTTAATCCAGAGCGACAAGTTAACCGAGTTGCTCCCGCAGGTAAACTATCTCTTCCTAAATGGTTTTGAGTGCGAATCTATTTTAGGGAAAAATCCGACCCTAGACGTTCTCCAGAAATTCAGCCGCGAACACAACCTAGACTGGGTCAGTGTAACCAGTGCCATACAGGGCGTTATGGTAGCAACCAAGGATGAGCAATTCGTTCTACACCATCTAGAGAGTTCCCTTCCGGTTATTGATACCACTGGTGCTGGCGATGCTTTTCTTTCAGGAACCATCATTGCCTTGATTAAAGGCAAACTTTCCGCTCGTACCGCTGCCCTGTACGGCTGTTGCAATGCCCGGCTCGCCTGCGCTTGTGAGGGCGTAGCTAATCTACCTTCTTGGATTAAAGTATAGGAATTGGTCCAACGGTCCAGAGACAATCTATAAGCACCGACGCTCTTCCCCCATTTTAGTAGACCATGTCTTTCAAGGCATGGTCTGATTTTTTGTTGATCTGAAGTTATCCAATAAGTTATTATTTTCACTATCACGTCGCTACTACACTACGATGCGGCATTTTGATTATATTTTCAGTGAGATATCTTCTAAGTTTACCTAAATCAACAAATGTAGGTATATTTATTTGATCAATTTCCGGATCAAATTTTTTTCCTTCTGGCCGCTTTATTCTTAAATGGATACTACTAGGAAACAAATCCATCATCCGTTTTATTTCTTTAGGATTATCATTAATAAAAACCCAATTTTGTCCCGGTTCGGGAAAATTTAATTTCAACGTACTCTTTTTCTTTCCGGTAAAAATACACTGATCAGCCAGTTTTTTAAGACTGCCATTTTCAATTTTAGTTTGTTGCCATTTAGGATTACCCCAAGTTAGAATCACTATTTTTCCATGTTCCTTTAACCAATTAAGGAAAGAAAGTGTGTCTTTAAACAAAAATTCATCCATTCGACTAATAATACTAACGAGTCGACTCTTGATCTCGCTTGGATTTCCTGAAGTTACTTTAGAGATTATTTCGGCATGACGTGATATATCGTAGTCATATTCATCAGGAATAGCTTCTACTGTTTTCTGGTAGGTAGAGGAAAATATATTATCATCAACCCCAAACTCTCTTACGCTTTCTTGTAGCGCTTTCTTCAAGGCAGTAGTATTGCAGAGAGTGTGGTCGAAATCAACAATGTAAATCATATAAATGAAGTGACTTTTTCTTCGACTCTTTTAATATCATCGTTCACCAAAAATCCATCATAGATTCCATTGATTATATGGCCACTGCTTTTTTCAAGATAATAAATTGCCTTGTTTAGTCTTTCTGTCAATGCAGCTTCATCCCATTTGCCTTCGGAGCTGGCTTTGTCTTCTTCAATTCTCTTAGCAATCCTTTCTAGTAAAACATCAAAGGAAGGCGGTAATAAATATACCGACTGGTATTCGATCTCTTCGTATCCAGATTTCTTTTTAATTTCTGAATAGGCCAGCGCATCCCCTTCAGCGTAAAATTTCTTTCCTGAGGCAATCTTATCATCAAATTCATCTTTGGCAATAGCGCGTCCTTCTCCATAGGTCTCTTTGTGGTAAAGAAACTTCCCTTCATTTTTCCTTTGTTCAAATTCTTTTCGGCTGATGAAATGATAATCTTCTCCATCTTTCTCTCTAGGCCTAGGTTCTCTAGTGGTTACTCGCGGAAATCTTTCTAGTCCCTTTTGTTTAAGAATATCACCAACTGTACTCTTTCCTGTTCCAGGAGAGGCTGAAATCACAATGAAATCAGCTCTATTCTTCTTAGTTAGTATTCTTTCTTCGGTCGCCTGTTCCAAAAGTTGAGGTATTTGGTCTGAAGATGTTCCTTCTGGCAGTTTTTGACTCATATGTTCAAATATTTTTTCGGCGACTTGATATAAAGCATGATTCCATTTTCCTTTCAGTTTTTCTGATTCGTTTTGTTCGTTAGGAGGGGTAAATTTCTCTTTCATATTATAATCACAATTAATCTTATTATACGCTATCATTTATGCAGTATTTTTGCAATCTGTCTTTATCTAATAGTGGCCTCCAGTATCGAGATTTTTTTATCTCCCAAATTATGGTAAAGTAACATCATGCAATACATTACCGACCTTCATTTTCATTCTAAATATTCCCGGGCTGTTTCCCAATTAATGAATTTGGAAAACTGCGCCGAATGGGCCGCCAAAAAAGGAATTCAAGTGATTGCCGCCTGTGACTTTACCCATCCTGAATTTTTCTTGGAGATAAAACAAAAACTGGAGCCTCAAAAAATCGGTCTTCTAAAACTAAAGAATTCTGATTTAAATGTTTATTTTCTCTTAGGCACCGAGATTAGTTGTATCTATTCCAAAAACAATAGGGGTTATCGCATTCACGTTTTAGTTTGGATGCCTAATTTAGAGGCGGTGGAAAGATTTAATGCCCAACTAGGTTGGAGAGGTAATTTAAAATCGGATGGCCGGCCTATTTTGGGAATGGATGTTAAAGAACTGACTAAAATCGCATTTGAAGTAACTGATCAAGCCGCAATAATTCCTGCCCATGCCTGGACTCCTTGGTTTTCCCTTTTTGGGTCACAGTTCGGATTTGATTCCTTAAAAGACTGCTTTGAAGAATATACCGATAAAATCTTTGCCATTGAAACGGGCCTGTCTTCAGACCCAGCCATGAACTGGCGGCTTTCCCAACTGGATAATGTCTCCATCGTTTCCTTCTCTGACGCTCATTCTTTGCCAAATATTGGCCGTGAAGCAACCGTTTTTGAACTAGAAGAATTAAGCTATCAAAATATCATCCGTGCCATCAAACAGCCTATTGATCTAAAAAACAAAATAGTTTACACTATCGAATTCTACCCGGAAGAGGGCAAATACCACTGGGATGGACATCGTAACTGTAACGTTCGTTTTTCTCCCCAAGAGACTTTAAAAAATAAAGAGATTTGCCCCGTCTGCAAAAAGAAAGTGACGGTGGGAGTAATGAATCGGGTGGAAAAACTGGCTGATCGGGAGGAAATAAAAGAACCACCCAAGGGAAGACCATCCTATAAAAGTCTAGTCCCGCTTCAGGAGATAATTGCCGAGGCGTTGGGTCAAAAGAAAGGTACTAAAGCGGTTAATCAGGAATACGAGCAACTGGTTAAAGCAGGGGGAGATGAGTTTAATGTTTTAATGAATATTGACGAAGCGGAACTGAAAAAAATGACTTTGCCAAAAATAGCTGAAGGAGTTATGAAAGTACACCGAGGTGATATTATTGTCGAAGCGGGATACGATGGCGTGTTCGGAACGGTAAAAGTATGGCCGGAGCAAGAAAAAATGAGTGAGGCCGAGGCCAGCGGGCAAAAAAGTCTGTTTTAGTCTAGCTTGCTAGGAATTAGCTTCTTAGCTTATTAGACTAAGAAGCTAAAAAGCTAAAGCCTACTACCTGGTGGGGTGGCTGAGTGGTTGAAAGCGCCGCTCTCGAAAAGCGGTAGGCCTGAAAGGGCTTCCAGAGTTCGAATCTCTGCCCCACCGCCAATTAAAAAAATGGGTTCGCTTGCCTCGTAAATTCCGAGTGAAGCGAGGAATTTTACGGGGAATCCTGCTCCTTCCGCCAATTTAATAATAAATTTAACTACTATGTACCCCACTTCAAGCGAAAGTCTTAATAAAGAAACAAATGATAAGGTATATTTCTTTACTCCTGCTTTTCATCCACTCGATAATTTTTCTGCTCATGCTATTTATTTGTGGGGGTTGGATTTTCCGACCGCTGAACATGCTTTTCAGTGGAAAAAATTTTCTAAAATCCGACCTGATGTGGCAAAAAAAATATTAACCTCAAAAGTCCCCACGTAGCAAAAAAAATTTCTGACGCTAATAAATCCAATCTACCAACTACTTGGCATGAAGAAAAGGTTTTGTTTTGGTTTACTTGCCCGCGCTGTTATTCCCGCCGAGGTGAGGGGGCGCGAATGAAAGTGATTGTTATTAGTGGTATTATATACGTATGCAAACAGTTACAAAAAAACAATACATAATTACCTCATTTTTATTCGAGAAAATTGATTCATCGAAAGACGTTTCCGCATTGACAAAAAAAGTTAAAAAATCACGCAATGGATACGCTGGATTTAAGAGCAGAACAGGGTTATATCGCTATCTAGATACTGCCATCGGAAATCCAAAAAAATTAACCTTGGGGCTTAGTGAACAAAAAACAGTTCAGAGCGCATCTGAAGCGATCAAAAAATGTCAAAAATATTTTCCAATAAAAAAATGTGATGTTTTTCTGTTTCCAACATATGACCCATTTGTTTTAAAAAAAATGTTTGGAGTGAATGGCTTTACACCGTGGCAGTCAACGATACTTCTATTTATTCACTCTGGCTGTAAAAACTTAAAGTACATTCAATATACCTTGGCTCACGAATATGCCCACGCCGCAATGCTCAATTATCACAAGTGGGAAAGTTTAGAGGATAGTTTGTTTTTTGAAGGTATCGCGGAACATTTTAGGGAGAGGGTTTTAGGAGGCAGAGAGGCGCCGTGGGTTAAAGCATTGTCACAAAAAAAATCAAAGCAATTATATAAAAAACTACAAAACAAACTTAAAAGCAAAGACCCCTCTCTATATGGAGAAATCTTCCTCGGAAAAGGAAAGGTATTCCCTCTCTGGTCTGGCTACGCGATTGGGTATTACATGGTAGGCAAAATTCTAAAAAAAAGCGGGGGCTTGTTTCAACTAATAAAAAAGCCCCGGATTCGTTGAAGAACCCGGGGAGGCGTTTAAGCCTTACTGCTTCGGCTCTGTTGGGACTGTGAAGAAGAGCTTCTGCTCTTCATCGCCATCTGCTTTGTGTCGATCGGCGTCTCCACAATCTTCCAAGAGAATTTTTTCTTGGACTTCAATGTGCCTAACCTCCTTTCTGTTTTTAGGTGTACGGATGTGGGAAACTCTGAAGTTCCCCGTAATGAGGAGTGGACTTACACAGCCCCATAGAAACAGGGGTAGAATAAATCCGCTCTATTCCTTTTGGTTCAACGCCAAAACCGAAAGTCATTGGGATTAAACCTGGTACAAATGCACGGACCGCGTGCAAAGATGAATCTTTCGAACTGAGGTCGACCACATAGAGCCTTAAACCCCTACCTTCAATCTTGGTTAAGAGTTTTTGCCAATCCCCTACCTTGTTTCTTTGGTTGATTGACCCCAGAGATTCAACTTTAGACGAGTCTAATAAAAAGTCTGCCCGCCTAAAGTATTTCGGTTGTTCATACAAATAACCGTGATCATCGGTAAAATGTACGTTCTTTGGCACGATCGTGGTAGCACCCAGAAAACCCATACGCGTAAATACAGCGGATTCAACCTCTTGCAAGGCATGATCTAACGCTATACCCGCATCATAATTACTCGCTGCAGCACATGTGGTAAAAGATTTATGGACATTTTGAGCAAAGACTAAGATTACCGGCAGAAAATCGATTGTTAGGTTTCTAACCGAAACCTGAAACCCAAGCCGCTTCAAATTATTAATCCTTTTTACCACATCGGATGGAAGTGAACAGTGAGGGATTCTTGGCACGCCAGCGCCAATTAACCAATAGAGCATAAAAGCGTCGCGCTCGATGAGCTCAAGAACGGCACTTTCAATCGCTTGATCACGATTTAGATGAACTGCTGTCCCTGATGAACTGCAACTCGTGTATGGTTTGTAATTGGGCTTATAAGGGAAAAACGTGCAGTCCGCCAGTATGTAGGTTGATTGCCCAGACACTACCTCGCTGCCTTTTACCCAACACATAATTTTCTTCGGGTCAAAAGGAGCGAAAGGAAATCCAGCACGAAGATACTGTCTGGGGTGATATGCGATGATCGATTGGGGTTTTAGACCATGTTGCAACTCCTCAAAAGAGGCTTCAAACAAACGCCCCTCGAATCGACTGCTTGCATCCCACTCAATTGCTTCAGACCTTGCTTTCATTAAAGCGATTTCAGGATCTACTGATCTTCCACAAGACCAATCACCTGAGGATCCTTCCAAACGAGCGAAGGCCATCGAAAATGGAAGTTTGTAGCCTTCCTTTACTCCACCCGACCAGTTTACTTCCAAGCCTTTAATCAAATCCCTTGATTTGGGACTGATCTTGCCCTCAAAGCCGAACAGAATGGTTATGAGAGGCCAGTAGGCGTCTGGCAATTTTAGTGCTAACCTCATAGAGTCTTCCAGAAATCCTCCGATTTCAACCGTCTGAACTTTCTGTTCCACCGCCGCTAAATGCACATTTTGTGCAACGTGCCCAGCTTCAAGAGGAATGTAAAGCGCGGATCGGTTGGTATACTTTTCAGCGCTTTGGTCGAATGAGCCCGAAATAATAATTGTACCTTGAGCATCATTCATTACAAGATCGTCGGCGAAAGCTCTGATTGCAGGACTAGGGTCGTCAGTTCTTTGAACAAGTTCAACTTCACTGGGGCTTCGAAACCTAGCTTCGTAAATTCCCTTATCTAATCTGATGCAATCTCGGAACAAACAAGCGTGTAGCCGAAGTGGGTACAGAGCTCCTGCTGACGGAACGGTGTGGCGAGAAAATCTATGGCTTTGCCACGCCTTGATCCTTTGTGGGTCAACTTTATCGATGAGCAGCGGGTCTCGAACAACTCCATAGCCAGCCCATAACATGGCGAGAATCTTTTCAGCCTTTACTTGCTCATTCGAAAAGACACGTGTAGACCTTCTTTCGTTGAGCATTCTGGAAAAAGTGGTGTTCGGGATTTGGTATTTTGCACCTTTTGGTATTTTCTTTCTGTTGGAGAGGTGGGCTTTTTTTACAAGCTCAACGATTTCCTGATCAGAAAGATTCTTGAAAAATCTTGTCGGATTCTTCACGAAGGACCAAAAAAAGTTGTTGAGGTTGAAACTATCGAGCAAAACACCTCGAGAGATGAGGTCTTGTAAAAACTTGTTTACTAAAACCCCATCCCAAGCATCGAGTTCAGTAATAACCTGATTATACGTCCTTGTCCCATCGCAAAGCTTAACAAGCTTTTTACTTAGCTCTCGGGGGATACAAACGGTTAACGTTTTGTCGCTCAACAAAAAAATCATCTTGTCTTTTTGTATCGTCGGACCAGGTGCAAACACAGGTCGGAAGGTAGAATCTGCTTGTCTCATCTTTATTACTCCTTCTTTTGATTATCAAAGTTCAAGCATTAAATAAGCGTAAATTAATAACTAAATAAAATCAAGCGCTTGTACAGTTAACACCTAGGGGTGACACTTGGTATAGTTAGGGGTAACACCTGTTAACTATTAACCAAACCCATCTAATGCAAACAGCTAAATACGACCGTTCTTTAAGATTTCAATGGTATTTGCAGGTAGACAAGTATCATAAGCCAGTTAAGGAAATTTGCTCGACTTTCGGCATCTCCAGGAAGTGTTACTACAA
>Ga0210051_1004966_pt1 | contig 12855 bp, 15 predicted proteins | sample CryGey092014_all_FD_185464 | JGI IMG/M metagenome (GOLD analysis project Ga0210051, IMG submission 185464) | Groundwater microbial communities from aquifer - Crystal Geyser CG23_combo_of_CG06-09_8/20/14_all (SPAdes) (version 2) | ecosystem: Environmental > Aquatic > Deep subsurface > Groundwater...
TGGAAGAACTAGAGCTATAACTCCTACAAGAAGAATAACTCCTAGAATCAATTCAAGCCACTTGTTCATTGTAGGCTTATAGAGCATGTTTCATTTAAAAAGATTTTGATAGTCTAACTTATAGTTTGAATTTATCATCAATAGTTTTTTAAAATCATATTTTATGTTAATTGTATGAGAGAAATGCATTTTCTCAGGAAAATAAAATGAGAGAAGTAAAGCCAGTAAATATTAAAAAAAGTATGAAAGTTTCAGAGTTGGTTCAGGAAATGAGCGGAGCAGGTTTTGGAGCAGGAAAGGTAGCACTTGCTTCAGAAATTATGAAGTTAATGTTTCAAGATAAGGAATGCAAAGTTTTCCTTGGGGTTGCTGGAGCAATGGTTCCGGCTGGGATGAAAGAGATTATAATTGATATGCTTGATGAAGTAGATGTATTTGTTACTACAGGGGCAAATCTAACCCATGATTTAATTGAAGCCATAGGAGAGAAACATTATTTAGGAGATGAGAATATGGATGATTTGGAGCTTAATAAAAAGGGATTTGATAGAATTTACAATGTTTTAATGTCTAATAAAGTTTATGAGAAACTTGAGGATTTTTTTGAAAAGCATTTTGAAGAAATGAAGGATTGTGAAAATATTAAAGAGTTTTTATGGAAAATTGGAGAGATTGTCTCAAAACAAGGAGGAAAAGGAATTTTAGTTAAGTGTTATGAGAAGAAGATTCCTATTTTTTGCCCAGGAATTGCAGACTCTGGAATAGGATTGATGATTTGGGGGAGAATTGCAGGAGGAAAAGGAAAGACAAAGGTTGAAGTATTTGGTGACGTGAATGATATTATAGACATAGCTTGGACTTCAAAGAAAAACGGAGTTATTTACATTGGCGGGGGACTTCCAAAAAATTTCATACAACAGTCTTTACAGTTCTCGAAAGGGGCAGATTATGGAATTCAAATTACAACAGATAGAGCAGAATCTGGGGGGAGTTCAGGCGCTCCTTTGAGAGAAGGTATTTCTTGGGGGAAAATGAATTCAAAAGCAAGGTTTGTGGATGTAAATTGTGATGCTACAATTGCCTTGCCCTTAATATATGCCTCTTTGCTTTAATTGCTCAATTTCTCATAAAAGTTTATATATATCTTATTTATACTTTTTTTATGGATGAAAAGGAAGAGATAGGTGAATTATTTATTCCTCAAGGTGAGCAAGAGAAAACAATTGTTGAAAAAGATTTTATGGATGTTCTTAAAATGGTTGCTCCAGGGACTTCAATAAGAATTGCAATGGATGATTTAGTCAATGCAGGGATGGGTGCACTGATAGTTATAGATAATGGAAATACAGCTTCTGTGTACCAAAGGGGATTTAGTATTCATTCAAAATTTAGCCCTCAGAAACTCGTTGAGCTTGCAAAGATGGATGGAGCAATTATTCTTTCAGGAAATGTAAAGAAGATATTATATGCAAATTCTTTTCTCTCTCCAAATCCAGAGATAACTACTAGAGAGACAGGAACCAGACACAAATCCGCAGAGAGAACCGCAAAACAAACTGGAGCTATAGTGATTGCAATTTCTGAGAGGAAGAAGAAGATTACTATCTATCAAGGAGATAAGAGGCATGAACTTAAAGAAAGTTCTGAAATTTTGAGAAGAGCGGCAGAAACCCTTCAAATTTTGGAAAAACAAAGAGAGAGTTTTAACGAAGCATTAACTAATCTTAATTTAATGGAATTGCAGAGAATTGTTACTGTAAAAGATGTTTGTGGAGTGATACAAAGATTTGAGATTATAAAGAGAATTTCAGAAATTGTAAAGAGATATCTAATTGAACTTGGTAAAGAGGGAGCAATTGTAAGTATGAGCTTAAAGGACTTAACAAATGGACTTGATAGGGAAGAAGAACTTCTTCTTAAAGATTATTTTGGTGCTAATTATTCTTATGCAGAAAAAGTTCTTGAAAAAATGGATTTTGATTTTCTATTGGAACCTTTTAGCATATCAAGAATGTTGTTTGAAGAATTGCATGATAAGCAGATTTCTCCAAAAGGCTTGAGAATCTTAAGCAAGACCAATATACTTGAAAGGTATATAAGTTCTTTAATTTCAAATTTCCAGTTTCTTGATAAAATTTTGCTTGCAAATGATGAAGAATTGTTGAGAATATTCCAAAATGAAGGAATGCTTTCCTTTTTTAAGGAAGAAATATATAGTCTTAGGGAAAAACTTAGTGTTGGAAAGTCAATATAATTGAATATATTTAATTATCGTAAACAGTCTCTAATTATTTTAAGTAATATCTATACAATCTGTTAATACCAAAATACTAATTAATATAACGAATTATATTAAAGATAGTTGATAACTAATTGAGTTGTATATTCCCCCTTCCAAAACCTTATATAATAAACTTTTTTGTTTATTTCATGTTAAGTACAAAACAAATAGAAGAAATAAAAATCCATTTGAATGCTGCTCAGAATCCAGTTTTCTTTTTTGATAATGATCAAGACGGACTTTGTAGTTTTCTTCTTCTTCAAAAATATATTGGGAGAGGAAAGGGGTTTCCAATAAAAACCTCTCCTGCCCTGACAAAAGATTATTTCAGAAAAGTTGAAGAATTTAATTCTGATTATATTTTTATACTTGATAAGCCAGAGGTTTCAGAAGAATTTGTGCTGGAAGTTGAAAAGAGAAATATTCCTATAGTTTGGATTGATCATCACGATACTCCTTCACAGAAAATACCAAAATATATAATTTATTACAATCCTTTACTTGGAGAGGAGAAAACCAACGAACCTATAACCTATATCTGTTACAAAATAACAAACAGAAAAGAAGACTTATGGCTGGCAGTTGTGGGGTGCATCTCTGATAATTTAGTACCTGATTTTTACAAAGATTTTATGAAAGATTTTCCTGATTTGTGTAAAGATTACAAAAATGCCTTTGATATATTCTATGGTTCTGAGATAGGAAGGATTGCCAGGATATTAGGATTTGGATTAAAAGACAGGATAAGCAATGTAATAACCATGATTAAATTTTTAATTTCTTCCGAAGGTCCCCACGACTTTCTTGAGGAGAACAACAAAAATAAATCAATTCACAAAAGATTTCAGGAAATAGACAAGAAATATCAAAAAATTTTGTTGAAAGCAAAAAAGTGTGGAAATTTAAGCAATATTATTTTTTTCAAATATGCTGGAGATACTAGTATGAGTTCAGATATTGCTAATGGTTTGAAATATCTCTTTCCTGATAAGTTTATAGTAGTTGTTTACACAAAAGGAGTTAAAGCAAATATCTCTGCAAGAGGGAAAAATGTTAGGGAAATTATATTAAAATCTATTGAAGGGCTTGAAAATTCTACAGGGGGAGGACATGAAAATGCTGTTGGAGCCCAGATTAGAAAAGAAGATATAGGACAGTTTGAAAAAAACGTGAGAGAGCTTGTAAAATAATTTGTATGGGTCTGTCTATATCTTTTAGTGAATATAAATATTTATAAGGGGTTTGTTCTTGTATAAATTATGGAAGTTAGACTGAATAGAATGCACTGGAGAAATTGTATACTTGATTTAGTCTATACTTTCAATATTAAACTAAACTCAATTTAATCTGACTTTAGATCTGGATTGAATTGAGGCATGATTCTTTCTAGATTTGGCAGGCTGGATTAAGTGGATGTTGGTTTTCATGAAAAATGGAGCGGAAAAGAGAAACAATGGAACAAAAAATGGTAGAGCAAGAGCTGAGCAAGTTGATGGCTTTTACTTTAGAGCTTGAAGATGAACTCAATGCTGTTGTAAAATATGAATAGCCCAAATGCATAAAGAAATTTCTTCTTACTTGCTAGTTTATCTCATCTATTTTGAAAAATAAATAGGTTTAATTATCGTGAACAATATTTATTTAAATTATAATTAGTTTAACACCCGAATATTAAAATTGTTGATAACTAAATCATTTTTCTTGAAAATTAGTAGCTTCGACCAATATATACAACCTTTGTTGCTGGTTTTCCACAAAATAAACACTTTCCATTTGCTTTTTCATTTTTGTTTGCTAGAGTTCCTCTTACATCTCCTAATAACTCTTTTTCAACAGTTTCTGCACAGGGGATACCTGGTTTGTCTGTTGAACAAAAGTTTATTCTTGCTAATTTCCCTTCAGATAAGGCTTCTTTTATTTCTTTTTTGGTTGAACAGGAAACTATTCTGTTGTGCAGGAATTTGTCTGCTTTTTCCCTTAGTCTAATATCAAATTCTTTTCCAAGTTTGCTTATTTTCTTTAAATCTCTTAGTTTGAGAATTTCTCTCTTTTTTGTATCTCTAGTAAAGAGTATTGCCTCTTCTTTCTTCAGTTCTTTTTCACCTAATTCAATCCTGAATGGAACCCCTTTTAATTCCCAGATATTATATTTTTCTCCTGGGCGTTTATACTCTCTTTCATCTATTTCTGCTTTTATGTTCTCTTTTTCTAATTTATCTAAAATTTCTTTGGATTTCTTCAGAATTTTATTTTTGTTTTCTGCATTGAATATTGGTACGATTATCACTTGTAGGGGGGAGATTGAATAAGGTAAGATTAGTCCAGAATCATCTCCATGGGTTGCAATTACAGAAGCTAATATTCTTGAAACTGCCGGGCCGTAAGCTGTTGTCCAGAGATATTCTTCTTTTTCTTCTTTATTTTTGAAAGTTGCACCAAATGCTTTTGAGAATTTTTGCCCCATTAGGTGAGTTGAAGGTTGTTGTATTAATTTTCCATCTGGCATAAAGCAATCTGAACCAACTGTGTATTCTGCACCTGCGAATTTATCCCACTCTGGTCTTTTCATTGGGAGAAATGGAACTCCATAGATTTGATGCATAACTTTTTCAGTTGTGTCAATATCTTCCTGAACCTGAGCCTCTGCCTGTTCTTTTGTCTCAAATGCATCATGGCACTCAATCCAGATAAATTCTCTCCCCCTGATTAGGGGACGGGTTGCTTTAGTGTCCATTCTGAAAACAGAACCTCTTTGGTATAATTTTAAAGGTAAATCCCTGTAACTTCTTACCCATAATTTAAACATTGGTGTGTAAAGAGTTTCAGAAGTGGGTCTCAAGGCAAGTTCTTTGTTTTCTCCAATATCTTTCAACCAAAAAACTTCAGGAGTAAACCCCTTTATATGCTCTGATTCTTTCATTAGATTTTCTTTTGGTATAACTGAGGGCATGAAGGTTGGTTTATGCCCCTTTTTCTGTAGTTCTTTCTCTAAATATTCAAACATGTTCTCAATTGTTAAAGCAGCCCATGGGCGGATAACTGTAAATCCCTTCACATCTAATCTTAAATCAATTAATTCTGCTTTTTCCAAAACTTGGGTGAACCACTCTGAGAAATCCTCTTGTTTTTTTACAGTTAAACCCTCTTCTGATCTTTTTTCTTCCATTATTAAATAGAGTAAAGAGTGTATTTAAAATTATTCAATTAAGTGTTGGAATTATATTCTTTTAAGATGTTCTCTAACTCTTCCACTTCCTGCTTTCTTTAACTTTTCTTTTAATTCTTTGTCAACTCTAATTAAATAAATATATGGATAATTTTTCTTCTTGTTTTTTCCAGTCATAGTTTTTTCAGTCTTCCAAACTTTATAAATATTTTTGTAATACAAATATATACTATTTTATAATAAAGTTTATAAACTTATATGTATTACAAATATGATGATAGAGATAACTCCTGAGTTGGCTGAAATTTGTGGAATTCATGCTGGTGATGGTTACATGAGATTGAGAGAAAGAAATAAGGGAGAAGTAGATATTAGTGGAGACGTTGAAGAAAAAGGTTATTATGATACACATGTTATTCCTTTATTTAATCAAGTATTTGATTTAGATATCAAGGGAAAACTATTTTCTAGAGGGTCTTATGGGTTTGTTAGCTATAAACAAGAGATTAGGGATGCTCTGATTAGTTTGAGTTTTCCTACTGGAAAAAAGTCAAAATCTGTTAAAATTCCTGAATCTATATTAAAAAGCAGAGATTTCAAAATTTATGGAGCCTTTTTAAGAGGATTATTTGATACAGATGGAAATTTGTCATTTAGGAAGTCTTATGAAGGGATTAATAAATTTAATAAGCATTATAATAATTATCCAACTATAAAAATAGTTACGATTTCTAGAGATTTAGCTGAAGGAGTTATTAAAATACTTCATGAGTTGGATATTCTTTTTAATTATCATTCTAGAGATTCTAAGAAATCTAATGAAAATAGAAATTATATTATAACAATTAGTGGAATTGATGGTTTTGATAAGTGGATGAATCTTATTGGAATGAAAAATCCCGTTAAACTTACAAGGTATTTAGTTTGGAGGAAATTTGGTTTTTGTCCAACTAAGATTAGTTTAAGTCAAAGAGAAGATATTTTAAATGATAAATTAGACCCTTATAGTATTGGGCCTGTGATGTAAAGGATAACATAAGCGGTTTCGGCCCGCTTTATCTAGGTTCGATTCCTGGCAGGCTCATCATTTATTAAATATCATTAAGTTTTTAATTGTTGATTCTTTTGTTCTTAACATGGAAATTCATGCTAAACCCGGAGATTTTGTTGAAGTTCATTTTGGAAAATTAATCTATGAAGGAGTTCTTCTTGAGAGTCCTGAATCTGAAAAAGGGATTATTCTATTGAAATTAAGCAACGGATATAATGTTGGTTTTAATAAGAAAGAAATTGTGAAGGTTGAGATATTGAAAAAATTCAGTGAAAAGGAAAGTAAATTTGAGATTAAGAAAGATTCATTAAAACCAAACATAGCTATGATTATAACTGGCGGGACAATTGCCTCGCGATATAATCCCAAAACAGGAGGAGTTCACCCCTTAGATAGTCCAGAAAGTCTGTTTAAATTTTACCCTGAGTTGTTTGAAAAAGTTAATATCTTAAAGATAGAAACTCCTTTTATGAAATTTTCAGAAGAAATGAATTTTAAAGATTGGCAAAGGATTGCAAAAACATGTGAGAAATTGTTGAATGATTCAAATATACAGGGAGTTGTAATTACTCATGGAACTGATTTCTTACATTATACTTCTAGTGCTTTGAGTTTCATGCTTGGGAAATTGAACAAGCCAGTTGTCCTTACATATTCTCAGAGAAGCATTGACAGGGCCAGTTCAGATGCAAATTTAAATTTGCAGTGTGCTGCTGAAGTTGCTGGATTGAGCGATATTGCAGAAGTTGTATTAGTTGGGCATGCAAACTCCGAGGATAATTTTTGTTATGCAATGCCGGGCGTGAAGATTAGAAAAATGCATAGTTCCAGGAGAGATGCATTCAAGGTTATTAATGGAAAGCCTATTGCAAAAGTCTTTCCTGAAAAAGGCATAGAAATACTTGATGTTTTTAACAAAAGAAACAATGGAAAAAAGATTAGAATTAATACAAAATTTGAAGAAAAAGTCGCTCTAATTAAATTTTATCCAGGGCAGTCACCTGAAATTTTAGATTATTATTTCAAGAATAAATACAAAGGAATTGTTTTGGAATTAAGTGGCTTGGGGCATACTTCATCTAACTGGATTAAAAAAATTAAAGAACTTTCAGAAAAAGGAATGATTTTTTGCGGAACTTCCCAATGCATTAATGGAAGGGTTGATGGGTTGGTTTATTCTACAGGAAGAAAATTAATTGAGGCAGGAGTTATTTATTTAGAAGATATGCTAAGTGAAACAGCTTTAGTAAAGCTTGGTTGGGTTCTTGGACATAGTGAATGGGCAAAATCAAAGGAAAAGATTAAAGAGAAAATGCTTGAGAATATTGCAGGTGAATTTAATAAACGGTTAGAAGAATAAAATGAAAAAAATTTATTTGATTATTGGAATTATCTTTCTATTGATATTTGGCTGGATTTTTATCAGATTTTTTATTGGTGGAAGTGAAGATGATTGGATAAAAGATTCTCAGGGGGTTTGGATTAAGCATGGGAATCCTTCCAATACTCCAGAGCAAGTTTTGGAGCAACAAGAAGCAATTAGTTGTGCTCTTGGTAAATTTAATAGTTTTACAGGAGAGATCAATTCACAATGTTTAGGTGTTTGTGGTGATTATGCTGTTGATATTGTTCATGTTCTAAGGGAATCTGAAGATAATAAACCTGAAAATCAGTGTGAAGATTATTCTAATGGGATAGTTAATCATTTTATTGAGTTAGATAAAGATGGAAATATTGTAAGAATTGTTTAAATGACAGGTTTTTTAAAAACATTTGAATTATTTATTCTATGAAAGTAAGTGCTGGGCTCTTAATGTATAAAATTCTTGGGATGAAAATATTGGTTTTTTTGGTTCATCCAGGAGGACCTTTTTGGAAAAGTAAAGACAAAGGGGCATGGAGTATTCCAAAGGGGGAAATAGAGGATAACAAGAATCTATTTGATGTTGCAAAAAAAGAATTTATAGAGGAGACAGGAATCAAAACAGATATTTCAGAAGGAGGTTCTATTTATCTGGGAGAAGTAAGACAAAAATCCGGGAAAATTGTTCATTGTTGGGCATTTGAGGGTGATTTTATGGGAAAAATTAACTGCAAAAGTTTTGTTAAAATGAATTTTGGAGAGGAAATTATTGAGTTTCCAGAGGTTGATAAAGGGGAATTTTTTGATATTAAAAAAGCGGAAGAAAAAATAAATCCTGCCCAGTTTGAATTTATTAAAAAATTGACTGATAAATTGGGTCTCAAAAAATTCGAGAAACAGGGGAAATTATTTTAATTTTGTTGTTATCTTCTTTTGGTTAATTTTTTTTCAATTCTTTCAAGTTGCCTCTGAATTTGTTCAATTTCTTTCTCTGCTTTTCTATTTACTGAATAATCATATTGTGCCCTTTGCCTATCTTTCTGAGCTTCTCTGTTTTGAGACATAAGTATTATTGGAGCTTGAATCGCTGCAACAGATGATAAAATTAAGTTTAATAAAATAAATGGATAGGGATCCCAAGTTTTAATCCAAGCATAGACGTTTATTAATATCCACAAAATTAATATTATTAAAAATAAAATTATAAATGTCCAACTACCTGCTAATCTTGTTAATTTATCTGCTGCTCTTTGCCCAAATGTTGTTGGAAAGATATTTGGATGAGTAATTGCATGAATTTTTTCCTGAATATCCTCTTTCTTTTTCATAGTTTATTTAATCTGGATTAAGTTATAAGTTTAATTATTTATTAGTTGTAACTTATTAATGGTAGCAAATAGAAGGGTTTAAATAAATTGAAAGATTTAAGAAATCATGGAAAAAGCTAATAAAGATTTTTGTGAATTTATTAAAGATAGAATTTCTAAAACAAATAGAAGAAATTCTAATTGTGCCGGGACTGCTCTTTATATTGTTGGAGAATTGGAAGAGGATGGAGTTATAAATAAAAGCAAGTCTAAAGAGATTCTCTCTAATCTTAAACGAGATTTTTCTCCTGAAAAAGGATATATTGTTTATTGGGGATTGGATGGAGTTCCTTTTCATATAGGTGTTATTCTTGATGAATTGCCTTTAATGGTTGTTCATAGAAGCGGAAACAATGGCCTTTTGATTAAAGATTCATTAGATGAATTAAATAGTTATTTGTTTAAACATACTGAGCTTCGTCCAATATATAAAATACCAAGTAAATTAGAGAGTTTTTTAATTTAAAATGAAAAGATATTTTTTATCTTATAATGTACTAACAAAAGATTACTATTTAGATTATGGTTGCTTTGATTCTCAGAGAGAATTTCTGGGGAAAATAAATCCAGAAGGACTGATAAAGAAGTTAAAAGAAATTTTGCCTATGCACAGGCTGATTACAATTTATAGTGAGAGAGATCTTGATAATTCTATAAAAGAGCTTTTGTTAAATAATTTTAAAAATACAAGGGTAAATTTACAGTTTAAAAAAGACTTGGAAAGTTTATGCTAAAATTTAATAATCCTTTTTTCTTGTTGTTTTTATGCTAAATGTTAATTATACTGAATTAAAGTTTAAATCAGGATTAGAAATTCATCAGCAGTTAGATAGTCATAAACTATTTTGCAATTGTCCTTCTATATTAAGAAACGATGAGCCTGACTTTTTGGTTGAAAGAAAACTCCATGCAGTTGCAGGAGAATCAGGGGAAGTGGACACAGCAGCACAATATCAGGCAAATCTAAAAAAAGAATTTGTTTATCAAGGTTATAAAAGTAATACTTGTCTAGTTGAACTTGATGAAGAACCTCCTCATGAGATAAATCAAGAGGCATTGAAAATAGTCCTTCAAATCTCTCTGCTTTTGAATTGTAAGATTATTTCAACAACCCAAATCATGAGAAAAACAGTTATTAATGGAAGCAATACTTCTGGGTTTCAAAGAACAGTATTAATTGCGAGAGATGGATATATTGAAACTGCTCTTGGAAGAGTAGGAATAGATACAATCTGCTTGGAAGAAGATGCTGCAAGAGAAGTTAAAAAAGAGGGAAATAAAGTTTATTGGAATTTAGATAGATTAGGAATACCCTTAGTTGAAATTGCAACCGCACCCGATATAAAATCTGCAGAACAAGCAAAAGAAGTTGCTTTGTATATTGGAGATGTTTTAAGGAGTTGCAAAGTTAAGAGAGGAATTGGAACAATAAGGCAGGATGTTAATATCTCTATCTTGAATGGAAATAGAGTTGAGATGAAAGGAGTTCAGGATATGAAAACATTTGTCAAGACAATTGAAAACGAAGTATTAAGGCAGAAAGAATTATATGATAAGAAAATGTCAACACAAGCCGAGGTTAGAAATTCTTTGTCTGATGGCACCTCTGAATTTTTAAGACCAATGCCGGGAGCAGATAGAATGTACCCTGAAACTGATTTACCTTTACTGAAAATATCTAGAGAATTTGTTAATGAAATAAAGAAAGAATTGCCTAAATTGAGAACAGAAGTTGCAGGAGAATTAAAATCTCAGGGATTATCTGAGGAAATGATAAAATTGGTTTTAAGTGAAAATAGAGTTGATGAAATTAAGATTCTTTCTGAAATTTATAATAATCTTAATTTTATTGCAAAGATGATTCTTTTATTTCCAAAAGAAATTGCGTCTAAGACAGGAAAAAAATTAGAAGAAGTCGAGAATATTTTGCAGGAATATTATGATGATGTCTTAATTAAAATTAAAAAGAAAAAGATAACAGAGGGAGAAGTTAAGGAGATAATGATAAAATTAGTTAATGGAGAGAATTTTGAGGAGATACTTAATGTTGAAAAAGCAGATAATTCTGAGATTGAAGAGAAGATTTTGAAGCTAATAAAGAGCAAACCTGGATTGAATGCAAATGCTTATATGGGATTGGTAATGGCAGAGATGAAAGGCAAAATAAGTGGAAAAGAAGCTATGGAAATAATTGATAAATTGCTGAAATAACAATATTAATAAATTGTATTTTTCTTTAACTTTAATGGAAAGAGCTATGATTGAAGATATAAAAATGGGCAAAGAGGTTTTGCTCAAGGGTTGGGTATATGAAATAAGAACTCTTGCTAAATTGGGTTTCATGTTATTGAGGGATAAATCTGGAATAGTTCAATGTGTTGTTCAGGGTGAGAAATTGATGAAGAAACTTTCTGAATTGACTCTTGAGAGTGCTGTTGAGATAAATGGAAAATCAAAATCTGCTAATGTCAAGGCAGAGTTTGCCAGAAAAGAACTTGAAGTAGATGTTGAGAAGCTTGAGATAATAAGTAAGGCAGAGAAATTACCCATTCATGTTAATGAAAAAACAACTACAACTGAATTTTCAACAAGATTAGATAACAGATTTTTGGACATAAGAAAGCCAAAAATTCAAGCAATTTTTGAAATACAGACAGTAATTGCAAATGCCTTTAGAGAATATTTTTACAATAAAGGATATATTGAAATCCAGCCCCCATGCATAATTGGTGCAGCTTCAGAAGGAGGAACAGAATTATTTGAGGTTAAATATTTTGAGCAGAAAGCATATTTGGCACAATCTCCTCAACTATACAAGCAAATTTTGGCTTGTTCTCTTGAAAAGACTTTTACTATAACTCCTGTTTGGAGAGCTGAAAAGCACAATACTACTCGTCATATTAATGAAATTAGGCAGATGGATATTGAATGTGCTTTTACAAATCAGATGTCTATAATGAAAGAACTTGAAGAAGTTGTGAAATTTATTATTAAACAAGTTTTAGAAAAATGCAAAACTGAATTAGAAAGTCTTGGAGTAAAAAATTTGAAAATTCCTAAGGGAGTTTATTTGAGTTATGAAGAAGCAATTAAAAAAGTAAAAGGAAAATTCGGAGAGGATTTTACTCCAGAACAAGAAAGAGAACTTTGCAACCTTTATCCTGGAGATTTAGTCTTTACTTATTCATGGCCTTCTTCTATAAAACCCTTTTATATTATGACTAAAGATGAGAAGAAAGACGCAAAATTAAGTGAAGGGTTTGATGCACTTTACGGAGGACTTGAAATTTCTTCTGGTGGGCAGAGAATCCATATACCAGAATTATTAATTGAAAGACTAAAGAATAAGGGATTGAATCCAAAAAATTTTACTTCTTACATAGATAGTTTTAGATATGGTGCACCCCCTCATTCTGGATGGTCAATTGGTTTGGAGAGAATAACTCAAATTATCTGCGGATTGGATAATGTCAAGGAAGCAACAATGTTTCCAAGAGATAGAACTAGACTAACACCTTAAGATAATTTTGATTATTCTTATTTATTCCCTCCCACCCTCCCTTAGAGAAGATCGTTATCTGTAACAGTTAGGTTATTATGATTAGTCAATTTTAGTATTAAAGCTTC
>Ga0210051_1004969_pt1 | contig 12846 bp, 13 predicted proteins | sample CryGey092014_all_FD_185464 | JGI IMG/M metagenome (GOLD analysis project Ga0210051, IMG submission 185464) | Groundwater microbial communities from aquifer - Crystal Geyser CG23_combo_of_CG06-09_8/20/14_all (SPAdes) (version 2) | ecosystem: Environmental > Aquatic > Deep subsurface > Groundwater...
TATCCGGCCGGAAACTCTTAGGGATTTCCCATAACCAATCATTTATTTTTCTAAAATCTTTTTTGGGGATCATATACTCTTATTTTACCTTAATTTTCCGAAAAATAAAGGCCGTGAAAAAATACGGCTTAAAATTATTTACCAATTCTTTTAAAGAATTTGGGAGTTAAATGAATAATTTGAAAAGAAAAAACAAAATTCCACTGATAATGGCAGCGCCGGGGATGGTGAAAATCCAGGTAAAGAAAATTTCAATTACTTTTTTCCAATTAACCAGAGCTTTTCTTTCTACTCCGCCTGCTCCCATTACCCCGGCTGTCACTACCTGGGTAGTGCTTAAAGGAATTCCACCTAAACTCTTCAAAAAAATTAAAATAGATGAGCAAAACTCAGTTGAAAATCCATGAATTGGTTGAACTCGATAGATTTTTCTACCCACAGTTCTAATTACCCGATGTCCACCATAAAGAGTTCCCAAAGCCATAAAAATTCCGCAACTAAAAATAACCCAGAGAGGAATCTTAAATTCGCTCAAAAATCCTCCAGCAAAAAGTGAAGCGGTGATTACTCCCATAGCATTTTGGGTATCATTCATTCCATGAGTGAGGGAAACTCCAAGAGTAGTAAAAATCTGACCTCTCCTCAAATATTGACTTACTTTTGCTGGTGAAATCTTTGAGAAAAAAATTTTAATCAACCAGCTCAAACCAATCAAAACAAAGGCCGAAATCAAAAAACTAATATATTGATTCAAAAATATTCCCGACATCTTCACAGTAATCAATGGCATTCTCAAAAGTCTCATAAATTTCTTTTAATTTTATTATCTCCAGGTTTTTCTGCGGATTAGACTGGGGAACATTCAGCAGATTCCTCAGGGCAGTTCTGTTAATTTCATCTCCCATATTTTCCAACTCATTAAGTTTTTGACAGCGCGAATGAAGAATTTCCTGATGTTTGCCAACGTTTCTAATTTCTTTTACCCCCCTGTTTATTTCTTCAATTGCCTCTTTTAAAATCTTAATGTATTGACTGATTTCTTTTGGAAAGGGCTGCGGGATTTGATAAATGACCAGACGATTTACCGCCCTCTCAATGTAATCCATGATGTCATCTAGTCTCTGCCTCAAGATATCAATGTCTTCTCCTTCCAGGGGAGTAATGAAGCTTTTTCTCAGACGGTCAACAACGCTGTGACCCAAACTATCGGCTTCTTCTTCTATTTTTTTCATCTTTACTGACAATAGTCCTAACTCCTCTGAGTTTTTTAAGATCTTATCTAAAATCCCAGCTGCCTCGCTTAATTTTTCAACCTGCTTTTCAAAAAGAACGTAGAATATTTCGTCTTTAGGAAATAGATTAATCATAACCCTACGAATTACGAATTAAATCGAATTACGAATAATTTTAGATGTCAAATAAAACGGTTGCTTTCCAGCTTCCGTCTTTTTCTTGATGGATGTCTAAATCGTGGTAGGTTATACCTTTAATTATCACTCCAACTCTTTTTAATTTTTTCCCTATTAAAATAGCCTCAATTTCATTTTCGGAAAACTTTTTAAAGTTAACTTTTTGATAAACTTCTTTTTTAGTTTCAGTTAAATATAAAATCTCACTCAGAAAGTCAACCAAAAGCGAATGTAAATCCGGTGAAGAGACTTTTATTTTCCTCTTTATTTCTTTACCCCGGCTTTCATATTTAGCACTTTCAAACATTCCAATCATCCCATTTTCAAATAATTCTTCCTTTGTTTTGCCAAAAGCCTTAATCTTCAGATCAGCCTTATGCTCTAAAATTTCGTATTTCTTCATTTTGGCGGCTAATCAAAATCATTTGATAATGGTTTTGATGTTGCAAAACTCTCGCACTCCATATTCGGATAATTCTCTTCCCAGCCCGCTTTCTTTAACCCCTCCAAACGGACATTCTAAATCGTGGGTTCCCCAGGAATTAACTGAAATCATACCGCTTGCAATGTTTTCAGTAATAAATTTTATCTTTTTTTTATCTTTAGTCCAAACTGAGGCTCCTAGGCCGTAATTAGTGTTATTTGCCAAATTTAAAGCTTCCTCTGTGTTCTCGAAACTAAAAATGCAAGCCACCGGACCAAAAGTTTCTTCCCTGGCCACTAACATATCATCGGTCAGGCCGGTCAAAACAGTAGGCGCATAAAAATAACCCTTGCCTGATAATTTTTTGCCTCCGCACAAAAGTTGAGCTCCTTTGGATATCGCATCCTTTACTTGAATTTCTAAAACCCTCAATTGGCCTTTGCTGACCAGGGGACCCATTTGGGTTTGGCTGTCTAAGGGGTTGCCAACTCTTAAAGCTTGGGCTTTCTCTGTAAATTTTTCTAAAAATTGGGAATATATTTTTTGGTGAACAAAAATTCTTTTAGCAGCTATGCAAATCTGACCACAATTTTCGAATCTTCCGGCCACTGCTCCTGCCACAGCTTCATCTAAATCAGCATCCTCAAAAACAATGAAGGGATCCGACCCTCCCAATTCCAGAACAACTTTTTTTAAATCTTGACCGGCATTTTGAGCTATATCTTTGCCGGCCGCAGTACTTCCGGTAAAAGAAATCATATTGACTCCTGATTGAACTAAATATTTACCAGTTTGAGGACCACCAGTAATGGTATTAAAAACGTTTTTTGGCAGATTTATCTTTTTAAAAAGCTTGTCTATTTTTAATCCACAAAAGGTGGAAAGTTCGGAGGGTTTAAAAACTACGGTATTGCCGGTCAGCAAAGCCGGAATTATTTTTTGTAAGGATGTGGAATAAGGGTAATTCCAGGGAGTAATCAGACCGGCTACTCCCCTTGGTTCAAATTTTATTCTGGCCGGGCCGCAACTTTCATCTTTAATATATTTTTTGGTATTTAGCAAAAACCATCTAATCATTTCTGGTATCTTTGCTGTCTCCTCGCGGGCTTGAGTTATGGGCTTCCCCATTTCCCTGCTCAAAAGCTGAGAAAGTTGTTTTTCCTCCTTGCTAAAAGCTTCTAAAAATTTTTTCACAAACTTCTCTCTCTCAGAAATTTCAGTTTTCCTCCAAAATACAAAAGCTTTTTTGGCTGCTTTAACTATTCTAAAAACTCTTTCTTTGGAACAAACCTCAAAAGTTCCGATTACTTTTTCATTAGCTGGATTAATAGATTTTAGCTTCATAAAGAATTATATTTTTAGATCTCTATGAATTAGATTAACACAAAATCCCAAAAAGAAAAAGCCCCGAAGTAGAACAAAGTTCGCTTCGGGACCAGTCCCGCACCGAGCTTCACTCTGGTGCGGGGGCCGCCTGTGGCCTTATTTTTGCTTTTTGGCTAGAAGTCTGCCTCCATATTACTTTGCGCAGTGTCTGCATCGACTAGGCGCTTCCAATGGCCTTTTTTGAATAAAACAGCTAGCACCAATCCGTTAAAAATCGAAGCGGCGAGAATCGCCCACCAGATTCCGAAAACTCCTAATCCCCAAACTCGAGACAAAACTAGAGCTAGCGCAATCTGCAATCCCATGGTGGCTAAATAAACTAGGGAAGGAGTTCTGGTGTCTTTGGCTCCAGCAAAAGCTCTTCTTAAAATTATTCCAACTGCAAAGAAAGCATAACCAAATACAGTTATTTTAAGATAGCTAGCTCCGATTTCTAAAATTTCTGGTTCTTGTCTAAAAAACCCAATTAATTGATCTGCAAAAAAATAAAAACCTGCTCCAATTAGTGCCATAAAAAGAACATTCATGCCACAGGAAATCCAGCCCCATTTTTCTGCTCTTTTAAGATCTTTAGCACTAAGGTTATTAGAAACACCAATGGCTGTGGTCATTCCTAAATCTATTCCTGGCATCGCACAATATCTGAAAAGTTGCTGCCCAATATGATAAGCAGCCAGAGCAAATGTGCCAAAAGGAGCAATAATCCACAACATTATCATGCCCGCACTCATTCGAATTATGCCTTCGAGCGTGTCAAAACCAGCAATATTTATAATTTCTTTTAGGGTTTTAAATTGAATTTTAAATTCTTTCCAATTTTTAAGATTTACTTTGATCAATAATTCCCTAAATAATTTTCCTTTTACTAACATCCAAAGTCCTACTATTGATCCAACGGCACCAGATATAGTCGTGCTTAGGGCTGCTCCAGTTACCTCCAATCTCGGAAAGCCTAAATTTCCAAGAATGAGGGCATAGGCAAGAAATAGCTGAACTGAAAACATCAAGGCCATTAAAAGCATGGGTTGGAACATATCCCTGGTGGAACGTATCATTCCATTAATTGGCCACAAAAAAGAAGTAACAACTAGCCAAACTGCACATATTCTAAAGTAAGTTACTGCTAGGAAAGTAACGTCTGGCGCAGCTCCTAGAAGACATAATAGGGCCGGAGCAAAAAACCAACCTAAAATAGCAAGAATAATAGAAATTAGCAAATTAGTCGATAATATCTGTTTGGCTAATCTGGCAAGGCCTGCTTTGTCTTCCCGATTAAAACTCCCAATCATGCCATAGATTGCTGTTACTAATCCCATGATTGGAACCATTAAAAGCATAAAAGCAGTTCCGCCAATGCCCACTGCAGCAATTGCCTCGGCGCTTACTTTTGAAACGAACTTAAGGGTCCAGAGGTGCACTATAACCCAGTAGCCGGTCATAAGCCATAAAGGAAAAGTCATTGCTGGAATGTCTTTTGCCATGCCTCCTTGGGTCGGATCTCTTTCTCGGAAAACCTTGCTAATATTCATTACGCTTTCTCCTTATCTAAATTCCAAAGAACAATTTACCCCGTTACTTATAATTCAAACAGTCCAATTCATCTTATGGAAATTTTCTTGCAAAATTTCTCTATTTTGAATTCGACCTCGATAATTATGAGTAACGGGGTTTATCTTTTCATTCTATCCTTTTTCGCAAAAAATACAAGGACTGAGGTAAACTCGTCCCAGCGGGAAAATAAAAGTAGAATTTTAATATTAGATGTCAAATAGAATAGTGGTTTCCCAGGTTTTGTCTTTTTTTTGATGAATGTCCAAATCGTGGTAAGTCACTCCTTTAATCTGAACTCCGATTCTTTTTAATTTTTTCCCGATTAAAATTCCTTCTAGAATTTGGTCGGTAAATTTTTTGAATTGAATCTTTTCGTAAATTTCTTTACGCGTTTCGCAAAGATATAAAACTTCACTCAAGAAATCTACCAGCAAAGAGCTTAAATCTAACGAAGAAATCCTGATTTCTTTTTTGACCTCTCTTCCCTGACCTTCGTATTTAGCACTCGCAAACATTCCCAATAGAGCATTATTAAAAACCTCTTTTTTGTTTTTGCCGAAAACCCTAATTTTCAAATCCGCTTTATGCTCCAGAATTTCGTATTTCTTTAACATACGACTTACGACTTACGACTTACGACTTACGACTTTTTTAATTTTTTCTTAAATCCTCCCAATTGATTTGAAATACTAACAAGTTTTTAGAAACTTCATCGAATTCAGTATTCGTAATAAAATTATTATCTCTTAAAACATCTATAGCCGCTAATAATTCACTAATTGAACCTGTTGTAAGCTATTAAATTCTTCTTTCACCACTTCTCTGTCATCCCAGGAAATCTTTTTGCCGTGCTCAACGCACATCCAGGGTTCTGAGCCCTTTCCGGTAATAATTACAACATCATTTGGTTTTGCCAAACTCAAAGCCCTTCTAATTGCTTCTTGCCTATTTAGAATTTTTTCGTATTTTGGGGTTTGTAATTTGGAATTTGGAATTTGCGAAAATCCGCTTTCAATTTGACCAAGGATATATTGCGGATTTTCGTCATAGGGATCTTCGTTAGTCAGAATAATCTGGTCGCAATATTTTTCCGCAATCCTCCCAAGCTCCGGCCTTTTCCATTTATCCCGGCCGCCGCCGCAAGCCCCCAATACACAAATCATTTTGGAATTTGGACGCCACCCTCCCGCCACCCATTGGAATTTGGAATTTCTAATAGTCTCATAAACTTTTATGAGACTATCGGGTGTATGAGCGTAATCTACAATTACTTTAAATGGCTTTTTTATCACTACTTCCATTCTGCCCGGAATTCCCTCTACTTTTTCTAAGGCTCTTTTACAGGTTTCCAAATCAATTCCTTGAGATAAGCCTACACAAATTGCCGATAGTGCATTATAGATATTAAAATCACCGGCTAGTTTAAGTTTAAATTGAGTATTTTTTGTATTAATATCCCCCTTATCCCAGCCGTAGGTATATTTTTTTTGAACCGAGAATTTTAAAAAATAATCTGAATTTTCATCATCCAAATTAATAATATGAATATTCTTGCAAGCTTGAAAAAGTTTTCCTTTGGCTTCTCTGTATCTTTCAAAACTCCCATGGCTTTCAATGTGCTCCGGGGTCAAATTAGTAAAAACTGCTATATCAAAATCAATAAATCTCTGGCGGTGCTGCTTAATTCCTTCTGAGGTTACCTCAATTACCGCATACTGGCATCCAGCATTTACAGCTTCTCTTAAAAATTTCTGCAATTTCAGACGGCCGGGCATGGTCATTTTCAAGGTGTTAGGCCATTCTTTTTCTCCAATTTTAAATTTTATTGAAGACAAAGAAGCAACCTTATAATTTGCTTCCTCTAAAACTTTTGTAGCTAAATTAACTACAGTTGATTTTCCATTGGTGCCGGTAACACCAATTACAATCAGCTTTTTTGAGGGAAATCTATACAGAAAAGCGCCAAACATCGGCAGAAAAAAATGATAAAAATCAAGCAAAAATGCCGGAATAAATTTTTTAATTAAATTTTTCACACCTCTTTAATTACATCATTTTCCTAAGATTTTCAAGGCCTCCTTGATTCTTCTTTCGGTATCTTCAATTTCTTTTGGGACCCTGGTCAGAGCATCTTTGGCTTTTGGACGAGCAAATCCAAGATTGATCAAAGCATCCAAGGCTTCGTCTCTCAGGGGCACCCCCCTTCTCAGCTCTTTAATTTTTCCAGTTAGCTCTAAAAGAATTTTTTGCCCCTTTTTCTTTCCAATTCCTTTTATCTCTTGATAAAATTCTTCTTTTTCCATTTTTTTCTTTAAATCCTCCAGAGAACCAAAGGAAGTAAGGGTCAAAGCAGTTTTCGAACCTATCCCGGAAATCTCGTTTAGGGTCTCAAAAAGTTCCAACTCTTCTTTGGTTAAAAATCCATAAAGCTCAAAGGTTTTTTCTTCTCTTAAATATAAAAAGGTATAAATTTTACAATCCTCCCCTTCTTTTAAACTTTCTAAAGTTTTCCCAGAACAAAAAACTTTATAGCCCTTTCCGGCTACTTCAATCACTAAAAACTTTTCTCCCTTAAACTCTACTTTTCCTTTAAGATAGTAAATCATTGCCTTATTTTAACCCATTCTTGAAAAAAAGAGAAGCTTAGACTAGAATAATTGATATGTTTAAACTTGTTTCTAAATTTAAGCCGACCGGAGATCAGCCACAAGCCATTGAAAAATTAGTGAAAAATTTAAAAGCTGGCCTAAAAAACCAAGTGCTTTTGGGTGTGACTGGCTGTGGAAAAACTTTCAGCGTGGCTAAGGTTATTGAAAAAATACAAAAACCTATTCTTGTTATCTCACCAAATAAAGTTTTAGCGGCTCAACTTTATCAAGAATTTAAGGAATTTTTTCCAAAAAATGCCGTTCACTATTTTGTAAGCTATTATGACTACTATCAACCAGAAGCCTATATCCCCCAAACTGATACATATATAGAGAAAGACGCCAAGATAAATGAGGAAATTGACAGATTGCGTCACGCGGCCACCCAAGATTTGCTCGTCAGAAACGACGTAATTATTGTTGCTTCGGTTTCTTGCATTTACAATATCGGCTCTCCAGAAAATTACCAAAATGTTGCCTTAGAAATCGGAACCGGTCAAAAAATAAAGAGGAGAGATTTAATATCTCATTTAATATCCCTCCAATATCAAAGAAATGATATTGATTTTAAACCGGGGACTTTTCGGGTTCGCGGCAACATCATTGATGTTCATTTAGTTACCGGTAAAGAAATTTTAAGAATAGAGTTTTTCGGCGATCAAATTGACAAAATTTTAAAATCAAAGCCGCTCTCGTTTTCGGATTTCACATTTCAAGTTTCCCCGGGCCGTCTGCTGGAGCAGCCAGCAGGGCAGGCAAGTTTCAGGATTTATCCGGCTCACTTTTGGATTGCTCCTCAAGAAAAATTGGCGCTTTCTATTGAAAATATAAAATTAGAGTTGCAAGAACAACTAAAAAAATTAAGAAAAGACTACAACCCACCCACCTCGTCCTCCCGCTCGCAAAGCGAGCGGGCCCCTAAAAAGTTATTAGAGGCCCAGAGATTAGAGCAAAGAACAAATTATGATTTAGAGATGCTTAAAGAAACCGGCTATTGCCACGGAATTGAAAACTATTCCCGACATTTAGAATTTCGAAAACCCGGAGAACCACCTTATACTCTTTTAGACTATTTTGATTATTCGCAGCATTCGGATTATATTATCTTTATTGATGAATCTCATATAACTTTACCTCAGCTCCGAGCTATGGCTATTCAAGACCGGGTCCGGAAAGAAACTTTAATTAAATATGGCTTCCGGCTCCCTTCGGCTATCGATAATCGGCCCTTGACCTTTGAAGAATTTGAAAAAAAAGCTCCCCAAACCATTTATGTCTCAGCCACCCCGGGTCCCTACGAAAAAAAGAAACCTATTATCGAACAATTAATTCGTCCAACCGGCTTATTAGAACCGTCCATTGAAGTAAGGCCGACCAAAAATCAAGTTAAAGATTTAATTCGAGAAATTAAAAAAAGATGCGAAAAAAAACAAAGAGTTCTGGTTTTAACTTTAACTAAAAGGTTGGCTGAGGGCTTAGCAGATTACTTAGCCGAGGCAGGAATTAAAACTCATTATTTACATTCGGAAATCAAAACACTGGAGAGGCCGAAAATCTTACGAGATTTAAGGATTGGGAAATATGATGTTTTGGTTGGCATTAATCTTCTAAGGGAGGGTCTGGATTTGCCGGAAGTAGCGCTGGTTGCAATTTTAGATGCTGACAAAGAGGGGTTTTTAAGAAATGAAACCACTTTAATTCAAACTATGGGCAGAGCTAGCAGGCACCCTGAAGGCTACGTAATAATGTATGCTAACCAAGTAACAGGCTCCATGAAATCAGCCATAAAGGAGGTTTTAAGGCGTAGAAAAATTCAAAAGGATTACAATAAAGCCCACAAAATTACTCCTCGCCCCATTGTAAAAGAAATAAGAGAATGGTCCTTTGCTAAAAAGGCAGAAATTTCCTCAGAATTTTGGGTAATTCGAGATATTCAATTGTTGGAAAAAGAAATGAAAGAAGCTGCCAAAAATTTAGATTTTGAAAGAGCAAGCGAAATCCGCGACTTGATTAAAAACATAAAAAATGGTAAAAATTGGGCAGAGCTCACCTTTCAGTCGCATGCCTATAACAAAATCGGTAAAAAAGGCTCTCCGCCAAAGTATAAAACGAAGAGCTAGAAATATAATTTACAAAAAGAAAATGAAAAATCTCATAAAAGAGATGAAAAATTTGGTTTCTCAAAATAAAATAAAAGAGGCAAAAAATCTTTTACCTCAAGTTTATAAACTGCTAGATAAAGCGGCTAAAACTGGTTTGATTAAAAAAAATACCGCCGCCAGAAAAAAATCAAGAATAACTAAACTAGTAAACTCTAAATCCTAAGCACTAAACCCTAAACAAATTCTAAATTATAAACTCTAAATTTTAAATGTTTAGAATTTCGCCTGCCTGCGCAGGCAGGGATTTCGAATTTAGGATTTTAAGCTCGGAGTTTAGATTTCCGCAATTAACAAATCGAGTGCTATCTCTGGATTTAGCTTCCCTGTCTTAATATTAAGGTCTACCTGAAAAATTTTTTGGTAGATTTTTTTTAATTCTTTGAAGGTAAATTTTTTAGCCAGATTGTAGCTTTTTTTAATCACGAAAGGGTGAAATTGGGCTTCTCTCAAAATAGTAGAATAAGACTTATTCCTTTCAATCATATCCTTAACCTCAATGATGTTTCGGAATTGGAAATTAATCATTGAAAGAAGATAGGAGGGACTATCTCCTTTCTCTAAATGTTTATGCAGCAGCTCTAAGGCCCTTTTTTTATCCCCGAGAGCCATAGCATCTATGGTTTTAAAAATATCAGCTTTAATCTTTGTCCTGACTAAAATTTCGATATCCTTTAATTCAATCTTTTCCCCCTTCTTATAAGCAATTATCTTTTTAATCTCATTATCCATTTGCCAGAGGTCATTGCCGATAAGACTGATTAATTTCCCCTCAACCCCCGGTTCAATCGTTATCTTGTAACTTTCGAATCTTTTTTTTATCCAGTTATTCAAACTTTGACCTTTTAATGGTTTGAATTCCTGCGATTTAGCGTTCTTTTTTAAAAAAATAAAAAGGGGGTCATCGGAAGAAATTTCATTTTTTTCATAAAATAAAATTATATTCTTAGTATTAATAAAGCCTTTAGGATTACTTAAAAATTTTTCTTTAAACTCTCGATTAGAAAAAATGTTTCTTAAAATCAACATTTTTTTCCCTTGAAACAATGAAATCTGCTGAAATTCATCTCTAAAATCTTCGAATAACATTCGGCTGAATCCTTCAGTGGTGAACTCGGGACGGTCGAACCGCTCAGTTGAAGTCCTCAGGTCTTCTCCTTCAAAAAATTTTAAATTCAGTCCACTTTTGTGGACTTTTTTATAATGTTCAACAATCTCATTTAATTTCTGCCGAGACCGAAAGGTATCTGGACCATAAAGAAAAATAATCATAGTGGTAATACAAAGTCAATCGCTCGCCCTCTCCAGCACTTTGTGCTGGCGCTCAGCTTCGCCTCGCTTCGGGCTCACTCTTTAAAAACCCTCGGTTTTTAATATTTTTTTAATATTTTCCGACCAGGGAAACTGACAAGTTTCCCCGACCCCCTTCTGAGGTGGGTTGCCTTTACAATTGCTGGCATTTTGGACAAAAGTAAGCCGAGCGACCGGCTAGTTTAATTCTTTTAATATTTGTATCACAGCGGCTGCATTTTTCGCCTTCCCGGCGATAAACCTTTCTTAAAGGGTCGAAACCACCTTTTTCTCCAGAAAGGGTTCGATAGTCAGAAATGCTTTCACCTTTAGCTTCAACGGCTTTAGATAGAATTTTTCGCGTCGCCTGATAAATTCTCTTGAATTCCTTATCGCTCAATTTCTCTATTTCTTTGAAAGGATGAATTTTTGCCTCAAACAGAATTTCGTCAGAATAAATATTGCCGATGCCGGCAATTACGGTTTGATCCATTAAAACCTGCTTGACCTTGCCTCTTTTTTCTTTTAAGCATCCTTTAAATTTTTGAAAAATAAAGCTTTTTTCTAAGGGTTCTAAACCTAAGTCTTTCAATTCTTCTCCTAATTCCTTCTTATCCCACAATTCTACTTTGGCAAATTTTCTTAAATCGGAAAGGGCCAGCATCTTTCCGTTATCTAAGACAAATAGCAAATGGATGTAAGTATTTATTTTTTCTTCTAACGGACCTTTCTCTTTCGGCTTCCATGTTCCATGCTTTATGTCCCACGTTCCATAAAGAAGGTGACCGGTAAGTTTTTGGTGAAGCAAGAGGGCTTTGCCCTGAGATAATTCAAAAATAATGTTTTTCCCTCTTCGCCAAATTTTTTGAATTTTTCTTCCTATAATTTCTTTCTTAAACTGCCCGAGAGTTTTCGGCCTTTTTATCATCTTTTTGAAATCAGACCAAACATCCTCGATCTTTCGACCGAGGATTATTTTTCGCAAATCTCTTACTGTTGTTTCTACTTCGGGTAGCTCAGGCATAAACCTTTTGTTTCGCAAAAGAAATCCTAAATCCTAATTTCTAAATCCTAAACTATTAGTTTGGAACTTTTGAATTTAGGGGTTTGAATTTGTTTAGGGCTATAGCCCGATGGGCTCACCCATTTAGGGTTTCGCCTGCCTGCGCAGGCAGGGGTTTCGAATTTAGAATTTTTACTTCAGGACTGCTTTTATTTTGTCTATTATCTCTCTCGGGGTAAAATGGGCTTTAATTAAATAATCAACTGCTCCCAATTTTAATCCTCTTTCTACTTCTTCTCTTTGCCCGAGATTAGAAAGAATAATAACCGGAATAGAAGACAGAGCATGTTCTTCTTTTATCCTGGACAGCACTTCAAATCCATCTATTCCCGGTAAAATTAAATCTAATAAAACCAAATCCGGAGGTTCTTTCTTAACTTTTTCTAACCCCTCTTCCCCGTCCGAAGCTTCTACAATCTGATACTTTTCGTCTTTCAATTTTCTAACAATCAACTCTCTTAAAAATTTATCATCTTCAATAATAAGTATTGTTTTTACCATAAAACTATAATGCGAATCTACGAATGATATGCGAATACCACAAGTTCGTTGTATTCGAATTTAATTCGTAGTATTCGGATTATATTTTTTATTCTCCGATTTGTTTTTTAACTTTATCAATTACCTCTTCGGGGTCAAATTCGGTTTTTATTAGCCAATCTTTTGCTCCCAGCTTTTGAGCCCTATCTAACTCTACTGGTTGGCCAGAGTTAGAAATAACAATTACCGGAATTTTCTTTAACTCTGGTTCCTTTACCATCTCTTCCATTACCCCAAATCCTCCCATCTTAGGCATAACAATGTCTAATAAAATTAGGTCTGGCTTGGGCTCCATTTCCCTCATTATTTTCAGCCCTTCTTCTCCATCTCTGGCAACTGAAATCTCGTAACCCTCTTTGGTTAATTTTTTTTGAAG
>Ga0210051_1004971_pt1 | contig 12844 bp, 10 predicted proteins | sample CryGey092014_all_FD_185464 | JGI IMG/M metagenome (GOLD analysis project Ga0210051, IMG submission 185464) | Groundwater microbial communities from aquifer - Crystal Geyser CG23_combo_of_CG06-09_8/20/14_all (SPAdes) (version 2) | ecosystem: Environmental > Aquatic > Deep subsurface > Groundwater...
AGTCGCTTTAGGGTCGCTGAAACAAAGCAGGACCGTAGAGGCGACTCTTTAGAGTCGCTAAAACAAAATCGCTGAAACAAAGCAGGACTAAAGTCCTGCCTCTACTTCAAAGCAGGACTAAAGTCCTGCCTCTACTTCAAAGCAGGACTAAAGTCCTGCCTCTACTTCAAAGCAGGACTAAAGTCCTGCCTCTACAACGCAGGCAACCTGTAGTTGGGTTACCTATTTAAATGACTTGACAGGGTAGGCGCGTTAAATTTAACGCCTCTAAGGAAAAACAATTTGATAAATCCAAAATAGTATGCTATACTGGGAGGGAAAAAGAGGGGGGGCTTATGAAAAGAAGAGAGAAGTTTTGTTTTTTAATCCTCAGTGCCCTGCTTTTCTTTGCCTTTACCTTAATTCCAGCCCAAGTCCCAGTCTCTCACCCTCAATCTCCCAAAAGAGAAAGGGAAAAAGAGAGATTTGAGCTGGTTGTTCGTTATGCTCCAGTCATCTATCAGTGTGCCAAATCAGACCAAGACTATATCACCAAGGCTGACTTTGATGGGGATTGGATTAGTAACAACAACTGGGATAATCAGCCTGATTACCCGCTTAAAGCTTACCTCTATTACTCTTTGGTTGAATCAAAGACCCACTTCTTTATCTTTTATTCCCTTTTCCACCCTCGAGATTATGAGCCGGTATGTTCTTGGATTAGCTGTCATGAGAATGATTTAGAATCCATCCAGGTTGTAATTAAGAAGGATAAGACTAAATTTGGGAAGTTGATAATCTTAGAAACTTTAGCCCATGGTAACATCTTTCTTTACTCTAATGAGGAGGAAATTAAAGGAGGATACCTAAAGGTAAAAGGGGAGATAACTTTAGAAGAGAGTCATCCAGTAGTCTTTGTGGAGGTTTATGGGCATGGCATCTATGGAAAGTCTACTGATAGTTACCGGGCGAATCCCTCACTCTGGAAGACAGTAGTCTATCGCTACCGAGGAAAAGCAGAAGTGCCCAAAAGTATAAATGATAAAGATACTTCTTATGAGCTAATATCTATTTATGATTCTCTCTGGAGGCACCGGGAGGAAGTTGGGGAGGGAAGAGCTTTTGACAAAATCTTTAACTATAAGGGGGAGAGACTTCCTGCTTACTTTGATGGAAATGATTATGGAATAGACCGAGCTAATACCCCCTGGGGATATAATCAGGCTACTGGAGGCGGAGTTGTGCAGGGAGACTGGTTTTTTGACCCAGCTAAAGCAATAATCTTTCACGCCGGCAAGATACCTAACTTTTCTCAGGAATATGTATATCCCTAGTGGCTCATAGCTCGTGGCTTATAGCTTAATGAGCCATGAGTAATGAGCTGTCAGCTACCTGTGGTCGTGCCTAAAGGCACTCCTACCTGTGGAATAGTTTTAATGTAGAGACGACCCGGCGGGTCGTCTCTACTGTGGGCAAGGAAAAGAGGATGGAAAATAATAAGCAACCTGAGCTACCCCCTTATCTGGTAAATATCTTTTTCTTCTTAGCTACAGTCTTTACTACCTTAATTGCTGGCACTATCCAAAAAGGGGTTAACCCTATGAAAGATTTTTCCCGGCTTTATTTAGGCATCCCTTTCTCATTTGCCCTTCTCTTAATTTTAGGGATTCATGAGTTTGGTCATTACTTTATGGCTAGGCAAAATAAGGTAAAAGTTACCTTACCTTATTTTATCCCTGCTCCTTCACTCTTAGGCACTTTTGGGGCAGTCATTAAGATAAAAGAGCCTATGCCTAATAAGAAAGCCCTGCTTGAGATTGGAGCAGCTGGACCTTTAGCTGGTTTTATAGTTGCTCTTTTAGTAGTCCTGGTTGGTCTTAGTCTTTCTAAGGTCGGCCATCTCCCTGGTCCGGGAAGTATAATCTTAGGTGAATCACTTTTATTTCAATGGCTGGGCAAACTCTTCTTTGGAGACCTGCCTTCAGGTTATGATGTTATCCTTCATCCAATTGCCTTCGCCGGCTGGATTGGCTTGATGGTAACTGCTCTAAACCTCTTACCGGCAGGACAGTTAGATGGTGGACATATAGCCTATTCCTTCTTGGGTGAAAAACATCAATTAGTAGCAAAGTTTACTTTGGTCTTCCTCCTCTTCATGGGGGCCCTCTGGAGAGGCTGGTTAGTCTGGGCAGTCCTAATCTTACTCTTAGGAGTAAGACATCCCCCACCATTAGAAGATATGACTGAACTGGATCCTAAACGGAAGATAATTGCCCTAATTTCACTTGCTATTCTAGTTGTAACTTTTGTCCCCACCCCGATTAAAGTGGTGATGTAGTCACTGATTTTATATATGCAGCGTAATAAATATTTGTACATCCATATGATTACAGTGATTATAAAATGCAGGTATTTAATGCGTTTTATATCTCAGCGACCTACCACCACCTTATTTCTTCCTCCCTCCTTAGCTTGATAAAGGGCTATATCAGCAAGGTTAATTAACTCCTCTATCCCCGAGAGTGAGGGAGAAAGCTCAGCCACTCCTAAGCTTATCGTTATCTTAAGTAATTGCTTTTTAAAGAGAAATGAATGCTCCTCTACTGATTCTCTTAATCTTTCGGCTAAGGTAGATGCTCCTTCTAGATCTGTCTCCGGTAAGATAACAGTAAATTCTTCTCCTCCGTAACGACAGGATATATCTACTTCTCTTACTTCCTCCTTAATTATCTTAGCCAATTCTTTTAAGACAAAGTCTCCGCATTGATGCCCATAAGTATCGTTGACTCTCTTAAAATGGTCAATATCTAAGATAATTAAAGCTAAAGGGAAAAAGTAGCGCCGGGACCTCTTTATTTCATTGTCCAGTCTTTGCCGGAAATAGCGATAGATATAAAGATTGGTTAGCTCATCAGTGATAGCTAATTCATAAAGGCGGGCGTTATCTATGGCTGTGGCTACCTGGGAAGCAATGGTGGTAAAAAACCTTAAGTCATTCTCAGTAAAGTTCTCACCTGAGGTTTTATCAGCCAAGGAGATAACCCCCAGGGTCTGGTCTTGAGCAATTAAAGGCACACAAAGTAAAGACCTTATCTTGTTCTTTTCCTGCTGAGAGAACAACTTAAAACGAGAATCACTCTGGGCATCATTTAATAATAAGGGCTCTCCTCTTTGAGCCACCCAGCCAGCAATTCCTTCCCCTAACTTAAATTTAACCTCTTTTAGTCTCTCCGTATCTTCACCGCAGGCTTGCCTTACTATTAATTCCTTTGTTTGAGAGTCAGTGAGCATAAGAATTGCTTCTTTGACCTGCATTATCTCGGAGGTCCTCTCAATCACCTGAGGTAGGAGTTTGTCTAACTCTAAAGTAGAGTTGATTACCTTCCCCAGTTGGTTTAAGGTAGAGAGCTCTTTTAACCTCTCCTCCAGTGAGTAACGATGAGCTCTTATACTTATGACCATTTGATTAAAAGCACCGGCAAGCAAGCCAAACTCGTCCCTGCTTTTAAGTTTAATCTTTGAGCTTAAGTCGCCCCGGCTTATATTAGCACAGGCTTTAAGTAAATCTTTTAAAGGCTTTAAGATAGTTCTTGAAAAGAGGCTTGCCCAGAGGAGACAAAGGAGTAAAGAGATAAGGGAGTATACTAAAATTTGCCTGTAGAGGGTAGAGCTTACTTTCGGGGAATTAGTGAGAACAAGATAAGAAAATAAAGTGATAATAAGAAGGGTAAGCAAAAGGGTAGAAAGAATCAGCTTCCCTTTAAAGTTAATCTTAAACTGTTTCACTTTACACTGTCCAATTTACTATACTTCCTTCCTGGCCTGTAGTGCCGAGGGTAACCGGTAGTTTACTCGGCTGATAAAGAGTAAAGCGGAGACGATTCCCTATATCTATATCTGGAATTCCATCGCCTAAGACTAAAGAGTTTAATTGTTTAGCAACCCGCAGAGCAATACCATCCTCGGGATTATTAAAGAGAGAGACTACCTGAATTAGGTTAGAGGCTAAGAGTTCTGATAATTTGCTTTTGCTCAATTTCAAAGTAAAATCTTTCTTACCATTACTTACAGTAGTGATTCCAACCTGGGACAAAGAGAGAGTTGCAGATTCAACCCCTTCAAGAACATTTCCCTTTAACTTGTCTCTGAAGTTAAGAAGAGTTTGATTTTGATAAAATGCCCCCTTCTCCTCGGAGGTAAGAGTTAAATATTCATTTAAAGAAGTCATAACCTGATTATAATCTTCTACGAAGCTCTGAATAGAGCTTTCTACAAGCTCAATACTATTTTGAGAGGTTACCTGTGTGGCTACCGTAATTACTTCCCCATCAAGCAAAGAGGAAGGACTTCTTAAGGTGAAGATGACCCCGGGGATTCCATCCCTTACTAGGTTAGAAGGCTGGGAATAAATTCTCTCATCTACTGTATATACTGCATTTTGGGGTGCTTGAAAAGTTGAGGAAGAGGTGACTAAACCTAAGGCACCTTTTCCCCCCGCGTATCCTCCAGTAGTGTAATCTTCTATATTAATAGCTGAGGCAGAAGTGCTTCTTAAGACTAGCCGGTCATCTTCAATGCTGGCTACCACGCCAATACCGGAGGTCTGATTAATCCTCTCAGCAATCCTACTTAGGGTATCAGTAGAATTAGGAAGTCCAAGGATAATCTCTTTCCCATTAATCTTTAATAAGCCACTTATCTCAGTTAGATAAGTATCAGCATTAGCCTCCAGATTGCCAGTAATTAGTTGAGCTGATGCTCCCTTAACTACTGTAGATGGTCGACCAATACCCAGACCACCTCTTAACCCCCCAGTAGTTTGGTCCTCTAAGGTAAAAGTATTAGTAGTCGGAGAAGAGCTAGCTAATATTAACTGCCCATCAGAGAGAGAAGCTTCTACTCCCAGGGAAAGTGAATTGATAATTGCCCTAAGATCATCTAAGCTCTGGGTAGGATTAAGATAAATCTTAGTTTCGTTGATGGTAAGATAACCAGATAAGCCTAAGGGGGTGGATGTCTCTGCTTGCTCATTTCCGGTAATTTCACCTGCCTGATAGGAGATATTCTTTTGTGCTTTAGCAATTCCCACCACTTTTACCTGATAAGAAGCCTGGTAGGTAGCTGAAGATGTATCTTTACCTCCAGAATTAGCTGAGCGGGAGAGCCCTAATCCTTGGGGACCACCAGCAAAACCACCTTTAGTCTCATCAATTATACTAATGGGTTTAGCAAAATCAAGAGAGGTTAAGATTAAGCGGTTATTCTCCACTTCTGCTTTTACTCCAATATCCAGCCGGCGATTGATTCGCTCAGCAATGGTATTTAAAGTATCCGCGATGCCAGCAGTATTTACCGTAACTAACTTCCCGTTAATATTTAGATTCCCTGATACTCCCCAGAGAATAGTATCCGCAGTGGCTGAAGGATTGTCAGCAATCAAAGAGGCGGAAAAGGAGCTAACCTTCTGGATTTGAGCTATAGTTAGGGGGGAGGTAAGATTAGGGATAAACTGAGACAGGACTTCCTCTTCACTCCAGACAGGCAATACTCTCAATCCCAAGCCCCCCTTGTCTCCTCCAAGGGTCTTATCAGCCGCACTTAAATCCCGGCCGCTGGGAGAGGTTAAGACCAGGCGGTTATCTAAAACTTCAGCTTTAATTTCCAGGTCTTCAGTATTATTAATTCTGCTAGCAATTGAATTTAAGGTATCGTAAATCCCTCTTGTATCATCAGTAGAAACCTTGGAGGTGCCAATGGAGATTTTCTTTCCGTTAATAAGCAGGTAACCAAAGACTCCCGATAATTTAGTGTTGGGAGTAGCAAAAGGATTGCCAGTAATCTCAGCGGCTGAAAAAGAGGCAAATTTTTGCTGAAAATCCGAAGTATTAGTAAAAGAGATTTGAGCGGTTAAGATTTGGGGATTGCTGGAGACAACTATCCATCTTTGCATCACCCCTTCCCAGGAAGGGTTAGCTAACTTTTCGGCACTAACTCTTAGGTTAAAGAGCTTTAGATTCAAGCCTCTTAGAAGGCTAGAGTTTCCCTCTTCCTGGTATTGTTGGAGACGATAATTTAAGATTGATGTCGGGGACTGGGCAGAAAGTGTCATCAATTGTCGGGAGTAGATGCTCTGATAAATGCCGGACTGGGTCGGGTTGAAACTCAAAATCCCCATCTTTTCCTTCTTTAGTCCTGCTTTGTTTTAGCGATTTTGTTTTAGCGACTCTAAAGAGTCGCCTCTACTTCTCTGTGGTTAATTTTCATTTGTGTCCATTCGTGTTAATTCGTGGTTCCATTTATCTGTTTTTATTCGTGGCTAATTACTCCAAATATAAAAATACCCCTTTTAAGGGTATACTTCACCTTATCTATATTATCGGCAAATTCTAAAAAAACTTTAGGAAAAATTTATTCCCATCTTATACTGGCGGCTTTTCGCTTAATCCTGGAAAGAGCATTATCCACTGTCTTTTCGTGATGTTCAATCTCCCCAGCTATCTCTTCATAAGACTTTTCTTCTAAATAATTAACTAAGACCTGCCACTCTAAATCAGTTAGGGCCTGGCGAAGTTCCTGCTTAAGATAGTTTATATTTTCCTTAGCCAGGAACATCTTTTCAGGATTAGAATTTTTCTTGCTGGTCAGCACATCAGCAAGAGTCTGCTGGGAATTGTCTTCATAAAGGGGGTTGTTCATAGATATAGAAGAGTTTAGGGGGATTTGTTTCTGACGAGTAGCCGACCTGATTGCCGTTACTACCTGCCGCCGGACACAAAGCTCAGCAAAGGAACGAAAAGAGGAACGTTCAGCTCTAAAATCTTTAATTGCCTCAAAGAGTCCAATCATTCCCTCCTGAATAAGGTCTTCCTTTTCTGCTCCGACAAGAAAATAAGGTCTCAGTCTGCTTTGAACAAAGAGACGATATTTCTCTAATAGATACTCTACAGCTTCCTTCTCTCCGCTTTGAGCAACCTCAACAATTTCCTCATCCTTCATCTCTTTAAATCTTGCTGGTCCAGAATAATCAGCCATCTACTCACCTCCATAACAGGCCACGAGATTTCACAAGATTACCACCAGATATTAAACCAAAAATTTATATAATCTGTGAAAATCTGTGTTAATCTGTGGTTGAAAATCTGTGGTAATCTGTGGTTAATGCATTAAGTATTTAGTGAGAGTCCCATTCCCTTAATTTTTCTAACAGATTTTCTTTCTGCTCTTCCTTCTCAGTCGTCTTCTGATGCTCCTTTTCTAAATTACTCATCTTTCTTTTTAATTCCTCCCAACTTTTTAAGAACTCTTTTGCATGTTCAATTCTATCTTTAGTGGGAGGATGGGAACGAAAATATACCTCTAACTTAGAGGGACGAACCTTTTCTAAATCCTGAAGCTTCTCTAATAATCTAATAAAGCCCCGGGGGTCATAATCAGCCTTAAGAGTGTAGATAAGAGCACACCTATCTGCTTCCCGCTCAAAACCACGACTAAATCCATTTAAGATTAGAATCTGAGCAAAATCTACTGCCGGGTTAACCATTCCCCCGGAAATTATAACTCCTAACAAAGAGAGGTTAGTGCTCTGGCGGTATTGTCGGACTACATGCTCTTTAACATTATGCCCAATCTCATGAGCTAATACTCCGGCCAGTTCATCATCAGACTCAATAATATCCAGCATTCCCTTAGTTATATAGACAAGCCCAGCTCCGGCAGTAAGAGCATTTATCTCATCAATATCAAGCACAGTGAAGATAAATCTTAAGTTTCGGCGGGGAGTAACTGCTACTAAACCTTGCCCGACCCTGTTTACCCAGGAGGTTAGCTCTTCATCTCTTAAGAGGCGATAATAATATTCAACCATTCCCGAGACTTCCTGTCCCAAAGCCATCTCTAGGTCACCGGCTGACTGGGTAGAGGGGGTAAGAGAAGGAAAACAGATTGGGCAGGGGCGGTATCCAGTCCGATAAGCTTCTTCTAGACTATTGAATCTTATGCTTTGCTCGGGCGGAGGGAGGTGATGGCAATCGGGCAAGTGAAAGAGACGGCTCTTTGTATTGCCAATACATTCTTCTAAAGAAACCTCTTGCTCTATCTCTTCTTCAGCTAACTGTCCTATTAAGCTCTCCCCTACCTCAAGAAGAGCCCCTTTTTTAACTTCCTTTCCTTTCTTTTTTCCTTTAATCTCAACCTTACTTGAAGTGGTAATATCTCTTTCCCGCCCGGCTTGGTCTAAGTCAATAACCTGGAAGACAACCTCAAGCCAGAGTTTTGCTTCTCTCTTTTCAAATTTCTCATCGTAAATGGTAATCTGACCCCTGATTACTTTGTCCGCATCAAGTAATTTTCCTAAATCAGTTAAAGTAGAAGTATCTAATAAAGTGCTCAATTCCACCAGCTTTTCTAATTTTTTCTCTTTTAAGAACTTCTCCCACTCTCTTTTCTCAATAAGGGTAAATTTATCTGAGCCCTTTAAGGCTTCTGATAAGGCTTTATAAATATCTTCCTTTAGTCCCTCCCCTCCCTGCCCGCAAATATTTTCTAAGGCAAAGAAAAGGACTTTGCTCTTTTCCTCCTCGGATTTAGTTGTAGATAAAGGATAGAGGGAGAGTAATAAAAGAATGATTAAGATAAAGATAATCTTCCCTTTTAGTCCCACTTTTCTCATAATTTCTTCCTTCTACCCGACTTTAGTCGAGGGTCTTATTACTTAGGTGTTAGATGTTAGGTGATAGGTGTTAGTTGTTAGTTCTTTTGACCGATTACCGATGACTGATTACTGATGACTTCTCCCTTCTTAGTTTTCCTTCTACCCGACTTTAGTCGAGGGTCCAGAAGGCTTTAGCCTTCCTTCTACCCGACTTTAGTCGAGGGTCCAGAAGGCTTTAGCCTTCTTTTCTACCCGATATTATTTCTTCTTAATCCCGACTATCTGGTCGCCCTCTTGAATTCTTCCTACTGCCTCTTTGCTTATTACTTTAGCCTCTGAATAATGTTCTCTGACCGCAGTTACCTCAATTACCCCGATATCTTCCATTTCTCTGATTATCTTTCCTTTAATCTCCATCTCCTCTCCTGGTCTTTGGACCATAAACCTTGCTCCTACCTTTACTCCATCCTCTTTAATTAAATCAATATAGACCAGGCTATCTGATTTAACCTTAACTATCTCTCCGCTCTGACCTACAGCCTCACAGAAAGCAGCAGCTAAGTTACTGCAGGCTTCCCTTATTGCCTGACCTAAGATAGTGTTTTCAAAATCCGAGCCCGTAAAGGACATCCCTTCAAGTATTCCCGCACTAAAGGATACCCCAGTCTCCTTCTTATCACCTTTACCAGTCTCGGCAGATACTATTTCCGCGGTAGTGGTATCAATCATCCGGGCATCAATAGAGCAGGATCCCACAGTCTGCTCTACCTCAGCTGAGCCCAAGGCTTTTCCAAATATTTTTTTCCCTAACTCTCCTCCGCTCATCTTTTTAGTCTGGCAGGAAAACTCAGTAATCTTACCCGTGATGATATAGTTTACTCCCAAAATCTTACCTACACTGGCTGCCGTTGAGGCGTCAACAAAGCCACTCAAGCCTAATTTCTGCTCAGCTAAAATCTTTTCCAACTGCTCTCTTTCAATTACACTAAACCTTCCCTGCTTAACCATGGAGGTAACAAACATATCAGAGACTCCCTTACCTACCTCCCATTCCCAGGTCCACCACTTTTTAAGTGAGCCATCCTCAAAGGGCATTATAGCAACCTTCTTCTTTGCTGCCTCTACCTTATAAGGAACCAGCAAACTGCTAATTACCAGCAAAGCTAAAATAGAAATTAAGACTCTCTTAAACATTAAAATCCCTCCCTCTTTTATTTAATCACCACATCGATCCGGTTGGCGGTAAAGTTGGTTACCTCTACTTCCCCCCCTGCAATCTTTAATCCAGATATTTCATCAGCCAAGTCCTGACCGGTGCTTAAGGCTATCTCTAAATCAAGTTTAGCTACATTGGCGGCAAAACTTCGCTGATGGAGGTTCTTATAGCCCCGCAGGTTCTTGAGGGCAGATTTAAACTGACCTAACTGCTTGTAATTCCTTACTTTGGCTACTATCTGGATGGTTCTTGCTCCTACCGATTCCTTTTTCCATTTCTTTAATATTTGCTCAATTAAGTAGTCGCCCATCAAAGCTCCGGCATTCTTTAGGGCTACTTTCCCGGCCGTGTTTTCGGTAGCATCTGCTCCTCCGGCATGCAGCCCATTGGTAGCTAATATCTTCCCGGTATCAGTTTGAATAGCCCTTGCCTCCACCCGGGCTCGGCAGGAGTACATACCTGCCATTTCAGTGTTAAACTCACTAAATGCTTCTCCAATAATGACCACTTCGGCCCCATATTCTAATCCTAACAGTATAGCAGCTTTATTATCTCCATTGACTGCTGCTCTTACCTGGTCATTTTCTCTAATCTGCTTAATCTGGGATTGGTCTACACAATCAAAGCCTTTTTCCAAAAGCTTCCTTAAAATTTCTGTCTCTCCAGCTGGGTCAGGGACCTTTGGTCGACCAAGATGGACCTCCGGAATTATCACCATCATCCGGGGCATATGCATCTCCTCAAGAAGCAAACCAATGGCTGTCAGGTCATCCTTAATCTCAGCTAAGCTGACGGTAGCCTTAATCTTTACCCGGTAGAGACCTGGGGAAGGTGTCTCATCAATAATACTATACTCCTTAATGTATCCAGAAGCTTTAGTGTAGATATTATCCTTAATAACCTGGAAATTCTCCACCATAGTCTCTGAATTGACAAAAGTCCCTACTCCTTGCTCAACAGCCATTCTCTTAGCATCCATAATTGCCTGGTCACGAGCCCGAGCCTTATCTCCCTCAACTATTGCCCCCACTCCTTCAGCAATCACCTCTTTGGTCTCACCGTTAGCTAAACCGGGGCGAACCTTCATGCTTAAAGCTAAAAGAACAACTAAAGGTAGAATTAGCCATCTTCTTTTTCTCAACATCTTCACCTCCTTTTTGCCATGATTAACTTTGTTATTTTTAGTAATGATACCTGCAAGCCAAAATTCTGATTTTTGTTTCTAAAACTTCATAGACAAGTCGATGTTCTTGATCAATGCGTCGAGACCAACAGCCAGACAGTTCATGCTTCAGTTTTTCAGGTTGTGCTATTCCTTCAAATGGATTATGTTGAATATCTTTGATTAACTTGATAATCTTTAGAGCCTTCTTGCGGTCGTTTTCAACCCACCAGGCAAAATCCTCAAATCCCGCAGGGTCAAATTCCAAGTTTTTTACAAGCCTCATCAAAAGGTACCCCTCCTTGGCGTTTTTTGGCCTTCAAAAGACGTTGTTTCATGGTCTTACTTTTCAAAAGATACGCTGTCTCTCTTTCGGATTCAATCTCACGCCAAAGTTCAACAGGGACGATTACATCTGTAAGACCACCTTTTTCATTGGAAATGTACTGAATGGCTGTTTTACTCATTTTCCTCACCACCTCGCATGTTAAAATGGTCTAAGAGTTAATCTTAGACTGCATCATCTATAATTCTGTAGAATTATAGCGACCTTTGACTTGGACACCTACTTCTGCTATAATAATATCAGGAGTAGGGAAGGAGGCTTATTCTCCCTTGCGGGCTTCCTTAATCAAGGAAGTTAACGCTTATTTTGGGAGTAAGCATCCTTACCTTTATATCTTTCCCCAAAATTCTCCTCTTTCTGGTTCAGGCTTCTCTTTAGGTCCCTCCAAAAACTTGGCTTTAACCTGAGAATCCTCTATCTCGGTTATTACTACCTCTCCAATTACCTTATCCTCAGTCTCAATAGAATATTCTTGAGAGCTCTTATCAAAGTCCACTTTATATTTAAACTTAACAATAGTTAATTTACTGCCTACACTTAATTTATTCTCCTCCCCGGGATTGTCAAGAATAATCTCCTTTTGCCCAGAGCGATAAGTAACTAGGGGCAAATAACCTTTTCTTCCCGGCTCCATTATCTCTACTTTATCCTGAACATTAATCCCTTTTCTCTCTTTTAAGACTAAGGTTGTCCAAAGCTTATCCGTTGCCTTTACAATTATAGCTATTGCCTTTGGCTCTTTTTCAGTTTCTAAAACCTCATTCGTCTCCGGATCAAGGACAATTTTCAGGCTAAAAACTTTAACTATGTCCCCCTCTTTGCCTACCTTTCCCTGTGGATTTATTCGCATCCTATTCTTTCCTTCCAGCATTACTACATAGGGTAGGCTTTCAAACTCAGGTATTTCCGATTCTGGTGCTTCATACTGAGAACTTTTGTCATTTAACATATAATCAATTTCTTTTAACCAGTTAGGAAAACCTTTATTCTTGGGGTCTAACTGCCTTGCTTTTGAATAACATTCTCTTGCCTTTGTCTTCATCTCCTTATATTCATAGCAAATCCCTAATCCACCCCAGGCATTATGGTCTCTTGGTTCGGCACTTACAGCTAAAAGCAATAATTTTTCTGCCTCATCCCAAGCTCCTCCTTTACCCTTTAAAACAGCGGCTTTACTCATCCTGGTCTTACCATCACCAACTTCTCTTTCTCTAGTGACTAAAGGAGGGATTATCTCTATTGCTACTTTTGGGCTACACTTCCTAATTAATTCAGGCTTTAAGATAGCATCACTGGGTAATTTTCCATAATCTACAATCTCTGAAGAAGTTTTGATCGCCTGTTTATAACTCTCTTCAGCTTTTTTCTTAGCAACCGCTACGCCGTCACTGGATAGGTACCAGTTATAATCCCCATCCTTGAAACGAGAAGTAACTTCTATAGAGCCCCTTTGTTTTACACCCATTACTTTAGTCTCAGCTGTTCCAAAAC
>Ga0210051_1004975_pt1 | contig 12840 bp, 7 predicted proteins | sample CryGey092014_all_FD_185464 | JGI IMG/M metagenome (GOLD analysis project Ga0210051, IMG submission 185464) | Groundwater microbial communities from aquifer - Crystal Geyser CG23_combo_of_CG06-09_8/20/14_all (SPAdes) (version 2) | ecosystem: Environmental > Aquatic > Deep subsurface > Groundwater ...
GCTGAACCTGATGAAAAACTCCTGATAGTTGACGCAACCATTGGCCAGCAGGCAGGTGTTCAGGCAAAGGCGTTCAATGACGCGGTAAACATTACAGGTGTTATAATCTCAAAACTTGATGGCTCAGCAAAAGGCGGGGGCGCGCTTTCAGCTGTTTCCAGTACAGGAGCACCTGTACTATTTATTGGTACAGGCGAAAAAACTGAAGATATTGAAAAATTTGACCCTAAAAGGTTTATTTCAAGAATACTTGGGATGGGCGACCTTCAGGCACTACTTGAAAAAGCAGAGGAAGTTGTTGACAAGGAAAAAGCAGAAAAAACTGCTAGAAAAATAATGTCAGGAAAATTTACTTTGAAGGACATGTATGAGCAGATGGACATGCTTACTGGTATGGGCCCTCTAAAAAAGATCGTTGACATGCTGCCTTTTGGAATGAGCGGTAAACTATCAGATGACAAGATGAAGGAAACACAGGAAAAATTGAAAAAATTCAAAATCATCATGGATAGCATGAATGATGAGGAAATGGAAAACCCAAGCATAGTAAAAACTTCAAGGGTGAAAAGAATCGCGCTCGGCTCAGGATGCGAACCAAAGGACGTGAAAGCATTGCTGAAATATTACAATATGTCAAAAAGGGCTGTAAAGGGTTTTGCCGGAAACAGAAGAATGAAAAAGAGTTTGATGAAGTCCCTGAAGTTTGCTGATGCCGGGATGTAACGGCATAAAAATCAAAAAATCATAGAAAATTAAATATAATAAGAAAATCATAACATGGGTTGGAGGAATAATATGAAAAAAATAATAGGATTGATAATTGGTATGTATTTGTGTTTCCTGTTTTTTTCAGGAAATGCAGCAGCAGGGTATAGTGACTCACTAAATGACAGTGAGGGAGATGTCTGGCGCTGGTATATGACAGAAACAACGTACGGCTGGGGTTACAACAGTGAAAGACCAAACATTGATATAAAACAGGTTAGCATGAGTGGGAGTGGAGGTACTGTTACAGTCACCATGAAGGTTAAGGGAACGATTACAGACTCTGAAAAGATAATGTATTACTTGGGTATTGTTGATGATAAAGCAACTTCATCTACAGACGATGATATCAGTTATAATATATGGTACACTAATCAGACATGCACATTATACAGCGTTGGAGAAACAACGTATGTATTTGTAGATTTATCAGGTAATACCTCACATTCTGCCGGAACACTTACAACACATTTTCAACTAACAGACATAGGTAGCCCTGGACAGTTGAAGTTTGCTACAGACATGGCTGGTTGGACTCATGATTATGCAGAAACAGGGGATACAAGCGGTGAATACTACTATGACATGGTTCCAGATGTATCCACAGGTGAAGGCACAACAGGTGATGGAACAGAGGAAAGAGGCAAGAAATTCATTCCCGGATTTGAAGCAGCAGTGCTGATTGGCACAATTGGTATATCCGCAGTTTTAATATCAAAAAAACTGCGCTAAACTTTTTCTTTTTTATTTTTTAATTTAAATTCAGAAAAGAAAAACTGTTTAATCATTCAAAACTCTTTAGCAATCCTGCAATAAATTTAAATACTCATCAGTTTATAATCCTTTTTAAGTGATAATATGAGGAAAAAAGATGTTTGTAGGTTTGGAATAAAAACAGCAGTAATTGTAGCAGTAAGTGCTATGGTTTTTTGTGTGTTTGCTGGAATGAACACACAAAATGTGAAAGCAGAAAATTTTGGAACGAACATACAGGTGAGCGGCGATTACGGCCATAAGCCTGATATCGCAGTTGATAGTGCAGGCAATATCTATGTAGTCTGGGAAGACGGATGGATTTACTGTGCTAACTCTACAGATGGTGGAAATAGCTTTGGCACAGCAGTTAAGGTTAGTGAGAGCCAGTTTTGCGACTACCCATCCCTTGCAGTTGATGCTAATGACAATTTGCATGTAGCATGGCTTGAAGAGGGTTATATTCATTACGCAAAATCTACGAATCATGGCAACTCGTTTAGTGCACCTGTTACAGTGAGCGATGCGGAAGCGAGCGGTATAGATAGAACAGGGACTGCTGCCTTTGGTAATAATGTATACATCGTCTGGTGCACTAATGATTGGAATCTATCCCTGGACAAATCAATTAACGGCGGTGGTTTTGGTACAGATGTTCAAGTAAATGATGTAGGTGATAGTGTTCGTGGAGACCCAGCAATTGCTATTGGTGCAGATGAGGCTATTTATGTTGTCTGGCAGGATTACGATGATAACATGTGCATTGCTAAATCAACTGATCAGGGCGCACATTTTGGAGCGAGTGTGATAGTAGATGATGAGCCCGATTTTGCTTCATATTATCCATCTGTAGCAGCAATCGGCACAAGCACAGTTTATGTAGCATGGGGAGATACTAGTTCAGGAAGGCTTAGGGTTTCAAAATCCACAAATAGTGGTGCATCATTTGGCTCAAGTGTTATCGTCAGCGATGCAGACGTACTTGGAAATATTTGGTCAAGTATTGCTGTTCATCCCTGCGGCAAGGTTTTTGTAGCATGGGGAGATGACAGAACTAGCGGGGACGAAGGCATGGAGATTTATTTTGCAAACTCAACCGATGAAGGCGTATCGTTTGGTACGGATGTCAAAGTGAATGATGTGCCACCAATAGCTTATTACGACCATAGGCAACCATCTCTAGCAGTAGGTAACGACACGGAAGTGTATGTTGTATGGGAAGACCGCAGAGGTGACAAAAACCAGATTTGGTTTGCTAAAGCACCTGATGCTACATGGCCCAGCAAGATAACTGATTTAGATGCTGTTGATGCAACTGCGAATTCAGTTACCTTAAACTGGACTGCTCCAGGTGATAATTTCCATCTTGGAACTGCAACAACCTATGATATTAGATATTCTACATCTCTAATAACAGATGCGAACTGGGCTACAGCGACACATGTTTCTACACCACCAACGCCACATATAAATGGAACAGCAGAAACATTTACAGTTACAAACTTGAACAATGATACTCTATACTATTTCGCAATCAAAACATCAGATGAGATACCAAACACATCCCCACTTTCTAATGTAGTAAGTAGAAAAACATTAGATGATTGGCCGCCGGCTAGAGTAACGAACTTAGTTGCAAGCGAGCCAACACCAAACAGTGTTAAGTTAACATGGACTGCGCCGGGTGATAATGGCAATACAGGAACTGCAACAGAATATGATATCAGATACTCAACCTCAGAGATTACAGAAGGAAACTGGGCTGATGCAACACAATACATAGGTGAGCCAACACCAAGCATTGCAACTACTCCTGAGACATTCGTAGTACCAAATCTAGACCCGGGAACAAAATACTATTTTGCATTAAAAACAAGGGATGAGGTACCTAATCAATGGTCTCTCTTATCTAATGTTGTAAATGAAACAACACTTATAAACCATCCGCCAAATGTTCCAACACTTACAGCGCCTGCAAATGATACATGGACGAGCAACAATAGGCCAACATTCACATGGATGTTCAGCGATCTGGATATAGGCGATACCCAGGGAGGCTATAGGTGGGAGGCAGACAATAATTATGATTTCTCATCGCCAGAATATATAAGTGAGACAACTTGGAATGCTTCCTCCTACTATACGCCAATAGCACCGGCGCCACCGATAGCAGATGGTATTTGGTATTGGAGAGTAAAAACAATGGACAATCATGACGCATGGAGTAACTGGAGTGATCCTTGGGTTGTAAAGATAGACACAGCGGCGCCAACAAATCCTACATCTTGCACAGAATTAGGCGGTGCATTGAATAATATTTGGCAGAACAGTACTGGTGACCCTACTTTTACTTGGAGCGGTGCAGATGATCCTGCACCTGCCAGCGATGTTGAGGGATACCACTGTTATTTTGGCTCTGACCCTGCAGGTACAAGCTTAAGTTATACTACATCTGCAAGTCATGATCCCGGTGCTCCGGGTGAAGGCACGTTTTACTTAAGAGTGTTAACAAGAGATAATGCAGGTAATACTGCTATAACCTGGTTGACTATATTTGTTTTCAAGTATGACGCAACACCACCAACAACAAACGATAATGCCCCATCAGGCTGGCAGACAAGTAAGCCCATCATAGTTAATTTGACAACCCAACCAGACCCAGGCTTTTCGGGCGTTAATCATACATACTACAAAAAATGGCTGATAACAGAAAGTGAGCCTGCTGACAACTATACTGAGGGCACAACGATAACTTTAGATGCAGATGGCAAATGGAAGATCAAATACTATTCGGAGGATAACGCAACAAATAAAGAGACGCCTATAACCAAAGAAGTTTGGATAGATACAATATCACCAACAAATCCCATAGCTTGCACAGAATTAGGCGGGGCTTTGAATAATACTTGGCAGAACAGCACAAGTGATCCTAGTTTCACTTGGAGCGGTGCAGATGATGGCACAGGCTCTGGTGTGAGTGGCTATTACTATTACTGGGGTGTTGATGCTGCTGGTACTTCTACTGATCATACTGGGTTTACAAGTTATGATCCTTCTGCTCCGGGTGAAGGCACTTTTTATCTTAGGGTTAAGACTAGGGATAACGCTGGGAATAACGCTACTTGGCTGACAATATTTGTTTTCAAATATGACGGCACACCTCCTACAACCCATGATAATGCTCCATCAGGATGGCAGACAATCAAGCCTGTGAATATTATTTTAGCACCAGAAGCAGATATTTCAGATATAGCCCATATCTATTGCAAGTCATGGCTGACAACAGAAAACGAGCCTGAATATACAGAAGGCTCAGCAATGAGTTTAAATGCAGATGGTATTTGGAATATCAAGTATTATTCTGTGGATGGTGCTGGAAATGCAGAGGCGTCCAAAACCAAACAAGTTCAAATTGATACAACATCGCCAACAGCTGTTACGCTCAATCAGCCTACGGGTGTGACGAAAAATTCCGTAACCCTAACATGGAGTAAAAATACAGATCTAGATTTCAAGCAGTATGAAATCTATAAGGATTCAGAGCTTGTGACAATAATAACTGATAGAAACACCACAACCTATACAGTCCCGAATTTATCTTCAGGTACAACATACTACTTCAAAATCAGGGTTGTAGATAATGCTAATTTATCCGCAGATTCAGCACAAGTAAGCGCAACAACATCAGCACCACCAGAAGAGGAAATGGACTGGGTTTTAATTGGTGGAATAATTGGAATAGTTGTAGTAATAGTTGTAATATTAATTGCAGTGATTATTGTCAAGAAAAAGAAAGGTAAAATATCAGAGAATCCTTAGAATCACAGGTACAACTAATCTGTTGGAAAAATTGTTAATGTCTCACATCCATTCATGAATATGCGCTCTTTCATCATAATAGGTCATAGGGTTAAAACATCATCTGATTTTAATCTGAATGATTTATGCGGCTCAACAGGCAGACTTGATGTTCTGCTCAGATGCATAAATGCTACATTCTTTTTATCTGGAGACATAAGAAGGGATACTGAAATATATCTTGTTCTTCTTGGTGAACCTGAGCCGCCGAAAACAATACATTTAGTCGGCTCTGAATTAAAATATCTGAACCCTGATGAGAGAAGCACTGGCGCGCTTATTAGAAATGCTTTGATGAAAGAAATAAGTCATGAAGAGGTTAAATCAACGCCTGGTATTTATGTTTCAAGAAAAACTTTTGAGGACGTCTTAAAGGATTTGAAAGCAGAGATAATATATTTGAAGGAGGATGGTGAGGACATCCGGAATGTTGATTTACCTGATGATGCTGTTTTTGTTCTTGGTGATGAAAAGGATTTAACAGAGGATGAAGAAAAAATTTTGGAAAAATATAACGCAAAAACAGTCAGCCTCGGGCCTGTGAAAATGCATGCGAGTCACTGCATAACGATTGTGCATAATGAGATGGACAGAAGAAGCCTATAGATGGTTTTTGCTATCTTTCTTTTTTGGCGAATATAAATATAGAACAAGACATAAGCCGATAATCAGACTAATAAGTGTTGAAATAAAAAGAACAATACTATAAAGGCAAATCAAGTCTGTGGGCATAGAAGATGGGATGAACATACCTATTATTATCGGGGTAAAAAGAACCGTGCTTATGATGCTAAGCATGAGTCCAATTGGAACAAGCGATTTATGAGATTTGCTAAATTTGCGGGAATCCTTCAGCATCAGAATATATCCAATTAAAAGTAGATATGGTGATACCAACATCATAAACACACCTATGGGTATTGTAGATACATGTGTTACTCCGTCCTCAGAATAACTCCTGACATATGCTATTTTTGGAAACAGGGGAATGAACAGCATTCCAAGCAATAATATTACTAGAGCAGCAATAATAAAAATTGTTCCGATCCTTATTTTTAAAGGCAGAAATGTTTTTCTTCTTTCTTTTGAAAGAATGATGTTTTTAGTTATCCTATAGTCCGGTCCACGCTTCACAATGTATGCTATGACCGGTATAGCAAAGAATAAGGAGAGAAACATACATGAAAAGGTTGCTCCTCCGCTTATACACATCAACTTTAAAATATTTGACTTAGACATTTCCCAGCCTAAAAACCTTGTAATGACCAGAAGTGCTGCAAACCACCAAAAGATAAACATAAATAGGATACATAATATTGATAAAAACCCAGAGTTCTCATATATCCATTGACTTGATTTGTACATGAATTCATCCCAACTTGTTCCAAGACCTTTATCCTGAACCTTTCCTTCCAAATCATAATCTGGTGCAGCATCGTTAAATTCCCAAATGTAGTAATGTTTACTATTGTAATACACATCTTTACAATCCTTACTAAACGCTATTTCTTTATCATTTGGACATTCAAAAATAATCTTGATTTTGGAAACAGAACCCCAAGACGGGCTTGTTCCCAATGGAAAATATGCCTGCTTCTTGTATAATGGCAGGCTGATTGATAGCTGAAAACCTTCTACTTCTACTAACCCATAAGTCGCGAGTACCAGTTTATAAAAATATCCTCTTAGAGTATAATTAGATATGTTCCAATAGAGTGAGTTAAGTTCAGAATCCTTAAAATTCGCCATGCTGCCATAGTACATCTCATATCCCTTGCTACCATATGTATAAAACACTGTTTCAGAATGGTTTTGCACATAATTCTTAAACCCATCTATTGCCTCTGGTACTTGAGTTTGTAAAGCATTAAACTCATCTTCTGGGATCGGAGGTTTCGTTGTTGTATTAATCAATGTAATAGAGTAATCCTGATATTTTGATATTATATCGTCAACATTATCTGGCACAGTAAGATTCAAAGACTCATAAAATTCTTTCAAGGATCCTGAAGAATTAAATGAGTGAATATCCACACTTACGCCTTCAAACTCATAATGGGTTATTCCGCCAGCGCCACCCACATAACCAAATGGCATAGTCCAAAAATAATATAAAAGGAATCCTGCAGGACCACCTATCTCCCCAGCACCCAACCATCTCATATTGTTACCAATTTCCTCACCCAACTTACCTAACCCTTCTGTTTGCTTTCTATACATTTCATCAATTTTATCAAAATTATGATCACTCATAAATTCCTCATCAGTCATCTTCTCCACTGCTACCTCTAAAGGCTGTGTTTGTAGAGGTACTACTATTGTGATATTTTCATTAGGCTCTAATGATGCAACATTTAGAAATAAATCAATAGTCTCCGAATTTTCCAAGACTGTAACGTACGCAAATTGTCTGTTTTCCCTAAGTGTAGAGTAAACATCATGTTTTGTTATTGGTATGCCATCTCCTTCTACTGGTTGCATAAATGTTGGGATGATAAGAATAAATAATAATAGAACTGCTAACCACTTTTTCATTAAACAAGAAACTGTTTTAGCCATTATATACTTTTTGTGCTATCAACCGTTCCAGCAAACATTTTTAATCCTGCATATCTATGTAACATTGATGAATGATATTGTTGCTGTTGCTGATGTGCATGAAGGCATAAACTTTGGTTTTAATCTGGATGTTGAAACAGGAATATCTGAAAGGGCGCTTGACATTCACAGGAATCTTGTTAGGGCAGCAAAATTTGCAATTGAAAACAGGTCAAAACTTTTTGTTATTGTGGGTGATTTGTTTGACAGAACCCATATAGCACCAGCCTACAGGGAGATGATAAGGAAGGATGTTATTGAGCCATTAGGAAAAAAAAATATACTAATTTGGATTCTTGCTGGGAATCATGATCAGCCTCATTCATCAAAAAAAGGTACATCAATTGATGATTTCAGAGGCTACCCCCATGTTAATGTTTACAGGGAACCCTCTGCTGAGGAAATTGTTATTGATAGTAAAAAAGTCAGATGCATCATAATGCCATATATGCATCCTGACAATATTGCATTAATGGTGAAAAACAAACTGGGAAAAGAGGTGCCGCCTGAGCAAGTCTTCACAACAGGTCAAGAATTAATAAAAAACTGGCTTAAGGAAAAATCAGAAATAGATGCAGATTACACTATTTTGTTTGCGCATTACTATGTTGTGGGGGCAAAAATCAGGGAGACATCCTGTCCTGAGGTTCTGCCAGGTGAGTTTTCTTTCACAAAGGATATGATACCTGATAATCTTGATATTGCTGTTTTTGGGCATATCCATCTGCATCAATCAATGGGTAAAATTGGGAAAACAGAGATTGTTTATCCGGGTGCTGTTGAAAGGATTGATTGGGGGGAAAGGGAAGACCCTAAGGGTTTTATTTCATTGTCTGTTAAAGAAAAGTCATGGGGTTTTGTTAAACTGCCTGTCAGGGATATGATGAAAATCAATGTTGAGGTAATGCCTGATGAGGAGCCAAATGAAAAGATTCTGAGAAGCATTGGTGATGTTGCTGGGAAAATGGTCAGGCTTGAGGTCACACTGCCTGAAGGACTTAGAACAAAGGTCTCTGAAGACAAAATAAACGAAAAACTGAAAAACACATTTTATTATGATATCAGGTGGGTTGAAAAAAAAGGTGAAAAAATCGGTCTCATAAGTTTCACAACAAACCCCTATGATTTGCTGAGGGAATTTATAGGGCTCAACTACGCGAAGCATCCCAGGAAAGATGAACTGCTGAATGAGGGCAGTAATATTCTCAAAGAGGTTTTGGAATGATAACATTAGAATCATTTATTCACAGAGATGAAGACAAAGAGACAAAGAATATTCTGAATCTAAAAGAGCAACTAAATCTTGAGGCGGGTGGTTTCATCATAGATAGCATTGAAATGAAAAAATTCATGAGATATATTGATAAAACAACGATTGTTTTTCCTGAAAAATTTACTGTAATTGTTGGAAAAACCGGTTCTGGTAAAACAACAATACTTGATGCGATTACATTTGCACTGTACAAGTCCACATCCAGAACAGAACTTCCTGGCGTAAAAATTGAGGATGTATGCAAAAACGAGGGTTATGTGAAACTATTTTTTTATCAGGGAAGCAACAAATATGAGGTTAAAAGAGGACTGACAAACACCGGTAAATCCTATGTAACCCTAAAAATAAATGATGAAGCAATGCCTGGAAGCATACCTGAAACTGATGAGAAAATAAAAGATATTGTTGGTCTTGATTATACCGGTTTCAGGAACTCAACATTTGTGCGTCAGGAGGAAATGAAGCAGCTTGGTGCTGAAACAGGTTCTGAACGCCTTGAGATATTTCAAAAACTTTTCAGGCTTGAAACATTTGAGAAAGCGCAAAGCCTTGCATCGGAGAAAGTGAGAAGTCTTCAGCTGGAGATAAAAGGTGTTGAGTCTGAAATTGCTGTTAAGAATGAGATGGTCGCTAAACTTCCTGATAAAAAAGAAGTTTTGGAGGAAAAAAATAAGCAAATAATGGAAGAAAAAAGAAAGTTAAAAGACATAGTAAAGATTCTTGATGAAAAAGAAAAGGAACAGGTTGAACTTTCAAAAAGGCATGATGAGTACCTAAAAATTAAGGCAAAAATTGAGTCAAAAGAGGAAACACTTAGAGAGATTGAGAAAAAAATAGGTGAGGCAAATGAAAAGGAAAAAACTGTTAAATCTCTCAAGGATGAAATAGGAAAGCTGGAAAAGGAAACAGCTGACTATGAAAGTCTGAGAGATGAAGGGGACAAACTCAGGGAAAAAATACAAAATATCAAAGTTTTGGAAAGGGAAAAAGCGCTTTTTGTCGAGCAAGAAAACAGGCTGGAAACAGAATATAAAAAAGGCATGGATGAATTATCAGAGCGCATTCAAATATTAGAAAACAGAGAAAAAAATCTGACAACAGACATTGACAAAGACAAAGCGTTTTCCCTTCTTAGGGCAGAAGGGGGATTGAAGGAAAGAATTAGCAGGATAGAAAAGGAGATTGGATGGAAACTCGAAGACAGAATTAAACAGGAAATACTCAGGGAGAAAAAGGATGCCGAAAAGGAAATAAAGGATATTTCAATCAGTGTGAAAAAAATCAATGCAGACTCATTTCTCAGATCAGAGATAGAAAGACAAATAGAAACAATAAAAAAGGATTTGAGTAAGGTTGAAAAAAATTACAGGAATAAACTGATTGAGATTGATGGATTAATCAGGCAAAAACAAAAATCCATAGACGAAACAGGTTTTGATGAGAATCAGAAAAAAAGGTTTTCTGAACTGAGGATTCTGGTAAGCAAAAAACAGGAAATGAAAGAAAAACTTGATTTAAAAAGAAAAGAATTTCAGGGGATTGGAGACGTCACCATTCTTATTGAGAATCTGAAAAAACAAAAAAAGGAAAACGAGGAAGATTTAAAGGAAAAGGAAATGCGTTCAGAGGAGATAGAGCCTTTTGAAACAAAATACAAAAAAATGGAGGAGGAAATAAAAACAATTGAGGAAAAAAGAAAACAGCAGGATAGAATCGTCATTTCGCTTGAAAGGGACATTGAGTATCTTAATGATGAAATAAGGGAACTGGAGAACATAAAAAAGGAGATGGAAGAAGAAGAAAAAAAATGCAGTAATTTAAGAGAAACATCCGAGATTATTACTCTACTCAAGGAAAACATATTCCATAAAAAAGGCATAGTTATGTATGCAATAAACAAGCTGCTGCCTCATCTTGAGATTGAGACATCAAAAAATCTTTCAGACCTGACAGACTCAAGATTCAACAATGTGAAAATGGAAACATATGAGGAAAGCGGAAGATACGGTGTTAAAATAAACGTTGTAGGTCCTGACACCCTGTGGCATGATGTTCAGGAGTTTTCTGGTGGTGAAAAAACACAAATCAATGCCGCACTCAGGTTTGCAATAGCAAAAGAACTATCATCATTGCCGCAGGTTGGTAAAACATATGGTAGGATGAAAACATTGTTCATTGATGAAGGCGATCTCGGCTCACTTGACACAGAAGTTTCCAGGGAACTGTTTGTGAAAAAACTTTTTGACATGGAAAAATTCTTTGAAAAAATCATACTAATAACTCATCTCACAGAGGTATCTGAAAGATTCCCATCCAGGATACAAATAAGCATGACAGCAAATGATGAATCAAGGGCTGAGGTGGCAAGATGAGCAGACACATAAACACCACAAACTCACAAACTTGCCACCGAACAGAGGCGATAAGATGATTGATATTGAAAACCTGCTTTCATTAATAAAGAATCATTATGATAATGCGCAGTCCGAAACAGAAAAAATCTTCAGGACTATCAAGATAAAACCGTTTAAGTTTTCAGATGAAAAAATGGACCTTGTTGGGATTGATGGCAGTTACACATTTCTGCTCAATTTTTCATCTGTGTGGATAGCCTTAATCAGGGTTGCTGCATTACATTACTCTCTGGATGGTGGTTTTGTTTTAAAGGACAAAAAATCTGTTGACAGATATGTTCCTATAGCAGCAGATGAAAAAATTGTTGAAACATTTCCAGAAAAATATCAAAAGTTGTTGAAAACAATAAAGATGAAAAATCCTAATGAAATTGTGAATGAGTACAGGCGCATTCTAGAGCATCAATTAGTTAATGAAATCTCAAAGGAAAAAACAAACTGTATTGTTGCATTGGATGGCGCGCTCACAACACCTTTCTCAAAAGAATTTGCAGACATGATGAATGATACCATAAAAAATTGTGAGAAAAACAACAACATTCTTGTTGGTGTTTCAAAGGATTCCCTAACGCATGCATTTGGCTCATATTTCACTGATGAAGAATTACTGAATAATTTTAATGATGGATTGTATTATGTTAAAGCGCCCGAGATTTTTCAGAAAAAATACAAACCGCCTCTTTTTGGCGATGTGTATTTTGCGTGTCTTCATCCAGAATCAAAATGGTTCAGAATAGACTTGGGAACACATAAGGATGAACCTGAAGATGTATTCAGTAAACTTGCAAACTATGCAAAATCATCTATATGTCCGGGATATATTTATCCTTTGCTGGAGGCGCACAGGTATGTTGTAATTGTGAGGCAGTTCAAGGAAATTTATGAGAATGAAATCCTGAGGAGAGGATCAAAACATTTCAGCATAAATGAAATCATAAATGCATTCACGGATGTTGATGGGAAAAGGAACTCGTCTTTCCATAGTTTTCTGGATAGGATGAGCAGATGATTTAGCCTTTGTATTTATGTCCGAACACTATCTTTTCTAAATACCTAAGTTTTCCCTAACTTTTATACACTACACCAACCTTCTTAAGAATCTTATCTTGAATTCTCTCAAGATTAACTGTCGAAGACCATGAAAAGTCGCTTTCATGGTCTTTGAGATGAACTATGTAG
>Ga0210051_1004979_pt1 | contig 12832 bp, 8 predicted proteins | sample CryGey092014_all_FD_185464 | JGI IMG/M metagenome (GOLD analysis project Ga0210051, IMG submission 185464) | Groundwater microbial communities from aquifer - Crystal Geyser CG23_combo_of_CG06-09_8/20/14_all (SPAdes) (version 2) | ecosystem: Environmental > Aquatic > Deep subsurface > Groundwater ...
CCGAATGCCGCTCTATGTCTTCTTCATCTCTTCACTAATCAGCTCAGCTTGGGGACCAACCACTACTTGCATTATTCCTCCCCCTAATCGGACCACCCCAAATACACCTGCCTTCTTTAATTCTTCTTCATTAACTTTTCCCTCATCAACAACGGTCAAACGAAGGCGGGTAATACAAGCATCCTGAGACTTTATATTCTCCTTACCTCCCAAAGCATCTACAATTGCCCGGGTCCTCTGTCCAAGGTCAGTAGGGGGCATCTCAACCTTTTTCTCAACTTTGGTAGGCTCAGCCCTAATCAGCTCCTCGGGCTCCCTTCCCGGAGTAGCCAGGTTGAAACGGCGAATAATAATGCTAAATAAGAAGTAATAGATAACTCCATAGACTAAACCAATAGGAATTAAAAGCTCGGCTTTAGTAGATAAACCAAAATTTAAAAAATAATCAATAGCCCCAGCCGAGAAGCCAAAGCCATGTCTTATTCCTAAAAAATAGCTAAGAGCCAGGGAAGCTCCGCTAAGAAGGGCATGGACAAGATAAAGAAGGGGAGCTAAAAACATAAAGGAGAATTCTACTGGCTCAGTAATTCCAGTAAGAAATGAGGTTAAGCCGGCACTGAGCAGAATTCCCGTAACTAACCTTTTCTGAGCAGACTTGGCTTCTTTAATCATAGCCAGACAAGCCGCTGGCAGACCAAACATCATTATCGGATAAAATCCAGCCATAAAAATACCCGCCGTCTTATCGCCAGCAAAGTAACGGTGCAAATCCCCGTGGACCAACTTCCCGGCCTCACTGGTAAAGTCACCAAAAGTAAACCAGACCAAAGTATTAAGGACATGGTGAAGACCAGTAGGAATAAGCAGGCGATTTACTGTTCCATAAGTAAATACACCCAAAGCCCCCGCATTTACAATCCATCTTCCCCCAGCCTCAATCCCATTTTGGATTGGCGGCCAAATGTAGCCAAAAGCAATCCCGGCGATGAGGCAGGCAAAAGAGGTAATTATGGGAACAAATCTTCTTCCTCCAAAAAACTGTAGATAATCAGGCAATTTAGTATCTTTATATCTTTGGTAAAGAAGAGCTGATATAGCTCCGACGATAAGCCCGGAAAATACTCCCATATTAATATCCTTATTAATCTTGGTAAGCACAGCAATAAGAACAAACTGACCAACTACGGCGGCTAGAGCAGCTGCTCCTGCTCCTTCAGTTAAGCCAATAGCAACACCTACCGCAAAGAGTAAAGGTAAATTATCAAAGATTGCTCCCCCGGCGGCCATCATTACTGGAATATTAAAGACATCATCTGCCCCCAATCTCAGCAGAAGTGCGGCTGCTGGCAAGACGGCAATGGGGGTAAGTAAAGCCTTACCAACTCTCTGCAAGGAAGCTAAAACTTGCATCTTTTTATCTCCTTCTTTAACTTTTTATAAGTAGATTCTAAAAGCTCGGGCATTACTTGAGTCTCAGAAAATAAAGGCATAAAATTAGTATCCCCTTGCCAGCGGGGAACAATATGGAAATGGAGATGGTCAATTACTCCTGCCCCCGCACACTTCCCTAAGTTCATCCCCAAGTTAAAGCCTTCCGGATTAAGTGCTCTTCTTAAAATTCCCATGCTCTCCCGGACCAAGACCATCAATTCAGTCAGTTCTTTCTCTTCCAAATCCCCTAAGTCAGCGGTATGCTTATAAGGAGCAACCATTAAATGACCACTATTATAAGGGAAGATATTCATAATAATGAAACCTAATCTTCCTCGATAGAGAATATAATTTTTCTTATCCCTTTTCTCTTTAATCTTCTCACAAAATATACAGCCTTTGTCCTTCTCTTGCAGGATATATTCAATCCTCCAGGGTGCCCAGATTCGCTCCATGTTGCTTCGCTCCATTTGCTTCATAAACCGTCAAGCATTGTCAAGAATAGTCAGATGCTTCGCGTCACGGGGTTTACCCCGTAGGTCTTACGGGGTTTACTTTGTAAACCGTCAAACACGGTCAAAAAACGCTTGGCTATCCTTGACCATTGCTTGACAGCCGAAGGCTATTTGACCACTGTTTGACAAAACCATTCGGCGTTCAGGAGAGGCAGACATCTAATGGGGTGAATTTGCAGTCTTTTCATCTTCCATCTTTGTATCTTGGGTGGCTTCCTTAGTTATTTGCTCCTTTCCCTCCTCTAAAGCCTCTTTCATCTGCTCACCTTGTTTTGCTTCAAGCACCGCATTAGCAATTATCTCCGAAAAGAGCTTTATTGCTCTAATAGCATCATCATTGCCGGGAATGACATAATCTGCCTCATCGGGGTCACAATTAGTATCCACAATTGCTACCACTGGAATCTCTAATTTTCTTGCTTCCAGCATGGCATTTCTCTCCTTCTTCAGGTCAACTAAGAATACTGCCGATGGTAGCTTGGGCATCTCCTTAATCCCTCCCAGCATCTTCTCTAACTTTTCTCTTTTCCCCTCCAATTTTCTCACTTCCTTATTAGGGAGCACGCTAAATCTACCTTTCTCTTTCATCTCTTCAATCTCTTTTAATCGGTTAATTCTTTTCTTAATAGTAGGATAATTAGTAAGCAATCCTCCCAACCATCTTTGATTCACATAATACATCCCACACCTTTTTGCTTCTTCCTCCACTGATTCCTGAGCCTGCTTCTTGGTTCCGACAAAGAGAACTACTCCTCCCTCACTGACCACCCCCTTAATGAACTTATAAGCCTCTTCAATTTTCTTCATTGTCTTTTGCAAATTGAAGATATAAATCCCGTTTCTTTCTCCATAAATATAGGGCTTTATTTTAGGATGCCAGCGCTTGGTCTGATGACCGAAATGAACACCTGCTTCCAGGAGTTGTTTCATAGAAACTATAGCCACGAATTACCTCCTTTTCTTACTTTGCTCCACCTTTAGGTGTTAGGTGATAGATGTTAGGTTTTAGGTGTCTGAAAAAAGTGTCAAAGTGTCAGAGTATCAAAGTATCAGACTTAATTTGGCATTTGGATTTTGACATTCATTTGACATTTGAGCTTTGACATTTGGATTCCTAGGTGTTAGGTTTTAGGTGTTAAAGTATCAGACCCCCTTGACCCCTATTCTCTATGGACTATGGACCATGGACTATGGACTTTTCTTCCCACTTCTATCTATAATATATACCTACTCAAATCCTCATCCTTAACAATACTGGCTAATCTCTTCTTCACATAAGCAGGGTCTATAATTATCTCTTTTTCCTTTATTTCCGGGGCTTTAAAGGATATATCTTCTATTAATTTTTCTAAGACTGTATGTAAGCGTCGGGCTCCAATATTTTCTGTTTGCTCATTAACCTGGGCGGCAATTGACGCAATCTCAAGGATTGCCTCTTTAGTAAATTCTATCTTCACTCCTTCAGTTTCCAGAAGAGCGATATATTGTTTAATTAAAGCATTACGGGGTTCAAGAAGAATCTTCTGAAAATCCTTCTCGGTTAAATTTTTCAGCTCCACCCGGATAGGAAATCTTCCCTGAAGCTCAGGAATTAAATCAGATGGTTTAGAGACAGTAAAAGCACCAGCAGCAATAAAAAGAATATGCTCAGTCTTTACCACCCCGTACTTGGTCATAACAGTTGAACCTTCAATAATTGGAAGCAAGTCTCTCTGCACTCCTTCCCGGGAGACATCTGGACCATGACCTCTCTCTCTACCAGCAACTTTATCCAACTCATCCAGAAAGACTATCCCCTTCTGCTCTACCCGAAAAATCCCTTCTTTTACCGCCGCCTCTAGATCAATTAACTTCTGCATCTCTTCATTAGCAATGATTCTCTTTGCTTCTTTTATAGTTGCCTTCCTCTTCTTTTTCTTCCTGGGCATCATTCCTCCCAACATATCCTGAAAGTTTATTCCCATCTCCTCAATGCCGCTACCAGCAAAGATTTCAACTACCGGGAATTTAGATTCTTCCACTTCAATCTCAATGGCTCTATCATCCAGCTTCCCAGCAGCTAATTGTTTCCTTAAACGTTCCCTGATTCGCTCAATTTGATGAGTATATTCATAAGTAAGGGGTTGAGAAGAAGAAAGAGAAATAGCAACTGGAGTGGGACTTTCCTCCTCACCACCGGCTACGGCAATCTTTGAAGGGGCTATCTTTCTGGTCTTGGGCTTAGACTGTAAGATATCTAAGATTGTCTCCTCAGCTACCTCCTCTGCCTTCTTTCTTACTCCCTCCATCTTCTCCTTTTTAACCATCTGGACTGAGATTTCTACCAATTCTCTAATCATTGACTCAACATCTCTACCTACATAGCCAACCTCGGTAAATCTGGTAGCCTCTACTTTAATAAAAGGTGCATTAGCTAATTTTGCCAAGCGCCGGGCAATCTCGGTCTTTCCTATCCCGGTTGCCCCAATCATTAAGATATTCTTAGGAATAACTTCATCTTTCAGCTCGGAAGTTAACCTTTCCCGGCGATAACGATTCCTTAAGGCTATAGCTACTGCCTTTTTTGCCTCATCCTGAGAAATTATATACTTATCTAATTCATCCACCACCTGGCGGGGAGTCAACTCATCCATTCTTATCCTCCTGTAAATAGGGGACAGCGACCATTTTTCATCCTACTCTTGCTATCCTTAGCATGTAAATTAATTTTATCATAAAATTTTTATTCTGTCAAAAATGGTCGCTGTCCCCTATTTTAACAAAGTCCTCTCAATTTGTCAAATATCCTTACTTCCCACTTGGAAATAACTATAACATAATTAAGAAAGCCTGTCAAGTCTTCGCGTTGATGACCTCAAACTTTAACTCCCACTTAATAAGCTTACATTTATCAGCTCTAAAGGAGAATTTTAAGACTTTTCCTTCCCGGGAAGTATTAAATTGAGGAAGGTTAATCTTAGCCTCTTTTAACTTATACTCCTCAGGAACATAGAAGGTGAGATTATAAGGAAAGCTCTCTACTCCTAAGAGGCTACCCTTAAGGCAAACTACCTTGGTTGAAGGCAAAATCTTTGTGCTTAGCTCTTTAAGGTCAGTAGCTCCCTGAGTAAGATGACGGTTAGTTGATAAGAATTGGGGAAGATTATCCTCACTTTTAAGATGAATAGTTAAGATTTTAACTCTTCTTGGGCTAAGAGACAAAGTTACCTTTTCTTTAAATTCACCTAAAAACTCCTCGCTCCAGAATTCAAAGACTAAATATTCTTTGTCTAAATCTTTTCCTAAATCTTTAAAATTGAGAGTGATATCAAGAGGTCCTTCTAAGATTTCCTGCCCTTCTACCTTATTTTTCCCCCAGTTAAAAAGACCAACTACATCCCAGTCTGCAAATCCTTTCTTGACCTTTAAGTGCCAAACTTGAGAGTATCTGCTGGTAAAAAGGTCTAAGGGACGAGCACTATGGGGATATACGGGAAGCAGTCTCCTTAAAAGATTAAGTTGCTCTTCAGATAAACCTACAAAAGTATCACCAATCTTGGTAATCCCTCCAGTTAAGGCTACTAAAGAAGCATAACATCTTGCCTCATCCAGAGTAAGTTTACTACCCCATCTCTTCTCTTCTTCTGGACTTCCTAAATAAAACATATCCGGATGGTTAATCCAGAGATTATAATTGAGGTAATATCTTCTTCCTACATTCCTTACCATTGGTTTTAGCCCCTGAGCCTGAGGACTATCGGAATCACCCCAGCAGGAGGTGTTATCAAGGGCAAATCTCATCCCATCAACCAAACCCACACTTGCCCCCAGAGGAACACCAACATTAAGCAGAAAGCAGTCCTCAGGAAGAGCATCTCTGATTATTTTAAATCCCATTCTATAAGCTTCAACTCCAGTTATATTCTTCTTATAATATCTTCTCCCTAAAAGAGCATAATAAACAAAGTCAGTCTTTATCCACTTACATCCCCACTCATGCCCTATCTTATAAAAGATATTGTGGAGCCACTTTTGCACCTCAGGGTGAGAAAGGTCTAATATTTCCCAGTCCTCGGGCATAATCTTTCTGGCGACCACACTCTTAGGGGCTAACCAATCCTGATGGTGCTTATAAATGGAAGAATTCTTATTCACCACAAAAGGAGCTATCCACAAACCTGGCTTAAGCCCCATCTTCTTAATCTCACTTAAAATCCATTTCATTCCCTGGGGAAAATGTTCATTAGCTTCCCAATCACCCTGGGTTATCTGCCAGGGGTCATCTATTTGAAAATAGCTCATCCCATAAGGTCTTAAATTTTTGGCTACAAAGTGGGCATTCTCAAGCATCTTCTTCTCATCAATATTGTGGTGATAAAGAGTTGCCCAGGAGTTCCAGCCAGTGGGAATCTCCCCTTTCCAGAGCTTAACATTATTGTATTTGCCAACAATCTGGGCAAAATTCTCTAGGCCCAGATGAGGACTCTCATCTAAAAAGTTTATATAAAGTCTTTCTGAGGTAAGACTCTCTTCTAAAAGGAGACCTTTAGCTGGTTCATATTCACAGATACTTGACCAGGAAGAGATACCTTTTCTTCCTTTTAAGGATATACTCTCTTTCTCTTGATAATAAGTGGTAATCCGGGTAAGTGAAGAGAAGTTGGAAAGATATCCAGAGATAAAGCTCTTCTTTGAGGAAAGGTCATAAATAGCACTGTTCCAGTTGCTTATTGAATTTTCCTTTATACTTAGCAAACGGACATAAAAGTCAAAATAAAGGTCATAGCCATTCTCCAGAACTACTATCTTGTCCATTTCCTTTCCTAAAAAGATTCCTCCTTCCTCTTTAGCAGTTACAACTAAAGGAAAGAGTTTATCTATCCTCAACTCTTTAGAAGTTGAGTTTTTAACTCTAAGCAAGAGAGTAAAAAACTTCTTCCCCTCATATAAATTTAAGACTACAATAATGTCGGGCTTATCACTTAATCCTGAAAAGAAAATTTCAACTTCCTTTCCTTTCCCCAGCCTGTCCTTTAGATCTCTTATTTTAAATTTATATTGATAATTATCCAGAGATGTAGCTATCTTCTTCTGGTTAAAGAGGACTCCACTATATCCACCCTTAATTACTAATTCTCCATCTGACTTAAAGGCATCTAGCTTTCCTTTTCTTAGGTCATATTCAATCTTCAAATAATTGTTACTGATGGCTATCTTTTCTCCCACCTCTCTTACTACTACCTTCCCTTGAGCAGGGGAGGTAAATATTAGGAAAGCCACCACTATAAGAAAGAGAATGTAGATTGCGGCTCTTTTCATTCCTCTTTTCCTTTCCTTTGTAGCGTCCCATTATTTTTGGAGTGCATTGACCATGTCAATTTTGGAGTGCATTGACCATGTCAATTTTGGAGTGCATTGACCATGTCAATGCATGCAACAACAGCTTTGTGCACTCCATATAAAACGGTGCGCTACAGACCTTATTCTAACCTCAAAGGGTAGGTTTGTCAAGGGCTACCAAATGTGTTTGACAAAGAATTTAGATTGTGCTATATTGTAATCGCCAATGTAATCGCCAATGTAATCGCCAATGTAATCGCCAATGTAATCGCCAATGTAATCGCCAATTTTAATTGGCGCTGATAGTACGCTGATATAAAATCAGCGATTACAGGGGCGCTGATAGTACGCTGATATAAAATCAGCGATTACAGGGGCGCTGATAGTACGCTGATATAAAATCAGCGATTACAGGGGCGCTGATAGTACGCTGATATAAAATCAGCGATTACAGTGGCGATTTACTAATGAGGAGGGAAAAATTGCATCCTAAATGCCAGATTCAAAAAGAGCAATTATTATCATCACCTCACTGGCTTTGTATGGAAAGAGCAAAATGTTATACTGATATTTACCGGGAAACAGAAGGTGAGGCCCCCCCAATTCGGGCGGCAAAAGCTTTAACCAAAACATTTGAGGAGATGTCTTTAGAGATTTACCCCGAAGAGATATTAGTAGGAAACAAAGCCTCTCAATATGTAGCCCCGCCTTTTGCTCCGGAAAAAGGGGACTTCAATTATGTTTTTAAATATCTCTTACCAAGATTGGAAAGGTTTGGTTATCACATCTTGCCTAAACATAAAAGGGTTTTATTTAAAGAGATTATACCATACTGGGAAGGGAGAAGTGTTCGTGCTCTAAAAGTAAAAAAGTTTAAGGAAAATGGATTAAGTAGTGGGTTAAATTTGAGTATTAAAGAAATATTTAGAAAATTCAGGGCATTTGGTCTTGCTCATTTAATAGGTTTGGTTAACGAAGATGAGCAGTTAGATGAGTCAAGTGAAAGTACCGGAAAGAGAATCCAGAGATTTAGCAAAAATCTTAGCCTGCTCTTTAATTTAAGCAAGATAATTCCTGCATTGAAGGGAGGAGCCCAGGATAATGTAAAAGGTAGAGGACGATGTATAGACACGCAAGCTCACATAGTAGTTGGACACAAAAATGTATTAAAATATGGGTTTAAAGGGATAAAAGAAAAGGCACATAAAAGATTAGAATCGGTGAAAACAGAGAAGGAAAAAGACTTTCTGAGAAGTGTGGAGATGGTCTGTGATGCTATTAGAGAGTTTAGTAAGCGGTTTTCAAATCTTGCCAGGATTAAAGCAAAAGACGAAACAAACAATGAGAGGAAGAAAGAATTATTAGAGCTTGCTGAGGTTTGTGAGAAAGTTCCCTGGAATCCACCGCAAAGTTTTTATTCTGCAATTCAGTCACTTTGGTTTACTCAAAATGCTGTTCTCATAAGTTATGGAGCAGGAAGTGGCATAACCCCCGGACGGGTGGACCAATTACTCTATCCTTACTATAAAAAGGATATTGAAGAAGGCAAGATTACTAAGGATAAAGTTTTAAGATTACTTGAAGAGTTTATCATAAAAATTAACAATAATGTAGTTGTCTGGCCCAATATCGCCGGGGTTAGATTAAATCATTTAGGTTCGGATATTGAAAATATAACTATTGGTGGTTTAAGTAGGAATGGAGATGATGCTTGCAATGAACTGTCCTATTTATTCATTGAGGCAATTAAAAATACAAAATTAGCAACATCTGCCTCTTTCCGAATCTCAAAGAAGACCCCGGAGGATTTTCTTAAGAAAGTTGTTGAATTGCATAAAGAAACAAATGGGCCAGCTTTGTTTAACGATGAGATTGTCATTGAGGCTATGATGAAAGATGGATATTCTCTGGAAGATGCCCGGGATTATTGTCTAGTCGGATGTGTTGAACCCAATGGTAATGGTGATACTTTTGGAGCAACTGGTGGTGTAAAAGTATATTTCCCCACTGCTCTTGATTTAGTCTTTAATAGAGGGAAGACAACATTCTTTGGGAATCAGGATACGGATGATTTAGGTAATCCACAGGATTTTCTTTCCTTTGGTGAATTTATGAATGCTTATTATAAACAATTAGAGCAATTGGTCTTATATGTTGCTGAGGCAAATAATCTCCGGGATGAAATATGGGCAGAAAGATTCCCCAACCCTTTAATTTCTTGCACTATTGATGGATGTATTGAAAATGCTAAGGATATGACCGCAGGAGGAGCAAAATATAATTTTGTAGCTATAGGTGGTGGTGGACTGGGAACAATTGCCGATTCATTAGCCGCTATTAAGAGGTTTGTTTATGATGAAAAATCAATTAAGATGAAAGATTTGATGCTGGCTTTAGAATGTAATTTTAAATCCTCTGAACCTTTAAGGCAGCACATCGTTAATGGACCAAAATTTGGAAATGATGATGATTATGTTGATGAGATTGCGGTGGAATTAGTAGATAGGTTTTGTGAGATGACCTCCAGCAAGAAATTGAAAAGTGGTGGACATTATAAAGCAAGTTTTATCTCTTATGGGCTTAATATTTATGAAGGGGCATTAGAGCCAGCAACACCTGATGGAAGAAGAGCAGGGCAACCAATTTCAAACAGTATTTCTCCTACCAATGGTGCTGAGAAGAAGGGACCTACTGCTACTATTAATTCGCTGGCAAAAATTGACCATACAAAGATAGGATTTGGGGATTCCTTAAATATGAGATTTCCTAAGTATCTTCTTAATTCAAATAAAGGGGTTGAAAGTTTAGAAGCTCTCATCCAAACCTATTTTGAGAAGGGAGGTTTTCATATACAGTTTAATACTATCGGGACGGAAACTCTCAGAGATGCGAAGGAGCACCCTGAGAAGTATGAGGACTTAATTGTCAGGGTCTCGGGGTATTCTGCTTATTTCACTCGGTTAGGAAAAGAGATTCAAGATGATATAATTGAAAGAACTGAATTTGGTGATTCTTTTTAACCTAAATTTAACTATAAGAGATGGTATGATAAATTCCAAATCCAAATACTACCAAATCCAAAATCCATCCTCCGTAGCAGTAGCCTGCTACTGCGGAGGACGGGCAAATCTAAAATCCCAATGACAAAAAGATTTGGGATTTGGAAATTGGGATTTGTTTGGGATTTTGGATTTTGAGATTTTAATTCTTATCATAGGAGGATAAAATGGGGTTTGTTAAGACAAAGGAAGAGTTAGAGCGGTATTTTAGTTTGGAAATTCGGGAGTATCCTGGCGCCCAGATGTTGGGAGTTCTGTATGAGACCGAACCGGGGATTGTCGCCCGTGTGCTTCCTCCACCGTTAGAACCGGCGGCTGAGCCTTGGGCGATTTGCTTTATTGCTCATTATCCGCAGACCAATCTGGGTCCGGGCTATCATGAGAGTGCCCTTTTTGTCCGCTGCCAGTATCAGGGGGAAGTTGGCAACTACTGCTTGTCCATGCCTATTGATGATGAGGCTCGTATGCACAACGGTCGGGACATCTACGGTTTTCCCAAGAAGCTTGCTGATATCAAACTTAAGCGGGAGGGTAGTAAAGTTGAGGGCTGGGTGGAAAGGTTAGGATACCGCTTTGTCACGGTGCGGGTTGAGCTGGTCAGTAAAATGGATGAGCCTCCAATCAAAGTGGGACCGAGCTTTCTCTTTAAATATTCTCCGGCTGCAGACCTGAGCCGGGGATTTGACGGCTCTGTCTTTTTAATCCGCCAGAGAACTAATATTGAGACGCAAAGTTTTGAGATGGGCAGAGGCGAGATTGTCTTTGAAGATTCTCCCCATGACCCCTGGGGTGAGATAAAGGTTGAAAGAGTGATTGCTACTTATTACATGGTGAGTAATAACTATATGCAGCCTGGTCAGGTAGTGGGTTCTGCTGACCCCTTTGCTTTTCTGCCTTATTCCTTTTTGAAGACCGATTTCTTTGGAGGTTTTGAAGATGATTGATTTGTCACCTTCCGAGGAACAGTTAGAGTTTCAGAGGTTAGCCCGGAAATTTGCCCGCGAGGTCATCCGCCCAGCTGAGATTGAGCTGGACAAGATGACAGATGCTGAGGAAGTCTTTAAGAGTGATATTTTCTGGAATACCATGCGACAAGCTTATGAGTTAGGGTTTCATAAGATGAGTATAAGAGAGGATTTTGGGGGATTGGAGCTTGACCCCTTGACCACTGCCCTGGTCTGGGAAGAACTGGCGGTTGGGGGAATAGGAATTACTGCCAGCTTGTTGGCTGCGCCAGTCGCCCCCCGGTTCTTAAGCGTGCTTGCGGCTGAAAAGACCGAGCTCATTGACCGCTTTGTTAAGCCATTCTGTGCAGACACCAAGGCTAAATACATCTCTGCCTGGGGTAGTTCAGAGGGCAATATCGGCTCCGATGGAAGCAATTACTACGACCCCAAGGTGCATCATGAGACGACTGCTAAAAAGGATGGAGGCGAGTGGGTAATCCAGGGTGCTAAATCAAGTTTTGCCAGCAACGGCGGCATTGCCAACTTCTTTTTAGTCTTTGCCTGTGTGGAGCCAGAGCTGGGCATTCGCGGCTCGGGTGTTTTTCTGGTGCCTTATGGCCAGGGTGTAGAGCGCGGTAAGCCTCTGGACAAGCTTGGTATGCGGGCTCTCAACCAGGCAGATGTCTTTTTTGATGGTCTGCGTATCCCCGAGGATTACATGATATTCCCTCCAGGTGAGAACTACCCAATGATGCACAATGCCATCAAAACGGTGGGCAATATCGAGGTGGGCTACCTGGCAGTGGGTTTGATGCGGGCGGCTTACGAGGAGGCACTTGACTATGCCAAAGAACGCATCCAATGGGGAAAGCCGATAGTTGAGCACCAGGCAATTGGCTTTAAGCTCTTTTCTGCCTATCAAGCAATTGAAGCCTCTCGGGGACTTCTCTGGAAAGCCTCCTGGACACTGGCTAATAAGTTTCTCGGTGACCTTAAGCTCTCTGCTGCTGCCCGGGTCTTTGCCACCAACATGGCTATGAAGCACACGGTAGAGATGGTCCAGGTGTTAGGTGGATATGGCATCTCCAAGGAGTACACCCTGGAGAAGTATATGCGCGATGCTAAGTTGCTCCAGATTATGGATGCTACCAATGAGATAATGACAATCAAAGGAATTGCCCTCATGTAGTTCCGCTTGGATAGCCGAACCAATCTACTATGGATAAATTGGAAGATTGAAGATTAGAAGATTAGAAGATTAAAATGGAGCTCTGCGACAGATGGATTGGTTACTTCTTGGGGGAATATTAGTTGGTTCTTTAGCCACCATCTCCATGAATGTGGGGAAGGGCATCCAGAAGATGAAGGTTCATGTTCTCGTCAAGAGAAGTGCCGTCTTCCAGGCGGAGAACCGGCGCGACTTCTTAATCTGGCTAAGTGGGGTGGGGCTGACCGCCTCCAGTGCTGCCCTCTTTTCAGTAGCTCTAAAGATGACCGACAAGTCCTCAATTATCTCCTCCTTAGCCGGTGTGGGGCTCGTAGCGCTTATCATCTTCTCCCA
>Ga0210051_1004981_pt1 | contig 12830 bp, 8 predicted proteins | sample CryGey092014_all_FD_185464 | JGI IMG/M metagenome (GOLD analysis project Ga0210051, IMG submission 185464) | Groundwater microbial communities from aquifer - Crystal Geyser CG23_combo_of_CG06-09_8/20/14_all (SPAdes) (version 2) | ecosystem: Environmental > Aquatic > Deep subsurface > Groundwater ...
TAGGGATAACAGCGGTGACAAAAATGATTTTTATAATTATGTTTTTCGTTCAAGTGGCACATACACAACCATTTATTTTGATACTCCATTTTCAACGGAACTTTACTGGCTTTCTGTTGAAGCACCTACAATGAATGGCGAACCCTCAAACACAACACTAAAATTTCAAGTTGCATCCTCAATAGATAACTCAACATATTCTGATTTTATCGGCTATGACGGGACATCAGGTACAGATTTTGCATATAATGGAGTTGACCCCACAGGAATTTGGAATGATAACACCAAGAATAATCTTACAAACGAAAGGTACTTAAAACTGAAATTCTTTTTTGATACTACGGAGCCGCCGTTATCAGGCACACTTCAAAGCGTTACGGTCCATTTCAACAGAAGTCCGTCAAGACCGTCGCTACTATCTCCGACAAATAATTTTTCAACAAATGTTACGACACCCGATTTTAACTGGTATGCTGTTTCCGACGACGACGGCGACTCTGTTTCTTATAAAATTGAGATTGCCGATAATGCCGGTTCTGTTATCATATCATCAGAAAATATAGCAACGACTTCTTATTCCACGACGACAATTCTATCACACGGAACATATTTATGGTGGGTTTATGGATATGACGGAGCGAATTATTCCTTGTGCTCATCCACCTATACGCTTTATATTGATACATTTCCGCCTGCTGCCGTAACATCTTTTTCAGCGTCTATAGGTTCTTACAACGGAGCAATAAATCTTTTGTGGACCGCTCCCGAAAACACAGGAAGTACGGGCAATATTTCAACAGGAAAATATTTTGTCAGATATGCGACATACTCTTTTTTAACAGAGACCGACTGGCAGAATAATTGGTCCGGCGAACAAACAATTTCAAAATCACCGATTATCCCGGGTGAAAACCAGACATTTACTTTTAACGGACTTTCAGATGCAACAACATATTATTTTTCCGTGAAAACGCAGGACGGCACCGGAAATGTTTCTTTGCTTTCTTCAACATCCCCGTTTTGCATGACAAATGCCGCACCACAGGTTATTGTAAAATTTCCAAACGGTTCCGAAACATTTTCCGGAAACAAAACTGTTTCTTGGACATACTCTGACCCATATCCGCCGGACGATGAGCATAAATTTGCGATTTACGATTCTTCAGACGGTGTAAATTTCACCGTTATGATTACCTCCGGGCTTCCTGATAAAACAACATATTATTTATGGAATACAAAGACCGTCAGAAATTCCGCATATCACAAAATAAAGGTTGCTGCGACCGACACCAGAGGGCTTTCGGGTTCTGATGTTTCTGATAATTATTTTACCGTTGATAATTCGAATATTGCGCCGGTTGTCTCTTTAATTCAGCCGAATGGTTCTGAAAAAATTTCGGGAAGTTACACAATAAGTTTTTCGGTTACCGACGAAAATCTGGCGGATACGCATAAATTCACGATTTTCGCTTCAACCAATTCCGGGTATTCTTACGATATAAAAATCGCCGAAAATATTATCTTTACAAGTTATTTGTGGAATACGATACTTTATCCCAATTCGCCTAAATATCGTATAAAAATTTTAGCAACTGATGACGGAAGCCCGCCGCTTACTGTTGAAGATTTTTCTGATGCTAATTTTGAAGTCAATAATAACAATAAGACCCCGTCTGCACCCGTGCTTATTTCACCGCTTAATGATTCTTACAATACGATAGCGGCCCTGAAATTTGTGTGGCAGAAGTCAACTGACCCGAATCCGGAAGATTTATTGACATATACCGTTTATTATTCATCCGACAGTTATTTCCGCTATGCAAATGTCGTTTCGGGAATTACGGATACTGAATATACGCCAACCAACCTTGCTGAAAATGTGAAATACTACTGGAAAGTTGCATCGTTTGACCCATTTGGCGCTATTGCTATTTCTAATCCGTTTAATTTTATTGCCTCATGGAGCAAGGATGACTCCGACGATGGAAAGGTTCGCGTTGAGATAGACGAACTCCCGCCGGGTTATTATGTCAAAGTTGAAAATACCTCCGCTGATTTTTCCGCTGCCATAAAAGATTCCATTTCCGACCGTCTTATAAAATATATTAATCAACAGGCATATAAAATTACCGTCTATGACAAAAATAATGTTCCTCAAAATATCTCAGCGAGAGGAAGCGTGAGATTTAATTATTCGGACGGAAATTCCGACGGATACGTCGACGACACGGATATAAAAATTGATAATATCCGGATTGCCAACTTGGACGAAACAAAAAACAGATGGGAATTTCCCCGTGCTGCTCAAATTATTGATAAAACCAAAAAATATGTGAAGGTTGATGTTGAGCATTTTTCATATTTTACGACGGTTGCATCGGTTGTGCCAACAAAAAAGGTCTCAAATATAGTCAACTATCCCAACCCGTTTAATCCGGATAAAGAAACTACAACGATAAAATATGTGTTGACGGAATCGGACGATGTTTTAATACGGATTTTCAATCTTGTCGGCGATTTGGTTTATGAAAGAAAAATAGATGCGGGGCAGGAAGGCGCAGTCGGACAGCCGGAGGGCTACACGAATGAGATAACTTGGAACGGCAAAAACGGGAACGATATTATTGCGGCAACCGGCGTGTATATTCTTGAAATTAAATCAGGCAAAGATAAAGATGTGAGAAAAATAGCGGCAATCAAGTGAGGCAATTAAAAATTAAAAGTTAAAAATAAAAAATTATGGATAAAATTATTATTAAATCTTTTCACCTAAATTTTTAATTTTACATTTTACATTTTTACTAAGGGGAGCATAAAATACTTTACATCCGTAAAGTACTTCGTCTGTCACCCTGAACTCGTTTCAGGGTCTATAGATGCTGAATCAAGTTCAGCATGACACCATCTTCCATGTAAAGTATATTCCGCTCTTGTTAGTAATTGATTTTAACGGAGGTATTTATGTCAAAGAAAATTTTAGTTGTGGACGACGAAAAAGATATTGTAGAAGTAATTTCAATGTATCTTGAAAGAGAGGATTATGAGCCGCTCGCCGCATATGACGGGCAAGAAGCCCTCCAAAAAATAATTTTGCAGCAACCGGATTTGGTAGTTCTTGACATTATGATGCCGAAATTAGACGGTCATTCGCTTAACATCAAATTGAAAGAAAATCCGGAAACCAAAGACATACCCGTTATTGTAATGACAGGTAAAGGCCACTTGCGGGAAATTATTACGGCGAGAAAAGATGTTACCATTGTTGATTATATTGAAAAACCGTTTCAGATGAATGAACTTCTTGAAAAAATAAAAAATGTTTTTGAGAAAAAAAATGAATAAAATAAAGAACACGGAAGAGACACAGAACGAGACACGGAACAGACACGGAACTTGGCTGTCATTGCGAGCGTTAGCGTGGCAATCTCGGTTTTTGGTTTTACTTGTTTCCATATTTCTATATTTCCATATCACCTGTCTTTACCCAAAAGGCAATTCCGGTTTACCGGCAGAATATATTTTGTCATTTTATCCCGATGCCCGCTCCGCAGCAATCGCGGGTGCGGCGACATCTCAGGGCGGTTCTGTTTCGTCTATTTATTATAATCCTGCGGGACTTGCTTCAAATTTTTACAACGAACTTTCATTTTTTTATACGCCCCTTTTCTACGGAACAAAATACACCCATATCGGTTATGCCTATCCGCTCGCCCAAAAAGAAACCGTTGCCGCATCTATCGGCGTCCTTTCAACGGGTGATATTGAAAAAACAAATTCCATCGGCGAGACGCTTTACGATTTTTCATCGCAGGAATCCGTTTTTAATCTGGCGTATTCGGCGCAGATGGGAGAGAAAACTGACGGCGGAATAAATGTAAAATTTTTATCGCAGAGCATAGATGATTACTCAGCGCATGCTTTCTCATGCGATTTAGGGCTTTTTTCCGTTAAAGATGATACAAAATACGGTGCGGTTGTCAAAAATGTTATTCCGATGAAATTAGGCGAGGACAAACTCCCGTTATCTCTGCGGCTCGGACTTACCCAGCGGATTTACGACAAACTTTTTTTAAGCGGCGATGTCGCATTTGAAGATATTCTTCAGAAAACTGTCAATAAATGGTTCCTCGGCAGTGAATATAATTACAAAATTTATTTTTTGCGGGCAGGTATAAATTATAAAGAGATAACCTGCGGTGTAGGGATTGCCGATGAAAAATTTTCTCTGGATTATGCGGTTTCATTTCACAGTTTGGATATTACCCATCGGTTTTCCGTAACATTAAGGTTTGGCGTAGAACCGACGGAAGCGGAAAAACATGCCGTCAAAATTCTTGAAGAAAATAAATTAAAAATTGAAGAAGAAGAAAAACGGCTCTCGCAGAAAAAATCGGAACTGGAAAAAGACATTGCCGTATTTAATGTAGAAAAGGAAAAGGTTGAAAAACTCATGACGAGCGATGCCAAACTTAAAGAAGAATGGAAAAAAATTCAGCACGAGAAACAACAAATAATTTATGATCTGGAAAACGCAAGAAAAAAGCAGCAACTTTTGCAGATGCTGGCGGAAGTTCAGAGGCATTTTGACAAAAAAGAATATCAGGATGCGATTGCTATCCTCAACAAAGTTCTTGAAATTGATAATCAAAACGAGCAGGGCATCATTCTTCTAAAAAAAATACAGGATGCGACCTCTACTACGGCGGCTCGGGAAAAATATGTAAAAGCAGCCGAACTTTACGAACAGGGAAAATTTACCGATGCGATTTTTAAGGCCGATGAAGCGTTGAAAATTGAGCCGGAATATCGACAGGCGCAAATTCTGATAAGAAAGTCAAAGGCGCAAAATTACATTTCACAGAAACGGTATCAGGATGCGAAATATGAACTGGTGGAAGCGATAAAAATCAATCCGGATGATGCGGAACTTTTGGAATTATTGAAAAGAATTCAGACGACTCTTGATGTAATGGAGGAACGATGAGTAACACGGAACAAGCACGGAACAAAACACAAAACAGGCACGGAACCTGGCTGTTGATTTTACTTATCCACTTATTCACTTACTCACTTACTCACTGCCTTTATTCCCAGACCGATTCCGAGGTGTATTTCAATTCCGCGATTGATAAATATGTGAAGGGTGATTACGACGGTGCTATCGCCTTGTTTGAACAGACACTTTCGGAAAATCCCAACCATCAAAAAGCGAAAAATTTTCTTGTGAAAGTTTTAATTGAAGCGACTGAAAAACAAATTATGATGAGTAATTTCCAAAAAGCAAAAGTTTATATTGATAAGGCGAAATTTTCTGCCCCCGATAACCCGAAAGTGAACGATTTGTTTAAGGTCGTTTCCGGCGGTTATGCAGTAAAAAAGCAGGAAACCCATGAACCCGCAAAAATAAAAGAACGGGTAGAAAAACAATCGCGTCTAAAACCGGTTGAAATAAAAAAAGAAAAACAAATTTCTGCCGAAAAAACTGAAAATCCCGTGGAATTGCCATCTGCAAGAAACGATTTCCGAGCATATTTTATAATTTCTATGTTCCTTTTAATCGTTGTTTCGCTTTCCGGTTTTGTATGGTTAAAAAGAAAATCTGCATTTGATTCTAAGAAAATCGAAGAGTTGAGAAATAAAATTCGCTCCGAAGAGGAAAAAAAATTAAAGCAGGAACTTGAAAAAATGAAACGACTTAAAAACGAGGAAGTAAAAAAAGAAATTTCCGAAAATACAAAAATTCAAATTGCCGAGCATCAAGCGATATCCGAAAAGGATGCCGAAAAAGCCCAAAAACAACTGGCGGAAACCGTAGAAGAGGGAAAACTTCTGAATACCGTATCGGATGAACTGAAAAACGATCAGTATTCAAAACAGATTATAAAAAGAATGGTTGTCTCACTTAGAACAATTATGAATATAAACAAACCCTCCGCCATGGAAAACATAGTTCGTCTTTCAAAAAGCGACAATTCCAGGATACGGTTTGACTGCGTTAATATAATTGAAGATATTCTAACGGCAGAGACGTTCAATATTCTTTTGAGTTTGCTTAATGATAATAATCAGGAGGTAAAAAGAGCCGCCATTCGCACAGTTAAAAATCTAATTAAATCGTCTCCTCCCGAAATTTCCGAGAAGAGTATCTCCGTGGCAAAAAGTATGCTTAAGGAAGAGCAAATAAAAAATGGCTGGATAATATAAGCAGCCGGTTTTTTTATTGCAATTTTTGAGTTATTTTGTATAATTAAACCATAATGAAAATTTCACTTAAATGGTTGAGGGAATTTGTAGATATTGATGTTTCCGTTGACGAATTGGCTTACCGTCTTACAATGGCGGGGATAGAAACGGAAGCAATAAAAAATATTTCCATTGATAAAAATGTCGTTGTTGCTAAAATTTTATCGGTTGAAAAACATCCCAATGCGGATAAACTTTCCGTCTGTGAAGTTACCGACGGACAAAATAACTACAAAATTGTTTGCGGCGCCAAAAATATAAAAGCCGGTGATGTTGTCCCGCTTGCAAAAATCGGAGCCAAACTTCCCGCCGGCGAAATAAAGAAAGCGGTTCTTCGCGGCGTTGAATCGCAAGGAATGTTATGTTCTCCGATAGAGATTAAAGCGGGTGATGACGCTTCCGGTATTTTTATACTTTCCGCCGATGCAAAAATCGGATTAACCCTTGATGAATATCTGAATAATGACCAATCAATTGAGACGGAAATTACCATAAACCGCGGCGATTGCCTTTCCGTTTTTGGAATTGCGAGAGAAATAGCCGCAGTGTTCAATAAAAAAATAAAAAAAGAAATAAAAGATTACAGCATCAAACCGAAAAATATTTTTCCGGTAGAAGTTAAAAATCCGGAAAAATGTCCGAGATATGCCGGTTTCATAATAAAAAATGTAAAAGTCAGTCCGTCGCCGGAATGGCTTGCGAACCGTCTTACAAATTGCGGATTGCGTCCGATAAATAATGTTGTTGATATTACGAATTATATTTTGCTTGAATACGGTCAGCCGCTGCATGCATTTGATATTGCTCAACTGAAAAATAAAATTATTGTTCGCAATGCGAAAAAAGGCGAAAAGATTTTTGCGCTTGATAATAATGAATATCCGCTTGACGATGAAATGCTGGTTATTGCTGACGAAAAACAGCCAGTTGCCATTGCGGGTGTTATAGGCGGAACTCCGACTTCCGTAACGGATGCAACAACAAATATTTTTCTTGAGGCGGCATATTTTGACCCCATATCAATAAGAAAAACATCAAAAAAACTTGCGATTTCTACCGACTCATCTTACAGGTTTATAAGAGGAATTGATATAAAAAATGTTCCCAATACAGGTATGCTTGCCGCGCAGATGATACGAGAAATCTGCGGCGGTGAAATTGTAGAAGGTGCGGTTGACATATATCCAACTCCGTCTGAACCCGTAAAAATAGAACTTGATATAAATGGAGTCAACAAAATTTTAGGCGCAGAAATTTCAGTTGACGAAATAAAAGATATTTTGTCCCGCATCAGATTTTTCTACTCCCTACACCCTACACCCTACACCCTGTCTGTTTCCGTTCCCTCTCATCGCAATGATGTAAAAGATGAGATAGATTTGGCGGAGGAGATCGCCCGCATTTACGGTTATAGCAATATAAAAACGAATGATAGAATAAAATTCAGAACTAATATTCCCGCCGCAGATAAAATGGAGAAAATAATCGGTAGGATAAAAGATATTGCCGTTTCCGCCGGTTTTTTCGAGATGGTAAGTTACAATTTTGTTTCAAAAGAGGATTTGCTCAAACTTAAACTGAAAGAAAGCAAATGGGAAATTAAAAATCCGGTATCAAAAGAAGAACCGTTTTTGACAACATCACTTATCCCGCATCTAATAAAGAATGCGAGGAGAAATTTCAACCGCGGAAAAAAGGATATAAAATTTTTTGAAATCAGCAAGGTTTTTCTTGAGAAGGAAAAAACATTTTTTTCAGGGGTTGCTGCCGGACAATTAACGGGTTGGTGGAAGGAAAAACCCTCTGCCGTAGATTTTTATTTCCTGAAAGGTTTTATTGATGTCGTCTTCAACGAATTAGGAATATCCCGTTATCGGTTGGAAAGAAGCGACAGCGAAACTTTACACAAAAATCAGTCGGCAAAAATTAAAATATCCGATAAAACAGTCGGACATTTCGGACTTCTTGCTCCGGATATAAAAAGCGAACTGGACTTGAAAGATTTATATCTTTTTGAAATTGTTTTAGATGAACTTGCAGATTTTACCGATTTTAGGAAAACATATATTCCGATTCCAAAATATCCGTCAGTAGAAAGAGACCTTGCAATCGAGGTTTCACAAAATTTTTCTGCCGATGAAATAACCGGTGTTATAAAAAAAGAGGGAGGAGACATACTTTCCGACATAGAATTGTTTGATTTTTACGAAGGCGTTCAAATAAAAGAAGGGCATAAATCGCTTGCCTACAGAATGACTTTTATTCATAAGGATAGAACACTCAAGGACGAAGAGGTCAACACCGCTATCAAAAAAATAATTTCACAACTTGAAAAAAAGTTTAACGCCAAAATAAGATAATTTTTCACTTGACAAAAACAAATATTATTTATATACTTTTTACGGAAGGCAATGGAAAAGGTCAGCAGAAAAATTGGTATATTAAAAGAGAAAATTAAAAATGTTTCCGTTGTGATGAGCGAACTTCATAAGGAGAACAAGAAATTAGCGGAAACAAACGAGGATTTGCTTACAAGGGTTAGAATTTCCGAGGAGGAAAATAAGATGGCAAGAAAATTTGTAAAAGAAAGGGATATAGTAAAAAGCAGAATTAAAAATATTTTAGAAAACATAGAGAGGGCGAAAATCTAATGGCAAAAGAAAGGGTCTCTGTTAAAATACTGAATAGTGTCCATGAACTGGAAACGGATACGGAGCCCCTTTTTGTAAATCAACTTGTTGAATATGTGAATAAAAAGTTGCAGGAAGTAGGCAAAGAACAGAACACACAGGATACCACAAAAATACTTAGCGTCGGTCTTTTAATACTGGCGGAGGAAATTTTCAAGTTAAAAGAAGAAAAAGAAAATATCGAAACGGAGTTAGACAGAAATGTGGATGAGTTAATTTTACATCTGGATGCAGCGTCTCATCCGCGATAATATTTTCCCTGCGGTGTTGGTGTTGAACGAACTGTTTTGAGCCTACAAGCACAATATAGGGAATCCAAGTTCCTTGTAATTTCGGTTATAAGGACGGGATACCCACTTAGTAAAAAGTGCTTCAAACTTTTTGTTCTCACGGCATTGCGGGGATTTTTTTTAGCACAAATTACACGGATGAAAGACACGGATTACACAGATTTGTTTCAGAAGGAAAATATTTCTCAAAAAGAGCCGCTTGCAGCAAGGATGCGTCCCAAAACACTTGATGAATTTGTCGGTCAAAAACATATTTTGGCAGAAGGCAAACTTTTAAGAAGGGCGATTGATTCCGATAATTTGTCATCGGTGATATTCCACGGACCTTCCGGTTGCGGCAAGTCGGCGCTTGCAAAAATTATAGCGGATAAAACAGAAGCAAGTTTTTGTGAGATAAATGCGGTGACAAGCGGTGCGGACGAATTGAGAAAAATTGTTTCCTCTGCGGAAAACAGAGAAAAAAAAACTATTCTTTTGGTTGATGAAATTCATCATTTCAATAAATCACAGCAGGACTGTCTTCTGCCGTCGGTTGAAAAAGGAACAATAATAATGATTGGGATTACGACGGGAAACCCATATTTTTACATAAACTCCGCCCTTTTGTCACGCTCAATGGTTTTTGAATTCAAAAAATTAACCGCCGACGAATTAAAAAAAATTCTTGATAGAGTTGCATGCAAATTAAAAATAAATTTTGATAAGGAAGCTGAAAATCATCTAATAAAATACAGCGAAGGCGATGCAAGACGGCTTTTGAATGCGGTTGAAATAGGTTATTCAACTTCTGACAAAAACAGAAACGGATTTATTGATTTTACAGTATCTGTCGCCGAGGAATCAATACAGAAAAAAAATGTTAATTATGATAAAAAAGGCGACGGACATTATGACACGATTTCAGCGTTTATAAAATCCATGCGTTCCGGAAATACGGATGACGCTCTTTACTGGCTTGCAAAAATGCTTTCTGCCGGCGAGGATCCGCGGTTTATTATAAGGCGTCTTGTAATTTTTGCAAGTGAAGATGTGGGCAACGCTGACCCGTCGGCTTTGATTCTGGCATCTTCCGCCCTTAAAGTTGTTGAATTTGTAGGGATGCCGGAATCAAAAATTACGCTTTCACAGTTAACGATTTATCTGTCAAGAGCCAAAAAATCACGGGAAGCAATTGATAAGATAGAGGAAAGCACGGAAAAAATAGAAAAAGAAAAAATTATTGATGTGCCGGAAGAATTAAAGAATAAATGACACGAAGTGTCACCCTGAGTGAAACGAAGGGTCTCGTCTTTAGCACTGGGATTCTTCGCCTTCGGCTCAGAATGACATTTCTGTGTTAATCCGTGTCAATCTGTGGCTAAATTGGAATGAAAAAAAATAAAATAAGAAAAAAGATAATTGAAATCCGAAAAGGACTTGATAGTAAAACGGTTGATTCAAACAGCCGCAAAATTCTTAAAAAACTTTTCCGGATGGAAGAGTTTCGTCGGGCAAAAAAGGTGATGTTTTACTCATCTTTCGGTAATGAAGTTAGCACGGAAAAGATGATTGAAAAATCGCTTAAATTAAAAAAGCAGGTTTTTTTGCCGAAGATTTTAAAAGGTAAAATTGTTCCGGTTCAAATTGAAAATCTGAAAGAGCTGGTTTTGGGAAAATTCGGTATTTTGGAACCAAAAGTGACTATGGAATGCCGTCTTCGGCCGGCGGATTTTGATGTCATAATCGTGCCCGGCGTTGCGTTTGATAAAAACTGCAACCGCATCGGTTTCGGCAAAGGATATTTTGACCGATTTTTGAAAACTCAAAAAGCAAAAAAAATAGGTCTTGCCCACAGTTTTCAAATTGTAAAAAAAATACCGGCGGGAAAATTTGATGTTCCGATGGATTTGGTAATTACGGAAAAAAATATTTTTAGAAAAGCGCGAATAGAAGCACACGAATAAAGGCAAACATTACGAACAAGACACGAATAACAGCAATAATTTATTCGTGATAATTCGTAATAACATTCGTGATATGTTATTCGTGTGTTAGCGAAGCGAATAGGGGGCAATGAGATGGATAATATTTTATTGATTTTATCGGTTGCGGGTATATCTGTTGCAGTCGGATATTTTATAAGAGTTATCGTAGCCAGGCAAAGTTTGAAGTCATCTGAGTCAATTGCAAAAAAAATTATAAGCGATGCTGAAAAAACCGTCCAGGTGAAAAAAAGAGAAGGGGAACTTGCTGCAAAGGAGGAGATGCATCGCCACCGCCAGGAATTCGAGACACAGACGAAAATAAGACGACAGGAACTTTCAAATCTTGAGAGGCGGCTTCTTCAAAAAGAGGAAAATCTTGACAAACGGTTTGAAATCGTAGAAAAAAAAGAACGGGATGTTAACAAGAAAAATGATGAACTTACCTCAAAATCAAAAATTGTAGAACTGGAACTTGTAAAAGTCAATCAGCAGAAAGATGAACAGAAAAAAATACTTGAAAAAATTTCACAGATGACGGCAGATGAAGCAAAAAAAATCCTGCTCAAAACGATGGAAGAGGAAGCAAAAAAGGATGCCGTAATACTAATAAAAAAACTTGAGCAGGAGGCGAGGGAAACGGCTGCGAAAAAGGCGAAAGAAATTATTGCGGTTGCAATTCAGCACAGCGCCAATACTTACACTCAGGAAATAACGGTATCCGCAGTGCCGCTTCCGAATGATGATATGAAGGGAAGAATTATAGGCCGTGAGGGGAGAAACATTCGCGCTTTTGAACAGGCAACGGGCGTTGATTTAATTATTGACGATACGCCGGATACCATCACGCTTTCAAGTTTTGACGGAGTTCGCCGCGAGATTGCAAAAATTTCACTGGAAAGGTTGATGGCCGACGGAAGAATTCATCCTGCAAGAATTGAAGAGGTTGCCAATCAGGTTAAAAAAGAAATGGATGAAAAAATAAAATCGGTCGGCGAGGATGCGGCATTGGAGGTCGGAATTACAAATCTCAATCCGGAAATCATAAAACTTATCGGCAAATTGAAATACAGGACATCCTACGGGCAAAATCAACTGTCTCATACGCTTGAGGTTGCAAATATTGCCGGTTATCTCGCTGCGGAATTAGGCGCCGATGTCCGTTTCTGCAAAAAAGCGGGACTTCTTCACGATATAGGAAAAGCGGTTGACAGGGATGTAGAGGGAACTCATCATCAAATGTCCGCCGATATAGCAAAGCAGTACGGGGAATCGCCGAAAATGATAAATGCGATTTTGGCGCATCACGAAGGGATAGCGCAGCCGGAGTCCGTTGAGGCGTTTATTTTACAGGCCGCGGATGCCATTTCCGCCGCCCGGCCCGGTGCAAGACGTGAAACGATTGAACATTATCTGAAAAGAATAGAGCGTCTTGAAAAAGTTGCGGAATCATTTATCGGGGTTGCGAAAAGTTATGCAGTTCAGGCGGGAAGAGAAATAAGAATTATGGTTGAGCCGGAGGATATTGACGATGCAGCCGCGAACCAACTGGCGCAGGATATAGCACGGAAAATAGAGACGGAACTTGAATATCCTGGCCAGATTAAAGTGACCGTTATAAGAGAAACAAGATATCAGGAAGTGGC
>Ga0210051_1004983_pt1 | contig 12825 bp, 11 predicted proteins | sample CryGey092014_all_FD_185464 | JGI IMG/M metagenome (GOLD analysis project Ga0210051, IMG submission 185464) | Groundwater microbial communities from aquifer - Crystal Geyser CG23_combo_of_CG06-09_8/20/14_all (SPAdes) (version 2) | ecosystem: Environmental > Aquatic > Deep subsurface > Groundwater...
GAGCTAAGAAAAGAGATTCGAAAAACTAAGGAGCTGACTAAAAAGCCGTTTGGAGTAAATATTAGCCTCTTTCCATCTATAATACCACTACCCAATGATGAGTTTATTGATATTTTAATTGAGGAAGGGGTCCCGGTGGTCGAGACCTCTGGTGTGCGCTCCCCGGAGGAACATATGGAACGTTTTAAGAAGGCTAATGTAGTTGTAATTCACAAAGTAGCTACGCTGAGGCATGCCGCCAAAGCTGAGAAGGTGGGGGTGGATGCCGTGGCGGTAGTAGGTGTTGAGAATGGTGGGGCTACCGGTATGGATGATGTCACTACTTTCTGTCTTATACCCCGGGCAGTGGATACTTTAAAGATACCGGTAATTGCTGGGGGAGGAATTGCTGATGCCCGTGGATTTGTTGCTGCCTTGGCCTTGGGTGCCGAAGGAGTGGTAATCGGGACACGCTTTATGGCTACCCGGGAGTCTCCTGCTCATCCTAAATTCAAGGAGTGGATGCTAAAATCTAAAGAGACAGATACTGTCTTGGTCCAACGCTCCATTTCCAATACTCACCGAGCCCTGAAAAATGAGGCGGCAGAGAAAGAGATGGAGATGGAAAAAAAGGGTGCTACCCTGGAAGAGTTACTGCCAGTGATAAGTGGCGGGCTATCCCAGAAGGTAATCTTGCAAGGGGAACTTGAGGCTGGAATGGCTTACTGCGGACAGGCTGTTGGTCTTATTGATGAAACACTTACGGTAAAAGAGGTTATTGATAATATAGTAAGTGGTGCAATTGCTATTGGAGGGCGCCTCTCTGCCTGAGTCAGGAATGCCGTTTGGTAAAGGGGTCAAGTCTTAAATCGTGAATTTTCTTCTTTGGGTCCACAAGACCGCCATCCAACAGCAAAACAATTTGCAGAGGAACTTTTAAGGAGTGGAAAAATAGCGGTTAAGGAAGCCATAGTTCCTATCCCAGAGCTAACTCCTGTGAAAGTGAAAGAAAGACCTCGTCAACTGCCTGTACCAATAATAAGTGCAGTTATAGTAGTAGCAGTATTTGTTGGAGGTTACTACGCATTCCAGAGCATTAAACTCAGACCTAAGCCTGAACCAAGAAAGGAGTCTGTGGTTCAACCATCTCTGTCTGAAAAGGACAAAGCTAAAGCCTCAGGTTACAAAGGTATGGTTTTAATCCCGGCTGGTGAGTTTATTATGGGAAGTAATGATGGTGATAGTGATGAAAAGCCAGTCCATGAAGTCTATCTTTCCGCATTCTATATTGACAAATATGAGGTAACAAATGCTCAATATAAAGAATGTGTATCTGCCGGAAGAGGCTTTATGATGAATCAATAGCATATTATAAGAAAGCACCTATCAGGTCAGATGACCCCACTCAAGCGAAGCGCGTCTGGGGTCACCCGAAGGGCACGACCGAAGGGAGTGTCTGACACTATCACTAATTTAAGTTTTTCAACTTATGCCGAAAGATATGAAGATGCGGCACCGAGTTTCTCAAACCTCATAAAAAGTTTTGAGTTTATGGATTGACAATAAGGTACTGTTTGAAAGAATTAAAACAGCTACTGAAGACACAGAGAAAACAAGGATAAATTCCAAGCACCAAATCCTAGGCACCAAATTCTAAACAAAGTCCTTTAGATCTCTAGGACATCTTAAGAAAAGAGGTGAAATTTATTAGGTTTGTTTAGGGTTCAACCTCGAGCAGGCTTAGAGAGTCATTTCTAAGCTCGCCTGTTGAAAGAGAAGACAGATGCCAGATGTCAGAGAGGACAGCAGACAGACTTGACAGGTGATGAAATATGTTTTATAATTAACCATATGGTATTTTACCATAAGGTGAAATGCCAGTTAGGATAATTAAAGGGTAGTGTTATATGTAGCGTAATAAATAATTGCATATGATTACGGAGATTAGAAATGCCGATTACAGAGATAAATACATTGGTAAATCGCTGTAATCTATTAGTTAATCGCTGTAATCAATAAAATGCAAGTATTTAATGCGTTTTATATAAAAATAATATCTAGGAGGTAAAAATGAGGTTACTTAATCCATTCAAATTTGGAGAGGCAGTTAATGGAGAATATTTTGGAGACCGAGAGAATGAAATAAAAATACTATCCCTTGATTTATTAGGTGGGCAGAATATTATTCTCTATTCACCAAGAAGATATGGAAAAACTTCACTTGTCTTGAAAATACTGAAACACTTAAAGGAAGAAGGATGTCTTTGCATATATATAGACCTTTTCCCTATTCAAACAAAAAGAAAATTTTCCCAGAAATTATCTTCAGCAATTGCTTCAGGCACTTCTAAAAAAATAGGGGAAGTAATAAAACTACTGAAAGAATACTTTCCTTCTATTATTCCAAAAATTACTATAAAAGGAAAGGAGAGCCCTGAATTTGAAATTGAATTTGGTGATGGGGAAAAAGATATTGATGAGGTTTTAGAAAAACTTTATGATACCCCAAATTTAATTGCAGAGAAAAGAAAGAAAAGGGTTGTTGTCGTCTTTGATGAATTTCAAGAAGTTAGAAATCTTGATGGAGAAAATATTGAAAAAGCATTAAGAGCAAAGATTCAACATCATCAAAATGTAGCCTATCTTTTTATGGGAAGTAAAAGACATTTGATGGATAGAATATTTAATAAAAAAAGCGCACCATTTTATAAAATAGGTAAGTTTATCTATTTGCAAAAGATACCAGAAGAAGGATTTGCTCAATTTATAAAGAAAAGATTTAATGATACAGCATTAGAGATAGGAAATGAAGAAATTAAAAAAATATTAGAAATAACGCAATGTCATCCATATTATACTCAAATGCTTTGCCATGAAATATGGAATGAATCATTTAAAAAAAAGGTAGTTGAAGATGAAGAAATAGAAAATGCATTAAGATTTATACTATTAAATCAATCCTATACATTTACTGTTATCTGGGATTCGCTTTCTGTAAAACAGAGAAATCTTCTAATTGCAATGACAAATGAGGAAAAAGTTATGCTCCATTCACAAGATATAATTTTTAAATATGAGCTGGGTTCTGCAGCAACTGTCAGCAAGTCTATTAAGATATTAGAAAAGAAGGAGATTATTGAAAGAGAGAATAGAAAATATGTTTTTTCAGATTTATTCTTCAAAGAATGGATTAAGGAAGTGATTTGCAAATAAGGTAGAAGGAGAAGTTAGATATGCTTGCTGAAGAGCCGGAAATTTTAGATATTGATGTTAATCAATTTGCTAATTTGGTTAAGGCAGTAACTGTTCCGGCCAAAGAAAGAAGTCATCTTATTATTCTTCATCAGGGGGGAAGGCTTCTTAAGTGCTTCCACAGTCAGAAGGGTATGCAGGATAATTTTAAGTTTGGAGGAGTGGGGGATTTAAAGAAGATAAAGGAAGAGGAAGATGTAGATTTGGTAGTAGCTATAGAAAGAGGGGTTATTAGACCGCTCTTTGCCCAGGCTCAAGGTGCTCTCTATTATGATGATGATTTTGTTAAGCAAATATTTACTATCTTAGGTGTCTTGGTCCCGGAAGTAGGAAAAGGAATCTGCTTATATCCTAATCTCTTAAGTAGGTTAAGATACTTAAAATATCCTTTATTAGAGGGGGCTTTCCGTCTTCTAATCCCTAATAATTCTACTCTAATCTTTGCTCTATTTGAGGGGGAGGAGATATTTTCTTCCTGGATTTTAGGGTTTAAAGAGTATAATCTCTCTCTTATTACTACTTCTGATTCTTTGGTCTCTTTGGGACTAAAGATTAAAGACTGGAGAAAGGATTATCCGGAAATGATTGAGTTGACAGCAAAAAGATTTCTTCAGCCTTCCTTGGGTATATTTATGGAGGTAGATGCTTTTAGAAAAATAGTAAAAGACCCTTATTACTTTTTAAAAGCCTTAGATTTGGGGGAGATTATTATCAGCCCTTCTTTTTTAAGGTTTCGGGTCTTGCTCTGGCTGGCTAAGGTGGCAAGTAGGCAGAAGGCACAGAGGCAGTCCACAGTCGACGGTCAATAGTCCCTAGGGAAAAGAGGTATCAAGGGGTCAGAGGACAGACGACAGAAGACAGAGGACAGACGACAGAGGACAGATGACAGAGCTCTGACTTCTGACTTCCGACTTCTGGTTGATACTCTGACACTTTGACACTCTACCACCTAACACCTAAGATGAGCTATCAGCTACCTGTGGACTAGGGATGGTGGACCAAAGAAAGGGAAGAGAGAGGATGTGGTTAGGGCTCCGACAATATCAGACCAGAAGTGAGGAATAAGAGGATGAATAAGATTGGTAAATTCTTAGGAAGAGAGATTGGCTGGATTTTACTTAAAATCTTTAACCTGATTGTCAGTAGGTTGTCAGAAGATAAAAGATGCAGGTTGGCTAAGAGGCTGGCTAATCTGCTTTACTTAATCCCCCTAAAGCATAAAAAGATTATCCTTGATAATCTAAGGTTTGCTTTTAAGGAAAAGAGTAAGGAAGAGATAAGTAAGTTAGCAAAGTCTGTTTATCAAAATTTAACTCTTAGTTTTTTTGAGATGCTTACCCTCTCTTCTTCTCCCTGGGGATATAATCAAGCAATTGAGGTCTTGGGTCTTAAGAATTTAGACCAAGCTCTCCTGGCGGGGAAAGGAGCAGTTGCGATTAGCTGCCATCTGGGTAATTTTGCCTTACTGGGAGAAAAGATGGCTTCTTTAGGCTATCCTTTTACTATGGTAATGCGGGACCCGAAGGATAAGAGGGTGGCTGATTTTTTTCATAAGATTTTAGACAAGCAGGAAGTTAAGGTCATCCCCGACCGACCAATTACTGCTTGTGTGCGCTCTTGCTTTGCTTCTTTAAAGAAAAGAGAAATTCTCTACTTAATGCTTGACCAAAATGTAGCTGAGGGTGGAGTCTTTGTTAATTTTTTGGGAAGGGAAGCCTCTACCCATACTGGTCCGGTAGTCTTTTCTCTAAAGACCGGGGCCGCAATAATTCCCATGTTTATTGTGCGAAAAGACAATCATCATCAGATAATTATTGAGCCGGAAGTTAAGTTGGGAAAATTCTCTAATTATGAGGAGGACCTCTCAGGTAATACCGCAGTGCTGAGTGAGATTATTGAATCTTTTATTAGAAGATATCCTGAGCAGTGGTGGTGGCTGCATCAGCGCTGGAAGAGACAGCCAGAGGCGCCTTTGGCAGGGAGGTGAGAAGGATAGCTATTTATGAGTTTGAGGGGAGAGTGCCCCAAATTGGGGAAGGAACTTACATCAGTCCCCAGGCTTCAGTAATCGGGGAGGTAACTATTGGCAAAGAGTGTTTTATTGCTCCTGGAGCAAGGATTAAAGGTGATTATGGAACAATAATAATTGGCTCAAGGACAAGTATTCAGGAGAATTGTGTCCTCCATGCTGCTCCGGGAGAGAGATTGGAGATTGGCAGTGAGGTTACTGTTGGGCATGGAGCTATTTTGCATCACTGCAAGATTTGTGACCAGGCAGTAATTGGTATGGGAGCAATTATAACTTACTTTGCTGAGGTGGGAGAAGGAGCAATAATCGGTGAGGGTAGTGTGGTGGGTAAAGATAAGAGGATACCACCCAAGAAGATTGCTGTTGGAGTCCCGGCTAGGACTATCCGGGATGTATCTGAGGAGGAGATGCGGATGTATAAGGCTGGTGTGCAGATCTATGTAGAGATGGCTAAAAGATATGCCGGAGGTCTGAAGGAAGTAAGGAAGGTTTAAAAAGTGATGATAAGGGGTAGAGAAAGAATAGGTAATAGGCAAAGTAGCTCATTGCTCATAGTTCATGGCTCATAGCTTTTACAATGAGTCATCAGCCATGAGCTATATAGAACGAATTAAATATTTGCACATTAAATGTAGGGGCGACATTTATGACGCCCGTCAATTGCGGGTTTGATAAATCAAACCCCTACAATTATGTCCACTTCTTTATGTCGTTTTATATATCAGCCACCCGTGGACTAGGGACTAAGAAAAGAGGAGAAGGTTATGAAATGTCCTAATTGTGGGAAGGAAAATCCAGAAGGCTTTATCTATTGTGGTTTTTGTGGAAGAAGGTTAAAGGAGGATAAGCTCCCACCGCCCGAGAATCACCTTGAGAACCGTTCAAGAAGAGTTTTAACCAAAGCATTGGACAAGAAAGACAAAGAGATGCTTGATTTTATGCTTTATAAGTTCCGGGAAGCCTCTTCAAAAAACCCTGAGTATGCCGATATCTATTTTGACTTGAGTATGATTTACCGGGCTCAGGAGCGTTTTGAAGAAGCAATAAATGAGTTAAAGAAAGCCTTAAACATTAATCCTGAATTTGGTGATGCCCACCATGCTTTAGCTGATATTTATTTTCATGTCAATCAACCAGAAAATGCCATTTATGAGTACAGGAAGGCTTTAAGAATAAACCCCGACTATGCTGACCTTCATTTTAGCCTTGGTAAAGCTTTTGAAAAATTAGGCAACAAAAGTAAGGCTTTAGATGAGTATGAAGAAGCAGTAAAGGCAAATCCTAATTATTGGGAAGCAAAAGATGCTTTTAAGAGGTTAGATGAGGAAGAGTAAATTAAACCACGAATAAACACGAATTGACACGAATATTCCCCTTCTCCTAATCCCAGAGCTTTGTAATCTCATCTTTTTCTGAATATTTTAAGTTGGTAATCTTACCATCAACTTCTATCTTTATTCCGCAGGTCTTATCTTTAACCTTCCCAATTAAAGAGGCTTTAATCCCTTTTGTCTTATAGGTCTTTAATATCTTCAAAGAGTTTTCTGTCTTTGTGGTTAAGAGCAAAGTTCCCGAGGTTATTGTTCCTAAAGGGTTAAGACCAAACTCCTGGCAGAGTATCTTGGATTCGGGTAGGATTGGTATCTTCTGAGCATAGATTAACATTCCCACCTGGGATGCCCGGGCAATTTCGTATAGACCGGTGGCTAGCCCCCCTTCTGTTGGGTCATGCATTGAGGAGACTTTATATTTATTAGCCAATAGAGCATCTTTAACTACTGAGATACCAGGGTTATGTAGATAGTCTTTGCTTCTTCTTATAAAATCATGAGAATACCCTCTTTGTCTTAATTCCTCTTCTTTTTCTCGGGCTAATATGGAAGTCCCTTCAATGACGATACCTTTGGTGAGTAAGATATCATCTCCTACCTTTGCCCCTGAGGTTGTAATTAACCTTTCTTTTTTTACCTCCCCGAACATGCATCCAACAACGATCGGTTGCTTTAGGTTGTGGCTGACCTCGGTATGCCCACCAACAATGGCAACCTTTAATTCCTTGCAGGCTAAAGATATTTGAGAGAAGACCTTTTCCACTAAATCTTTAGTAGTCTTTTCCTCGGGCAGAAGTATTGTTGACTGAAACCATCTTGGTCTTGCTCCTCTTACTGCAATATCATTAGCATTTACATTAACAGCATACCAGCCAATCTCATCAGTAGCAAAAGTTACGGGGTCAGATTTTGCCACCAGATAGCGGTCGGGAAGACTAATTATAGCCGCATCCTCTCCTATTTTTGGCCCAACAATTAGCCTTTTGTCTTCTATTCCCCTATATTTTTGGAGGAATTCCTCCAACAGGTTATATTTTAGTTTTCCCAGGGGCAAAATTTTGGCCATAATAAACATCTACCTAGAATGCAGCTTGTGCCAGGGTTGCTCAAAACGATCCACTACTTCTGGGTCTTCCAATACCAAAGCAAACTCCTTTAGCCAAGTTCGGATATATTTGGTCTTCAGCGAATCTCTCTGTCTGTATACCACGCCTTCAATATCCTGGCAGTCTCGTGGCCGACCAGCTACAGCTTTGTGAATGATCAGGTCTTCTGCTGAACAAAGACGGACTACCTTCCCTGGCTCGAGCTCATAGTCGATGGACTGCTCTATAACTTGGTCTTCATAGCCAGGGATGCTTAATGTAATGTCTATCTCGCAGCCGTTTTGCGCTCGGACAGGAATAACCCGTGTCTGGCAGGCGAAATTGATTATATTTTGGACTCGCGGGGTGAAGTCTTTAACAATAAGCTGGACAAAGTTTTTATCTTTTCCTAAGGGAACTGCGGCGATAACATCTACATCCCTAGTGAATCGTGGCTCTCCCCAGTACTGGACAGCAAAACCTCCAATGATGACATATGGTGTCTTATAATCTGAGAGGAAGGAATGAATCTCCCAAGCTGCCTCAAATTGAGCGGTCATATCTTCTTCCCCTAAGAGTGAGGCGGTCTAGAGAGTGGCGGCGCTTCACATTCTCTTCAATCTTTAACTGGTCGAGAAGCTGGAGATCTCCGCTACTTCTTTTCGATTGCTCCCAGACTTGGCAGAGATCAATGTATCTTGAGCGTGCATCTTCAATAGTTAGAGTAGGTAGCAAGGTAATCCGCTCTTTTTCTGTAAGTTCGTTCATCTTTTTGTAACCCTGCAGGAGGTTAGCTACTTCTTTATTCATAACGACTCCTCTTCTTTTCTGGTGCTTGCTGGGTTGCCTCTCAGGGAGCAGAGATAATTTAACTATCGATAAAGATGACTAAATGTAAATTTTTAGCTTTTTTGGGCTTAGAATTTTCTAAATCGGCATCCTCTCTCTAAGTCGCAGTGGCTAAAAGATGGTGGAGGCGGCGGGAATTGAACCCGCGTCCGTTCACTATCCCCTTTAAGTTTCTACAGTCATAGTCTTAATTTTGATTTAATCTCCTGACGCTCCTTAAGACAGGATAGCCAGAAGACGAGCTCTTATCTTTTACCTGGTATCCCCGAGCAAGAAGACCAAGCTTAGCCTGCTATTTAACGCCCTTTCCCCTCCCACAGGCAAAGAAGAGAAGGACGGCTACTTAATTTTTAAGCAGCAAGTGCATATTCATTGGCACTTATTTTTTTGAGGGTGTTTTGTGTGACCTTCCCTCAATCACAGACTGCCACTTAAAGGGACCTAATGGCGTCGAACCCTTTCGCCCCCTTATTAATTTATCCATATTATAGCAGATTTAAGCTAAAAAGTCAAGAGCACGCGTTAAGTCTGTCAAGACAAAATAGAAATGTCCTATTTTTTGCTAATTTTGAGGGATTGTGGTATAATAAAGAAGACATACTGTGGGCTATGGACTGTGGCTCATTGCTCATAGTTCATGGCTCATAGCGTATAGATTATGGCTTCCGCTATCAGCCATGAGCCATTTGCTATCTGCCATCAGCGATGAGCTATATAAAATGACATAAAGAAGTGGACATAATTGTAGGGGCGACATTTATGACGCCCGTCAATTGCGGGTTTGATAAATCAAACCCCTACATTTAATGTGCAAATATTTAATTCGTTCTATATATCAGCTACCCATGGACCATCTTTAGAAGGAGCAAACTGATGAGATTAAAGAATAGGGGCTATGCCGGGAAAATCCTATATCTGGATTTAAGCTCAGGAGAGAAGAGGATAGAGGAGCTAAGTGAGAAACCTGCCTATAATCTCTTAGGAGGAAAAGGCTTAGGTGCCTTAATTCTTTATAACCAGCTTAAAGCACATACTAATCCTTTATCCAAAGAAAACCTGCTTATCTTTGCTACTGGACCCTTAACTGGAACTATAGCTCCGGGAAGTGGGAAGTTTGCCGTCATTACCAAAAGCCCAGCCACGGGCACCTTCTTAGATTCTTATTCAGGAGGTAATTTTGGGGTTTTCTTAAAATATGCTGGCTTTGATGCTCTGGTAATTAAGGGAAAAGCTAAAGTCCCTTCTATCTTAATAATTGATAATGATAAGATTGAATTGAGGGAGGCTAAACATCTCTGGGGTAAGCTCACCTTTGATACTAATAAGGTTTTGGAAAAAGAGGTAGGAAGAGAATTTTCCCCAGTTGTAATTGGTCCGGCTGGTGAGCGGTTATCACCAATCTCCGGAATCCTCTGTGGAACAAGAATTGCTGGGCGAGGTGGTGGAGGAGGAGTTATGGGGAGTAAGCTCTTAAAGGCTATCTGTGTAAAGGGAACAGGCGGCATCAAGGTTCATAACCAGGAAGAGTTTCAAAAGTATGTTCAAGTAGCCCTAAGGTCTTTAAGGATGAGCAGTGCAATTGAGCGTCTTAAGCAGATGGGAACGGTCAGTATTTTAGAATTTATTCAGTCAAGTGGTGCCCTTCCCACACGCAACTTTCAAAGGGGTGAATTCAAAGAGGCAGAAAAACTTTATGGAGAAAGCTGGAAGAGAGAAGCCTGGGAAAAAGATAAAGCCTGCCCTTTCTGCCCGATCTCCTGCAGTAAGATTACCTCAATTAAAGAAGGTCCTTATAAGGGAGCTAAACTGGATGGTCCTGATTATGAGACTATCTTTGGTCTGGGAACAAATTGTGGGGTAAGTGATAAGCAGGCAATAATTGAGGCAAATTACTTATGCGACCTTTATGGAGTTGATACCATATCCTGCGGAGGGATAATTGGATTTATTATTGAGCTTAAGGAGAAGGGAATAATCTCTAAGCATGACCTAGATGGTCTGGAAGTAAAATGGGGAGCTCAGAAGGCTCTGGTAAGACTAACTGAAAAGATCTGCCAGGGAGAAGGAGTGGGAAAGGTCTTGGAGCAGGGGGTGAGGGCTTTAAGCAAGAGATATCCGCAGGGTAGGTCTTTTGCTATGGAGGTTAAAGGGTTAGAGCTTCCTGCCTATCATCCTCAGGCAGCTAAAGGGACTGCCCTTGCTTATGCTCTATCGGAGCGGGGAGCCTGCCATTTGAGAGGAGCCCCCTTAGGTGAGCTTTTAGGGGCGGCTGACCCTTTAACCATTGAAGGAAAGGCTGAACTCTTTAAGACCAAACAAGCAGATTTAGCAGTTATTGATTCTTCGGTCCACTGTTATTTTACTGATTTTGGAATGACCTTAAAGGAAGTCTTTCAAATGATTGTCCCGGCTACTGGTTTTAATTACCAAGAGCCAAAAGATTTAGCTGAAGTTGGAGAGCGTATCTCCACTTTATGCCGACTATTTAATCTTAGAGAAGGGCTGAGGAGTACTGATGACACTCTGCCGGAGAGGTGCTTAAAAGAACCGCTTCCCAGTGGACCAGCCCAGGGAGAGGTAGTAGAGCTAAAGCCGATGCTTTTAGAATATTATAAGTTAATGGGCTGGGATGAGCAAGGTATCCCTAAGAGTGAGCAAATCAAGAAATTACACCTAAATGAGCTTATACCGGGGTTGAAGTGAGAAGTGGGAAGACAAATAGTCCATAGTCCATAGTCGATAGTCCATAGAAGACATACGAGGAGAAGTGGAGAGTAGCGCACCGTTTTGGACGGTGCGTTGGGAAGTAGGAAGTAAGATTATTTGACAAAAAGAATAAGATATGTTATAAATAATCGTGCAGGAGTGTCAAACTAAAGTAATGTCATTGCGACCCCTGATTAAATCAGGGGGAAGCAATCCAAATGAGATTGCTTTCGCTGAACACTCCTCTTCTCGGTGGTTAAAAGGAGAGAAAATTGGCTAAGGAAGAAGAGTTAACCTGGAGAGAGTTAAAGGTTGGCTGTGTGATAACGGAAGCCGGGAATGCTTCCCTTTATAAGACTGGTGACTGGAGGTCACAAAGACCAATCTTTGACCAGGATAAGTGTATTAAATGTGGAATATGTTATCTCTTCTGTCCTGAGGCTTGTATTGGATTAAATAAAGAAGGAATTTTTGAAGCTGACCTTTATTATTGTAAGGGGTGTGGAATATGCGCTAAAGAATGCTGGACTCAGGCTATAACTATGGTTGCCGAGGAGGAGTAGCGCACCGTTTTGGACGGTGCGTGTTGGATAGTTGGATGGTAGGAGGGCATTTATGCCCGATATGGTTGGATAGTTGGATTTGGTAGGAGTGCCTTTAAGCACGATTGTATCTAAAGGGGAGAGGAAAAGATGAAGAGAATAGGAATGGAGGTATCAATTGCCGCCAGTGAAGCAGTAAAGTTAGCCAATGTTGATGCTATTGCTGCTTATCCAATTACTCCCCAAACCCATATTGTAGAACATCTCTCAGAAATGGTAGCTAACGGGGAACTTGATGCTGAATTTATCCCAGTAGAATCAGAGCACTCAGCAATGAGTGTCTGCACTGGCGTTTCCTCAGTAGGAGCAAGAGCCTTTACCTGCACCAGCTCCCAGGGGTTAATCTTAATGAGTGAGATAGTCTATATAGCCTCAGCCCTTAGACTTCCGATAGTAATGGTAGTTGTCAACCGTTCTTTATCTGGACCTTTGAGTATCTGGAATGACCACAGTGATATAATGTCAATAAGGGACTGTGGATGGATTCAATTCTTTGCTGAGAATGGACAGGAGGTCTTTGACCTTATATTAACTGCTTACCGAATTGGTGAGAAGAGAGATGTTCTTCTTCCGGTGATGGTTAATGTGGATGGATTTATCTTAAGTCATGTAATTGAACCAATAGAGTTATTAGAGCAGGAGAAAGTAAATAAGTATCTTCCTCCTTATGCTCCTCTCTATCGCTTACATCCTGATAATCCAGTCACTATGGGAGCATTTGCCATGCCGGAGTTATATACCGAGACCAAGAAAGCCCAAGATGAGGCACTTAAATCCTCCAAGAAGGCAATCCTCCAAGGCTGGGAGGAGTTTGGCAAGCTCAGCGGAAGATATTACTTTCCAGTGGAAAATTACCGCTCAGAAGGAGCCAAGGTTTTACTCTTAACTATGGGAAGTTTTGGAGAGACAGCTGCCAGTGCGGTTGACTTGATGAGAGAAGAAGGTTCGTCGGTGGGACTAATAAAGATAAGGCTCTTTAGACCATTTCCCTT
>Ga0210051_1004984_pt1 | contig 12825 bp, 10 predicted proteins | sample CryGey092014_all_FD_185464 | JGI IMG/M metagenome (GOLD analysis project Ga0210051, IMG submission 185464) | Groundwater microbial communities from aquifer - Crystal Geyser CG23_combo_of_CG06-09_8/20/14_all (SPAdes) (version 2) | ecosystem: Environmental > Aquatic > Deep subsurface > Groundwater...
AAAACGAGATAAATTCAGCACCCATCCCAAAAAATATTATAAAAAAATGATAGAAACTCTCGGTGGCTCCGAAAATGACGCTCACATTGCTCTTTTTGTCGCGAAATACAAAGGCAAACCCCTGGCCACGGAACTGGTAATGTTTTTTGGAGAAACCGCCACATATCTTCACGGCGCCTCTTCGGAAGAAGAACGCGGGGTAATGGCTCCTTACGCTATTCATTGGGAGATTATCAAAGAAGTAAAAAAAATGGGTTATAAATACTACGATTTTTGGGGAATTGATGAAAAAAAATGGCCGGGCGTAACTAGATTCAAAAGAGGTTTTGGCGGTGAAGAAATTTCTTACCCGGAGACATTTGACTTGCCGGTTCAAAAACTTTGGTACAAAGTATACTGTTGGGCAAAAAAAGTGATTTAGCAAGAGGCAACAAACTCCCTGGCACCCTTGCAGTTTATAACCCCACATCTTTCTTTTGCTCCCATAGTTCAATGGATATAACGCCGGCCTCCGAAGCTGGAAATGGCCGTTCGAATCGGCCTGGGAGCATTGATCAAAAAACTAAACTCAAAACAAAAACTCTCGGCTTTTCGCCGAGTGTTTTTAAATCGATTTTTTATTTCACGATCCCCTTTCCTTCCGCCATTGGATCACCGTCTAAGTTTGAAGTAAGTGGCAAAACCATTTTCGTGATTGCTCCATTGGTTGATTTGTCTTGCGCCTGCAAAATTGTATTTTCGGTCAAAACAATTTGTTTCCCTTTATCGGCTTCAACCGGCGTCGCAGTCACTTCAAAATTTACCCCAACACTTCGCACACTCGTCGGCATTTTGTTGAGAGTCCACTCAATCTTGCGCGTCGCCTCATTATATTTTATCTCGCCGGAGCCTATGTCGGTTTTGTTGGACCATTTTACATTTGCCGGCAGGGTCGCGACAACCTTTATATTTTCAATTTCGTGAAGCGAATTTGAAACTTTCCAAAAAATTCTGTAGGTAGTTGTTTCTCCAACTTTTGGTGGAAGAGAACCGCTCCCAACAGCGATATTATCATCATTGAAATATCTGGCCTCCGCCCCCAAAGCAACATCGCTATTGATTTTTAGATTGATTATATTTCCGTCTATTTTTTCTTCTTTGACTTCTCCGCCGATTTTACCAACCTTTACCGCAGCTAAACTTTTTATTGCAAAATCGCTTACCCCCCAATTTCCAAAATCAACGGACGGTCTTACTCTTATTTGAAAATTAATCGCGCTTTCCTCACCCGGCGCTAGCTTCGCCAATTTGGGAATCTGTTTCTTTGTCCAAGTAATTTTTCCTTGCCTTACCGTTGGAGAAATTTGCGTCCCGACAATGGTTCCTTTGCTTGAATCTTGCGAAGCTGACCAATCCAAAACCATTTTATTGTCTCTTGAAGTTGATTCAAAAACCATCTCCACTTCAACATCGCCAAGCTCCGCCTGTTCTTTGTTTTTAAAATTAATTGAATAGTTTAAGGCGTCGCCAAAATTAACACTGCGATCGTTCGCGTCCCCGTTCATGACTAGAGTTAAAAGCATTGCCCCTTGCGCCACGTCAAGAGAGTAGGTATCTTCACTTTGAGGAGCAAAATCTTCGCCGTTAATAAAACCAACTTGCGTTTTTAATTCTTTTTTTCCTTCCGCCGCCGGCCCAAAAATTCCGGAAAATTCCATTTCCGCTTCTTTTCCGGCTTCTATTTTAGAAAAATCCCAGCTATTTTTTTCTTTCTCTCCTTCTTTAACTTTAAAAGAGAAATCGCTTGGCGCGGTAACTAAAATTCTTACATCGGTTAAATCTGCTGAAGAAATATTTTTATATTTAATTTTAAATGTGGCCTCTCCTCCCGCCAAAACTCTCGTTGGACCGATAACATCCATTTCCAAAGATGATTTTTCCATTTTTGTGACGGCGGTCGCCACCTTTTGAAAATCGGAATTAAAATTACCGGGTTTATAGGAAAAAATAGCCTGCAAAGTTTGCAATGAATCAATTTTTCCCCTTAAAATTCCCCTAATCTTTATCTCGCCGCCTGCTCCCGGAGCAAGACTTCCCAACTGCCAAGATTTTTCTTCCGCGGGAACGGGAATCGCTTCCGTAAAAACAAAATTATCGGGATAATGTATTTCCATTTCTCCTTGCCCCAGTGGCACCTCTTCGTTGTTTCCATATTTTATAATATATTCAACCTCGTCCCCACCCGCAACCTTGTCGGGGGAAGTAATTTCCAAAACAACCTTTTCACCGCTAAAATTCTGCCCTTTCCCAAAAAACAAAAAACCCGCCCAAGAAAGAACCGCCAAGGTGGCGAAAAATACCGCAAAACCGATTAAGGCTCCCTTAGCTCTATTTTTTTTCTTATGGTAAATTTTTGACATATCGGGCAGATCTCCGTTATTATCCGCGTAAATTCTTTTTAGATCATCTCCTATCGCTTTTTTACTCCTCCCCCTTTTTTTTATTTTTTTTGACGAAGATCGATTTACTCCTAAAAATTCATCGAAATCAATATCTTCATCTCCCTCTTTTTTTGATCTTACTCGTGGCATAATTTATATGTTGAAATAATTATAAAATCTATTTTATTTTTTTGTAAAACCTAATAAATAAAATCTATCCGCGTCTAATTCGTTCGCCACTGTCGCCGAAGTCGCGCTAAATTTCATATCTTGTCCGTAATACCATTCCGCTTTTAAATTCTCTCCAAAATTAACCGTATCGGTAAAATTTATTTTTGTTCCGGGTTGCTTTTGGACAAGAATTTGATAAAAACTTTTTTCTTGACCGCCGGAAAATTTGTCGCGTAAATCGGAAAGCCAATTGTTTTGCGTTTCAAAATAAGAAAATTTAAAAGGCAAAATATATTCCAGAATAACCGTTGCCGTATCCCCGGGATCAACTTGAACCCAATTGGCAAAAACAGTTTTCCCAAATTCTCGGCTTATCCTCGTTTTGGTCGCCTCATCAACAAAAATTTGGCTTTCTGAATTTTTCAAATCGGGATCGACAATATAACCATCGCCCGGATTCTCAAACAGCTCTTCCGGAGGCGCCTCAAAACCTTCGGCGTTAAGCAAAGTGCTCCCCGCAGGGACATAGACTCGCAGGTAATCAACATTTCTCATTCCGGTGAATAGTTGACCTTTTTCTCCCGAGTGCGCTCTTTTTATCGTTAATTTATTTTTGATATATCCATCCAACGCAATCGTCGTTTCCAAAGAAACATCTTCTTTAATAATTTTATCTGTCTTTCCTCCGCCCAAATTGGAATGGACAATCATTAAATAGTCGGTTTTTTCGTTGACTGATTTTATTTTTCCGCCCCAATCAAGATTCAAAATTTCGTGCTCTATCTCCGGAAAAACGGAATACAAAATAATATTTCTCTCGCCAAGCCCTTTGGCAAAAATGGATAATATTTTTCCAAAATCCCGCGGACTGCTCTTGAAAATCTTATCCAGTAATACCGGAGCCATATCTCCAATAATCTGCTTAGGCTTATTCTCTTTTCTATCATATTCAATTTCTACGGACTTTTGAATCTCTTCTGTAAAGTTATTCGCGTCAATTATTTTATTGTATTTGGGAAGCGTAATCGGCCCGGCTACTTCCAAAAGATCAACGATCAAGTCTGAATTAATGGCAACAACGCCGTCAATTGTCGGCCCGCCGCCCTTTTCATAAAACCATTTTATCTTTTCGGCGGATGTTGGAAAATCCGGAAACCAATTCGCATCTTGAAGTTCCCAACGCGGATTTATAAGAGTAAGCGGTTCCGGAGCAACAACTTTTTCTTTTAAAGATCCCCTGAAGTCATACGACCCGCCACCCGGAACTTCTATTTTTGTAATTTGCCCTTCATTAAAATCAACCAAGGCCAGACTTCCCATAAAACCGCCGGTCGGTCTCAATTCTCCCGTATTTTGAAAAACAAATAAATATCTTTTTGACGCCTCATCTCCCAAAAATTTTATCATTAAATCGGAAATTGAAATTAATTTTTTAAAACTCCCGACAAGGTTCGGCAATTTCTCTTGAAGTTTTATAAAAGTCTCTTGTTTATCTTCGGGAATCGCTTCTCTATCCACCAAAGCCAGCCTGTCTCTGGCCGCCGCGATATCGGGAAGCATTTCGGATAGCTGATCTCTTAATATTTTTACCTTTGGCGTTAGTCTTCCGTCGCTCTCATTTTTAGTAAAAGCCGCCAAACTGTCCAATAAATTTCTTCCCACCAAGGAAAGCTTCTCTCCGGCAAAAAATAAAGCATCGCCCGCTTCTAGTTTATCTCCTTGCGGTAAGGCCTTGGCTATTCCGGCAACAATAAAATTTATTTTATTAATCTCGCGTTGGGCAGCTCCGAACGCTCCGGCCGCTTCTTCCAAATTATTTGCCGCTCCGGAAAAATCAGAGTTGGCAATCTGCCCACCACCCTCAACCAAGCTGGCATAAGCGTCGTTTGCTCCGTCTAAAACTTTATTTTCCGCCTTTTTCAAAGTTCCATAATAAGAAAAAACTTGAAAAGGGGAAATTAAGACAAAAGCAATAAGACCAAAACCGACAATTTTTTTGCCATCAGCAAAGGATAATCTTAAAAACTTAAAATTATTTTCAAATTTTATGATGTTTTCTTTAAAAGCCGGCGGGATTATATTGATTTTGGAAAAAAATTCTTTTGGGGATTTTAAAATAAAAACTGAAATTGATTTCAACCTAGTTAAAATTTTTCCGGATTCACTTATTGTAAAATAAAAAACTCCTTGCGGCGCCTTGACGCAAAATTCCTTTATCTTTCTAAAAGACAAGGCCAGTCTCGCGCCCCAGCCCAAAGAAAAATTCTTTTTAACGACGGGAGCCACCATTGTTTTTTTTACTTCCGACTTTTTCTCTATTACCTTCACCGGCAAAACTATTTTTTGCGTTTTCTTTTTCTCCGCGACAATTTTTCGCAAATCTAAAATATGCAAGGACGGTTCTGTCCTAAAAATTCTTTCGCTCCTTGCCTCCCTCTCCTCTTCTTTCTTTTCCTTCTCCATCTCCCGCAACACCGCCAAAGATGGATCAACGATTTCCTTCTTCACTTTCTTTTTTTCTTTTGACGCAGGGTTCTCCTCAATTTTCTCCTCTTTTTTTCTCCTCATTTTTGTATATTTCTAAAGTTTTTTTCGCGAGTGTTTCCCAGCTATATTTTTTAATCTGCAAAAATCCTTTTTCGGATAATTTCTTCCTCAATTCTTCATCAAAATAAACAAGCTTTATCTTCTTTATTATATCATCTTTGTCGCGAGGATTGAAGTATATTGCCGCATCTTCATAAATTTCCTCTAAACAAGAGGAATTTGAGGCAACAACGGGCAAACCGTAATTCATTGCCTCAAGCCCCGGAAGGCCAAATCCTTCAATAAGCGAGGGGAAAACATAAAGACGCGCTCCGCGATAAAGATCAGCCAAAACCGCTTCATTGACGAAATCGGTAAAAATAATCTTCTCTTTTTCATTCTCGCAGACCATTTCTTTCAGTCTTTTGTAAAAATAATCTTCCTTGCCCACAAAAACCAATTGGCAATCAATAGCCAAATCCCTATAAATTTCAATTAAAGTTTCCAAATTCTTGTGTGGATAAGCATTGCCGACATAAAGAATAAAGGGCTTGGTAATGCCGAGCTTTGCCAGACTTTCTTTCTCCGGAATTTTCAATTGCCCGTGCTCAACCCCGTCGCAGGCTTCGCAGGCAACCTCAATTTTATCTTCTTTGATCTTAAAATATTTAATTATCTCCTTTTTGGTGTATTCCGAAACTGTTAAAATTTTTCTCGCCCGCCAAACGGCAAGCCAAATGACAAATTTATACACTAAATATTTTATTTTATAAACAGTCGGCCCCAAGGTTGTCGCTCGCGGAGTCGGAAATTGCAGGAGAATCAAGTCGTGAATCGTGGCAACAAATTTTATTGGACAAAAAATGGGAATATTAAAATGCGGGAAGTGCATCAAGTCAACTTTTTCCTTCCAGATGACCAAAGGCATCATAATCTGCTCTTTAAAACTGTACCACTTGTAATCTGCTAAAACTTTTTTGAAATTAGAAAACTTGGGAGTGTAATAATCCCAATTTTCTTTACGCAAAAAAATGATGTATTCATTTTCTCGGTCTATCTTTTCTAGGTTCTCTACGAGCCGCTCAACATACCTCCCCAAGCCCTTGCTCACCGGCCCGAGAAACCTTGCGTCTATGCCGATTTTCATAGGTTTATTGTAGCAAAAAAATAGCTGGCTAACAAACAAGCTAAAAACTATTTTTTATTTTATTCTTATTAAAAAAGGAGATTCTACCCTTATCACCTTAGATCAGAGATAAGACTTTCAAAACCAGCAGTATTTACCCAGTAATTATCTGGATTGTTATTGAGAAACTTCTTTATTTCCTTTCTTTGTGTAGTTATTTTGTCACCACACCCGCTTTCACTTAACAAAATATTGGAATATTTGCCATCTAGAAATGAAATATATGAAATCCTATTCTCCTCTTTAAGTCCGAGAATCTCTATTAGTTCTGAAATTTGCTTATCCTGCCCTCCACCCGCAGTATTCAAATGTTTAGCTTCGCAAAGCATAACTACACCATTTGCTTTTATAATTAAATCTAGGGTTTTATTTTGTTTTTTAGTTTTTATCTTTATGCCCAAATTTTTACGTACATTCTTTAAGCTAAATTTTTTAGAAAATTTGACCATACAGTAATCAATTTTTGAAAAACTATCCCAATTAAAAACCTCTTCAAAGCCCCTTTTCTTTAAAATCGAAATGAGTTTGTTTTCTCCACACTTCCCTTTTTTGCGTGATGAATTTGTATCTAGTATCGCCTGTATCCATTCTTCGGGAGCCATTTCATTGAGTACTCTTTTTGAAAAATATCTTTCGGTAATTTTTTTATTATTTTTAAATTTTTCCATTTGACCAATTTTCAAAACAACTTTTACATAGGTGAAGATTGTCGTCATTTATTGGTTCTTCTATATCAAAAGTATCAAAATTTTTATCTTCATTATAATTTCCTTTTTTATCTATATTGTATTTAACCCAAACTTTTTGTAAATTAAACCTTGAATTTTTATTGCAATAATAACATTTTACAAAATTTTCTTTATTCATATTTTTTTATTTTTTATGTTAATTATTCATATTTTGCTCCATTATTCTTATGAAATTAGACAGAGATGTGGCATCAACACCAGTTCTGTAATACCAATCCTTATATTTTTTCCAGCCAGTTCTTGTTCCATGTTTATTAAATTCCTCGAATTCTTTTTCAGTTAATAAAACATTTCTGTTGCCATTATTATTTAATAAATTTTTAATTTTATTTATTGTTTCACCATTAGCCTTATCTATTAACGAAATTGTTTGTTCGGCAAAGCGAGTGGTTAATGGAATTTCATTTTTTGTTGTCGACGATGTTATTTTAACGCTAATTTTGCTTCTATCTATATTTTGGGAGTTCTTATCGTCTAAATTTCCACCTAGACACTTAAATAATATACAAGCTTTGTAAAATTCAATTTGATAAAATTCAGTAGTATTTATTCTTTTCAGTACTTGTTTGCATATTTTTTCAATAACTAAAACTTTTGTACTTTCAAAATCAAAAATTGCTAATTTATTTTTCTTTGATTTCTCATTACTTTCAAAATATCTATGTGCATTTTTTGCTCGCTCCAAAGTTCCGATACCTATTTTACAAACATCTTTAATATTGTGCTCAAAAATATACAAAATTTGTTTTTCAGTTATCTTGCTCATATTTTTTATTTCTTTAATTGTAAATCAATCGATACAAAACAACTTCTTCACAACTTATAATTGACTAAATAGAAACCTGGTATAAATCTTCGAAATTGGAATTTTTTCCAGAAAAAAATTTTTCTTTAATTTCTTTTGTGGCCTTATTTTTATGCAGGTAGGGCGGATTAGTACAGATAAACTTATAATCTTTTGGTGAGTTGATGGAATCGTTGAAAAAAACTTTTTTTCTGTCAATATATTTTTCGTCAAAATCAAAACCAATAATTTTCTTGCATTTATTATGTATTGCCCAATTTAGCAAGTCTTGATTTCCAGCGAAAGGATCCGAAACCTCTTTATTTTTGATAAAATCACTAAACCCCTGTAAGATATAACCAGAGTTTGTTGTAAAAAATTGACCTAAATTTCTTTTTTTTATTGAATTGCCCATGATTAAATTATAGCAAAAAATATAGCTAATAGCCACTAACCCCAAACTATATTTAGTCTATTGTGGACCTCCCCAAAATAACCCCACAACCTCCCTCGCGCACTTCTCCCAAGTGAACTCCGCCACTTGTTTTTTCTCCTTTTCCCTCATTCTCTCGCGCAAATTATTGTCCGTCAAACATTGATAAATGGCCTCGGCCACTTCTTTGGGATTATTGGGGTCAACCATTACGGCGGCATTGCCCATAACCTCCGGAATTGCCGAGACCGAAGAAGTAACGACGGGCGTCCCCGAAGCCGCCGCCTCAAGCGGAGGAAATCCAAAACCTTCGTAAAAAGAAATATAAACAAAAATCTTGGCTAATTGATAAAAATAAAATTTATCTTTTTCGCTGACATAATTTATAAAACGAATCTCGCGCCCGTATGGGCTTTTTTTCGCCCTCTCCAATATTTTTTTGTAAAGCCATCCATACTGTCCGACTACGACAAGCTCGCAATCTTTAACTGCCTCCCCTTTTTCACTTTTTAATATCTCAAAAGCCCTTATTAATCCTTCAATATTTTTTCTCGGCTCAATCGTCCCCACAAATAAAATAAATTTATCCGGCAAGTTGTATTTTTTTCTCAATTCTTCTTTTTCAAAATGATTCTTCGCGATTTCCGCCTCTTGAATCGCGCCGGAATAAATTACTTTTATTTTTTCTTCCTTTGCCCTATACAAATCCATTAAATCTTTTTTTGTATTTTCCGAAATAGCGACAATCTTATCGCAATTTTTTATCAGTTTTTTGGGATTGATAAAAAAATGCCATAGTCGCCTTTTGAAAGAAAAAAAATAGGGAAATCTTTCAAAAGATAAGTCGTGGACGGTGATAACTTTTTTTATCTCGGGCGAAAGGGCGATGAAATTTATATTGGGGAGAAAAAACAAATCCGGCTTAACTGGCGACTGGCGACTCTCGACTAGCAACTTATCTACTTTTGGCCAATTAAAAAATTTTAAACTGAAATTAAAAATTTTATTGGGATAACGAAAAACCACTAAATGAACTTTAGACAATTTTTTCCATTCCTCGGGGATAAATTTATCGGCATCTTTAAAAGAATTATAAAAAAGAAAATAATTGTTTTCTTTATCTATACTAAAAATGGCGTCCAAGAGTCTAAAAGCATACTCTCCGACGCCACTTCTTTTTTCTTCTAAAAGTGATCTAATATCAATGCCGATATTCATAACAAGTTGTCATTCCCGCGCAGGCGGGAATCTACTTTTTTGTAACGAGGGGATTCCCGCCTGCGCGGGAATGACGGATTACTTACTCTGAAATTCCCGCCAATTATCTTCAACTAAATTTTTTATTTTATTTTTAAATTCCGCGACATCGAATTTCTTGGCATGTTCTCGTATCTCTTCGGGATTATATTTTTCCGGTTTGAATTTTATTATCTCATGCGCCAACGGCTCCCACCCCTGATGGTCAAAAAATTCTCCCGTCTTTCCGGGGATGACCGTCTCAAGCGCCCCGCCTTTGTTGTAGGCGAGTACCGGCCGGCCGGAAGCCATCGCTTCTACGACCATCATGCCAAAATCTTCTTCCTGCGGATGGATAAAAGCTTGGCATTTGCCGTAAAGTTCGGCTCTTTTTTCCTCGGAAACTTTTCCTAAAAATTCTATATTGGGCTTGGCCATTTTCTTTAATTTCTCTAACTCCGGCCCATCGCCAAAAATCTTTAAAGGAATATTTAACCGATTAAAAGCCTGCGCTATCAAATCAAATCTTTTGTAAGCAACGAGGCGTCCTCCGGCTAAAAAATAATTTTCTTGAGCGGGAAAAATTCTGAATTTTGAAACATCAATCGGCGGATAGATCACTTGGCTTTCCTTGCCATAATATTTGGCAATTCTTTTTTGAACTGTTTTTGAATTGGCAATAAATTTATCAACCCTCCCCGCGGCCATTCTGTCCCAAACCCTAAGCCGGGGCAAAAAGAGAGATACGATAGATTTCACAAAACCGCCATGCGGAAGCTCTTTTATGTAAAGATGGGAGTCCGTCCAAAGATAGCGGGTGGGAGTGTGGCAATAGCAAAGATGAAGCGTCTCGGGACGCGTAATTACCCCCTTGGCAAAAGCGCTGGAATTGGAAATAACCACATCATAATCATTTAAATTATATTTTTCGGTGGCAAGAGGCATCAGGAGCAAAAACCATTTGAAAAATCTTACTCCGCCGGGAAATTTTTGGATGAAAGATGTTTTAATATTGCCCTCAACAAAATCTTTATCCATTTTTTCCTTATCATAAACCAAAGTAAAAATCGGCGCTTCGGGAAAAATGTTTTGGAAGACTTGCAAAACCGCTTCCGCTCCTCCTTTTTGAACTAAATGATCATGAATTATGGCAACTCTCATAATGATTAAACGTTTTCCGCCTCTTTTCGAAATAAAACAGCGAAGGGAGTTTTAAATAAAATATATAGATCTAATTTTAGCGACCAATTTTCAATATAGTAGATATCCAGCTTAACTTCTTCTTCAAAATCCAGATCGGAACGACCGGAAATTTGCGCTAACCCCGTAACACCAGGCTTGATGATTAAAACTTTTCTGTGGTGTTTTTTATATTTAGCGACTTCTTCCGGCAAATGCGGACGAGGACCAACTAGACTCATTTTTCCCGCCAAAACCAAAAAAAATTCCGGCAGTTCATCAATGCTGAAACGGCGAATAAACTTTCCCACTCTTGTCACTCTGGGATCATTTTTTATTTTGACCAATGGTCCTTTCCTGATATCTTGTTCGGCTAATTGCGCATAGCGAAGATTGTGAGTTCGCGGTTTCATGGAACGAAACTTAAAATAGTTAAAGGGTTGTCCCTCTTGGCCCACTCTTTTTGGATTTGAATCGTCGTCTAATTTCCAAAAAATCGGTCCCCTTGAGTCTATCCTTATGGCAATCGCTGTTAATATTAAAATGGGCGAGCTTAAGATAATTAAAAATAGAGAACCAATAATATCAAAGATTCTCTTATATATTTTTCCCCATCCCTCAAGGCGGGTTCTTTTTATTTCGGCTATCGGAATTCCGGCATAGTCTCTTATTTCCAGTCTTGAAGATTGGACAGCAAAAAGATCGGTTGAATATTTAAAGACAATATTGTGCTGATTGCAAAAATCAAAAAGATTTAAATTTTCCTCATGGCTCCCTGTTCCATTGGTTTGAATAACTTCATCAACACCGATTGTTTTTTGTAGATCGCTTAAATCCGCGGCAGCATCTTCGTCAAATTTTTTATATCTTTTAATAACTTTTAAACCAAGCCCCGGCCTCTTGCAAAATCCATTGACTAAAATATCAGCGGCCTTGTCTTCTCCGAAAACTACGACTCGATGAATGCCTACGCCGTATCTGAACAAAGCTCTCTGAAAAAACCTGATCGCGACTCGGCCGATACTGACAAAAAAAATCGCCAAAACCCAGGCGACTAAAATAATAAATCTTGAAGAAAATAATTCTCTTTCAAAAAAAATAAGAAGAACGATAAAAACAAATCCTGTGGAACACGCTAAAAATATCTTTGCCAATTCATCTAAAATTCTTTTTGTTCCGCCGATCGTGTAGAGACCGGAAATGGCAAAAATAATAAGCCAAACTACAGCCATAAATCCGGCTACTTTTAAAAAATCAAAGAGTGGCATTTCATAGACAATGGGTCTGAAATCAACCATGGTCTGAAATCTCAAAAAATAAGCCACCAAAGCCGCCAAAATTATCATCAAAAAATCAATTGGTAAAAGAGCAACGGAAAAAATAAGCTCTGATTTCTTAAGCATATTTTAAATAAAAGGTTACCCTCTTTTAAGAGGGGAATTTTTATTAGGTTTTTATTCAACTAGCTATAAGCCGGATTCTGTATGGCATATAAATATGCCACGGCAGCCATCTATCTAGGATCCAAATTGCTCTGGACCTCAAGCGGTCGAAACTGACCTTGCACCGGATAGGTGTTTTCCACGACGCCTGTCACCAGGCTGTCCCGCGTGAGCTCTTACCTCACGATTTCAACCTTACCATCCGATTTTCATCGGATTCGGCGGTATATTTTCTGTTGCACTCTCCGTGGGCTTCAATACTTTTCTTTTTGCTACTTCTCCGCTTTTAACGAAAAAATAACATAAATAGAATACCTTATTCCCCGTCGCTGTTAGCGACTATCTCTGAAGCGAAAAATACGCTTCGGTGTCCGGACTTTCCTCTCCACCCCCTTCAAAGAGATGGAGCGACTACCCGCTAATCAAATAAACCCCATACCGCAATAAAGGGCTATGATAAAAGGTACTATAAAATCGTCTTTTTGTCAAAGAGTATACTGTTGTTTTATAAGAAAAATAAAAAATTTCCATTAAATTTGAATCCTACTTTCTCCGCCAATTTTCAGATTGCGACTTTTGGGCGATTGTTACCCCTGCCTCGCCGGCAGGCGGGTCGCCCCGCCAAAGGCGGGGCTCGGCAGAAGCAAGGATTTTATACGGATTTTTGAAATCCAAAAACAATTTCTGCCCGCTCAAACG
>Ga0210051_1004988_pt1 | contig 12818 bp, 10 predicted proteins | sample CryGey092014_all_FD_185464 | JGI IMG/M metagenome (GOLD analysis project Ga0210051, IMG submission 185464) | Groundwater microbial communities from aquifer - Crystal Geyser CG23_combo_of_CG06-09_8/20/14_all (SPAdes) (version 2) | ecosystem: Environmental > Aquatic > Deep subsurface > Groundwater...
CAATTGCATTGGCCTTTGTATAATTCTCGGAAAGCTAATTGCAGCTCAGGGCTGGAGGCTAGATGCTCAAGGGAATTCACTTTTTTGCTCACGTAGTGCATCTTCCTGACCATTTGATTTGTTTCAGAATATTTTTTCAGGAAATTCATCCACGAACCGTGCGACCACTCCATCATCTCCTGATATGATGCCTCTGGGATTTTTATTTTTTTCACAGCCGGGTTTGATTTCAAATAATCAGCTAACCTGATTGTCTCCACCCATCCTTTATTCCTTGTCAATTCTTCAAAAAATTTTTTAAGCCACTCCTTTTTATACACCCAGTCATAGGTAAAAGGCCATTCCCCGAATTTTTCAGCGTCATCCCCGTATGTAAGCAGGGGACGGCCGCGGCCGTCCCCTGCCTGCTTAAAATAATCCATGATCTCCCCGGGCATTTTAAAAGGTATCATATATCTAAGCTTTTTACTTGAAGGAAAAATCGCTATCTCTTTATTTGTTTCGCCTGTCGTGAAATAACCGAATAACTCATCTTTATCCAAACCCGCTTTTATAAAATGTTCGTCGTCCAGAATAGAATATTTTATTCCTGCCTTGTTAAAATCCTTGGCAAGTTCAGGCGCCCATACCCTTTCAGGCGTCCATATACCCTGCGCCTTCTGCCCGAACTTTTTCTTAACGTAGCTATCCATCATCTTTATCTGGCCTATCCTGTCCTTCTCAGGTATGCTTGTAAAAATAGGCTCGTAATAACCACCGCCCAATATCTCCACCTGGCCTCTATCCGCCATTACCTTGACCCTGTCCAGAAAATCAGGATGCTTATCTTCGAAATAATCCAGGAGGCATCCTGAAAAGTGCATTGACATTTTTATATCAGGGTATTTTTCGAATACGTCTAAGAAAGGTTTGTAACAATTCTGATAGGCCCTCTCGAATATATTATCAAAATTGCCGACAGGCTGGTGAAAATGCAGGCAGATCCCAAACCAAACTTTGTTCATTATAGACTTTTGTATAGTTTCAGGTATTGTTCCGCGGAAGATCCCCATGAATAGTCGCAAGCAACGCAGTTTTTAAGAAGCCCGCCCCAGAGTTTTTTATTCTTGAATACAGTCACAGCGTCTTTAATCGCCCCTGAAAGCGCTCCATTGGTAGCGTCTTTAAATTTAAATCCGTTCCCCTTTTTAGTAGCCGCGTTGAAATTCTGAATTGTATCGTCCAGGCCGCCTACTGCCCTTACCACGGGGACAGTCGCATATTTGAGGCTGTACATCTGGTTCAGGCCGCAGGGCTCATATCTGGAAGGCATTAAAAACATGTCAGCGCCCGCTTCTATCTTATGAGACAGGGCATTGTCAAATTTTACGCTCACGCCTACCCTGCCTTTATATTTCTTAGCCAGGCCTTTGAATATATTATTATATTTCTCATCCCCGAAGCCGAGTATAACAAAATCAGCTTCCTTTAAAATATCTTTCATGATGTTAACTACGAGGTCTATGCCTTTTTGCTCGGCGAGCCTGGTTATCATCGCTATCAGAGGCCGTCTGGCATTGTATTTTATTTTGAACGCCTTGGCCAGGTCTTTCTTGCATTCAGCCTTGCCGCTTAAATCTCTTTCATCGTATTTCCTGGCTATAAATTTATCAATGGCCGGATTCCACAGAGAATAATCCACGCCGTTAGTTATGCCGTAAAGGTCTTTTTCCCTGCTTTTTAATAAACCATCCAAGCCGCATCCGAATTCAGAACTAAGTATTTCTTTGCTGTAACCTTTGCTGACAGTGCTTATAGCGTCTGAAAAAATTATGCCTGCTTTCATGAAACTTAATTTATCCCAGAATTCAACCCCGAACGGAGTGAATAAATCCCATGAGATATCCAGGTATGGAACTACATCTTTAACAAAAAGGCCCTGATAAGCCATGTTATGTATCGTGAAAAGCACCTTTACGTTATTAAACATCGGATCTCCCTTATAATGCGTCTTGATATATAAAGGTATCAGGCCTGACTGCCAGTCATTGCAATGATATATATCTTGCTTTCCTATATCCTTGATAGACGCGAGTATTGCCTTTGCGTAAAACGCGAACCTGAACGCGTTGTCCTGGTAATCGCCTTGGGGCGTGCCGTATAAAAATTCCCTGTCGTAATATTCATTCTTCTCTATAAAATATATGTCGACTCCATTATGCTTCAATAGCAGCAGATTAAAAAGCTCTTCCCTGTTATTTATCCTCAGGGATATATTCTTTTTAAAAAGCACGGGTTTGAATCCGTTTTTCTTGACCAGCTGGTAATAAGGGAGGGCCACGCTTACCTTATGGCCTTTTTTAGCAAGTGCTTCGGGCAAGGCGCCGGCTACGTCTGCCAGTCCGCCTGTCTTTGCAAATGGAAAAACTTCCGGGGAAATTAATAAAATATTCATGATCGTCCTTTCATTACCTATCCCGTTGTCATCGTAGCATCTCGTCTCTTATCTTCCCGGCTACATATCTTGCCGCAATTACTTTATTATAACATCTTTTCTTTTCGGAAGGCCTGCATCCGGAATTAGCTACTGCGAGATATGCGTTCAATATTGCTTCTTCCTGTAAAATAAGGCCTTTATTTATAAGATTTTCACTCCACATCCTGTCTTTATTAGCCCACCAGAATTGACAGCTGTGTAAAGCCATATCTAATGCGCCGCGCGCCGTATTAAAAAACAACGCGGATTTTTCAATATCCTTTTTATTCCCTGCTTCTTGAAATATCTCTAAACACATGTTCATGTGTTCCCACTGCAATCTATGGATATTGTTATGAGGCGTATTCCACAGCGGATAATAGTTTCCCGCCATTATTTCTTCATTAGAAGTGCTCCATGAAGAAGGCCGTGGATGCCTCCCCTTCACTGCAGGAAATTTTTCCAATAAATCGCTGATCTTAACCGCTTTTACTTCCTTGGAATCTTTTATGATTTCATAGAGTTTCCCAAGAAATATATTTTCCCAGCCATGGATATGATGGCCGAATGTCTCCGCGTCCATTGCCGTTATTATATAGGCATCTTGTTTTCCTTCAGCCAGCTCTTTAATCCTTGATACAAAGCTGACAGCGTCGATATTCTTGAAACTTATCATATTGCTGATTATGTCATCCCTGAAAAACGCCTTCATTGAGCCTGAGCTGAGTTTAAAAGATGTCACATAGTCCATTGGCCACTTCCCCTGATTCGCTATCCCGCTGACTATGATCCATTCATAGCCCATGCCACGCACGATAGAACCCACAGCGTCAGAATAACACATCTCAGGCAGGAAAAAACCTCTTGTCTTATAGCTATCATTGAAAAAAGATAAGTTGGTAATTTTATTTAATTCTATCTGCCTTTTAACCTCTGTCTTTGGGATCAAAGGCAGTATCGCATGAAATTTACTGGATTCTACAAATTCTACCTGGCCATCCCGGCCAAGATCTTTCAGTCCTTCTAAAATATCCTGGTATCCGTGATCAGCCAGCATCTCAGTGAGCACCCCGCACATATTCACGGTAACCCTGGATTCAGGATGCTCTTTAAAAACCTTTATTAACGGCCTGTAAGATTCTCCGCAAATCTTCGCCAGGACCCCATGAGACTGCGTCGGAGGCTGGTAAAAATGTAGAAGCGGCGCCCAATATATCATTTTACTCCAAGCTCTTCTTTTACTAATCTTTCGGCATTAAGCCAGTCTTCCAGGTCATTGCCCGATTGACATCCTCTTTTTTCATAAAGTTCATACGACTTTTTCTGGATTAATTGCATGAACTCTTCCCTGCTTACGCGCTTGGAATTATCGCCCATAGCGGATTCCAATGCCTTCTTCAGTTTACGAATCATTGTTCCTCCTCTCAAATTTTGTAAAACAAAATTTGATCCCGACCCGCCATTGTTTCTGTGGCAGGAAGGGGCCTATTGTATTTTAACAAATATATCAGATAAAAAAATCCTTGTCAACGTTTAACAGGGGACGGTTTGAAACCGTCCCCTGCGATTTATTTATTATTTCCATGCCCCTGCGGCAGATCTCTTTCGCGTAATCTGTCCATATGCCTGTGCCCCAGTAACGGAAACAGCTGGTCTGCGATAATAAAAGATAAAAAAGCGCTTTTTTGTATGTAGGAGCGGTCAGTGACCGCCCCCTGCTCAATTCATCATCAAATTTCTTATGAAATGCTGCGCTAAACTTGGTTATAGGGTCCATTATATCTTCGTAACCTTTTACCCAGTCTTTATCATTTGTCCATGACGCCTTCTCCAGGCTGAAACCCGGATATTTTTGTTTTACTTTTTCAATAGCCCTGTCAGCTGCGCCATGAGAATATTCTTTTAAAAATTCCCATATCTTACTCTGAGAAACAGGCTGAACAGGCATAAATGAATTTTCAGCCAGGCCCGCGTGTTTTACAAATTCAAGATATTCCGTGCCATTCATGCTGACTGTGCCTTCTTTGGATATTTCCTGAAAAGCAATCTTATACGCGCTGGGAAATTCATTCATCATGACCCCGCCATTTTCTCCGTCTCCTATCTGGGCCACAAAAGGCGGGAGATCTACCCCGCAGTATTTTTCATGGCTTAAAGTCTTAGCTTCATAATATGGCTGCATCTGGCCGATAAGTTTATTATCAGACCCCTGGGTCTTTACAATGACCGTTATCTCAAGTTTTTCGCCCAGAGAATTCCTGGCGATTAACTTATGCGGAAAATGCGGCCTTCGTAGGGGGCTTCCGTCCATGTTTTCTATTGTATGCTCCTGGGCCATAAGCCATCTGTAACCGCATTCCTTAAGGGCCTTCACGTATTCAAAACAAACATCAGGATGTATCGGCAGGTGCATCTCAGGCGCTGAAAATCCTTTTACCCTTTCAAGGGCTTTTATGCCGAATATAGCGCCGAACGTTTCCTGCCACGCCTTTATGTGAAGCCTTATATCAGGCACGGGCGTAGAGCTGACTACAGAATGAGACCACATGGTGCCGAGCCATTCAACGTATTCCCAGTATTTTTTATCACTGGTTACACGCTTCAGATTATCAAGGACTCTTTGCTCGCCCATATCTTTAAGTCCCCACAGAAGATCCCCTGAATAATCCAGCATTATGCGCGGGGCCTTGCCCTGTCCCGCAAGGTCTCTCACAAAATCAGATATCCTGGAATAACATTTTAAAAACACAGGGGCATTATGATTATCTCCTGTATCCTGATGCTCCATCATATATTGAAGGTTTGAAATAAGCCTTGCTGTCCTGAGGTCATCCCCCCCTGCCGGGATAATAGGCTGGTGCATGTGAAGCGCTATGCCGAAGCATGATTGTATATTCATTTTGCCTCGATTGCTTCTCGACTCTGCTCTCATATCCTGCTCCCATTACCGCTCGAAGAATATTAGAAATTCACGCCCTCTCCAATACTCTTACTATTCGAACAGACAATGCTAACATTACAATACAATACTGTTCGAGCGGACAACTCGACTATACATGTAATCTCAGTCGAGAACTATAATATCTTGCGCAATCCATGTCGGAAAAAATATTATCCCTTGATTCAACCACCTCAAGCCACTCTTTATCAACAGAACCGCTCAGCATATCTTTATAGATATGCGTAAATCTATTTATGTGAAGTTTTACCCTTTTCTGTGCGTATTCCACCATGGTGCCTGTTTTCATTATAAACGGCCAGTCACTCGCCTGCGCCAAAAGAAGCTCTCTCGCCGCCTGATTCAAAGCCCGCATGGCAAGGTCATTTACGCCCTTTTCTATGCAATCAGAAAATTTTTCTGCCAATTCTTTCATTCTCTCTCCCGCCGCATACAGATGCCTGTAAATCCAGTCATTGCTTCCTTCCAGCCAGACCTCGTTATAGCCTTTATATCCCCACGTGGATATTGAAGGGACAGACAACTGGTTAACAGGGTATTCCTTTAGATAATCCGACGGAGTGGCAAGTTTTATCGTTTTTTGGTCATATGTAATCTTGCGTATCAAAAAATCAATCCACATCGGGCCCTCAAACCACCAGTGCCCGAACAACTCCGCGTCGTAAGGAGAGACGATTATGGGTTTTCTGTCCATATGATACGCAGCATGCTCTACCTGCTTCTCGCGGTTAAACATAAAATTGCCCGCATGCGTCGCTGCTTTTTCCTTTGCCCATTCAGGCACATACGGCTCCTTATGGTCAGTATTCCCTGTTATCCTCCAGTATTTAAGCCCTGTATTGATCCTGAATCCGATCGGATGGATATAAGGTTTTATATACTCATATTCCAACTCATGCCCTATATCCCTGTAATATTCCCTGTAATCAGGGTCTCCGGGGTAACCCTCTTTTGAACTCCAGACCTGCTTGGAAGATTCCGAGTCTCTTCCGAATGCGGCAACACCTGAAGGACAGTATAAAGGCGCATAGACGTTATATCTTGGAGCGGGATCCGCATTTATGATACCGTGCGAATCCACAAAGAAATATTTAATCCCTGCTTCTGCTAAAAAATTATCAACGCCGGGTGTATATCCGCATTCAGGAAGCCAAAACCCAACAGGGTCCCTGCCAAACGTTTTTTTATAATGGTCCACTCCCACTTTTACCTGAGCCTGGGCGTCAGAAGGATTAACGCTTAAGATAGGCATGAATCCGTGAGTGGCGCACGAAGCAAGTATCTCGACATAACCTAGGTCCTGGAATTTTTTAAACGCGGCTACTAAATCTTTCTTATATTTATCTACAAAGATATCCCTTGCTTCCACAAACCTCCTGTAATACATCAAAGCGAGGCTGTGGAATTTAGGGTCATAGCCCGTACGCTGGACCTCTTTTTCAGCAAGTTCAATTAATTTATTTATATGCCTTATATATCTATTCTGGAGAAGCTCGTCCTGCAGCATGGACGCCAAAGTAGGCGTCAGGGACATTGTTATGCGGAATATCACGCGGTCTTCTATTAATTTTTCAAAAACTTGTATAAACGGTATGTAAGTTTCTGTAATGGCCTCGTAGAGCCAGTTCTCCTCGAGAAAATTCTCCTCCTCGGGATGCCTGACAAACGGAAGATGCGCGTGAAGTACTAAACAAAGATAACCTTTGTGCATAATAAGTGGTTCGATATTCTTCGAGCGATCATGCAGGCTATATATGTACACAGAGTCGAGAAGTTCTCGACTCCCCGCCACAGAAACAATGGCGGGTCGCTCGAACAATATTGTATGGGTTATTTTGAAACGGTGCTACGTTTTACTGTAGTTTCTATCTTTCTTGTTTCTATTTTATCATTCGAAGTTGCGGTAAAAGGCAGCTCTATTTTTCCGTCCGGAAGAGAAAATCTCATGCTGAAAGTTCCGTCAGGCCTGAGATTAACTTTTTTATCGCCAAGCTTAACCTCTGCGTCAGGCTCAGTGCGGCCATAAACTATAAGTTCTGTCCCGATCTCAAAAAAGAATTTGCGTTTTTTCTCCGGTTGTACAGATTCGCTTGCACCGCCCATGATATTCTCGCTTCCGCCGAGATATGTGAATTCAGAAGCGCCAATCATGACCTTTCTGCCGTAATTTGCGCCTGCGAGCCTTCTAAAATAAACTATATCTTTCCATTCTTTGCCAGACTCTTTGCCAGATTCTTTGCCAGACATATCGGAATAGAGGTATTTATACAGTTTTTTTCTGGAAATACGGGAAAACATTATCTCTCTTAATAAAGGAGAAAATTTACTATAATACGCTCTTAAATCCGCTTCGGTAAGATAAATCTTTCTTCTCTTAGACACGCTGGAATAGCTAAATCTGCCTGCTGTATCGTATTGAACCCCTCGACGGAGTTTATCCGGAGTCCCTCGACTTCGCTCGGGATAAACTCCGCCGAGGGGCTCGGGGCCGGCAGCTTTTTCGGCCATCATGGAAGTTACCTCTCCCCCGCCTTCTTCCTGACTAAGATCCATCCATATCTCTTCAAATCTGTTGGATGAACCGGAGGCCGGGGTATGCACAAAATTAGACCTGGCCATTGGAAAAAATCTTCCGGAATTGTGAACTATGCCTATCTCGCCGCAATATGACGCGTTATCGTTCCAAAGATTTATATACCAGTTATTGGAATGACGGCCTACTTCTATGTCAAACCAATGATTGGCATTAAAGCCGTTAAAATCTTTACACGTCACATCATACATGCGCACGACAAACCTGGTGCCGTCCAGATTTCCGCCTAACTGGCGCTTTACGTCCTCTATTGAACTATCCGCTATTTCCCAGTAAGCGTATATCCACAAAGGGTCCTTTGGTATCAAAGTAATTCTTGACACGGCATCGTAGGAAGGAAGCTCATATTCATTCAGCGTCATAGGCCGCGGCACGCTTTTACGATCCTGTATCGCGCAGGATGGCTCTGGTGCGGCAGTCAAAGGTTTAGAGACAGCGGAAGGTAAAGGTTTGATTTTTACCTTTCTTTTCATGTTTTTGACAATAGCCTCTCTGCCGTTTTTATAAATGCGCTCTATGGGCGCTCTTTTTTTAAGTTTTATTTTTTTACCTGCCATACACATCCATGACCTGGCCAGCTACCACATCCCAGGAAAAAGCGGTTTCAACTGCAATCCTGCCATTATGACCCATCCACCTTGCATGGTCAAAATCCGAAAATATGGTTTCTATCCCCCACGCTATCGATTCAGGATTTGCGTATATCTTTAAACCCGTAATATCGTGCCAGATTATCTCGCCCGGCCCGCCGTTTGAAGTAGCTACCACAGGTTTTCCTGCGCTCCACGCCTCTAATAGAACCAGCCCAAAAGGCTCGTTCCTCGAGGGCATGCACACAACATCTGCCGCTTTATAGAGGTCCCTAAGTTTCCAGCCGTTGTTAAAACCTATGAACCTTGTAGCGTGATGAACGTTGATTTGTTTCGCCCTGTCTTCCACGCCCCAGCGCATCTCTCCGTCTCCCACAAAAACAAACTTCGCGTTACTGTAATATTTAAGTATATGTGGAATAGCCTCTATCAAAAGATCCGGGCCTTTTTGATAAACAATCCTGCCCACAAAAAGCGCCATGGGATCCATGGGCCCTATTCCGTAATGACGCCGGACAGCGCCCGGGTCTATCCACCCGTCAAAATTCCTGTAATTAACGCCGTTATATACCACATCCACCTTCCAGTCAGGCAAGTTATACATCCATTGTATTTCTCCTTTAATAGCCTTTGACACGGCTATCACATGGTCAGCGCAGTACGTGCCATGCCTTTCATGGTCCCTGATCCTCGCGGAATTTCCGTCATTGAAATTATTCCCGCACCTGCCGTATTCAGTTGAATGGATTGTAAGAACAGCTTTGCAAGGCCTTACCTGTTTTATCCAGACAAGCGCATTTGACGCAAGCCAATCATGGCTATGAATTACATCGAACGGCCCTGTGACATTTTCCGTCTGAAAAAATACATCCGTAAAGGCGCGGCACATGTTGTTTATTTCTTCCACAAAATCAGGGCTCTGGCTAAAAGGGCACCTGTGGTAATGCACACCGTGAATGCGCTCGTACCATGCCTGATCAGGGCTTCCGAGCCGCGTAAAAACATGCACTTCATTGCCTTTACGCTCAAGGGCGGCCGCAAGTTCTGTAACGTGCACGCCAACCCCGCCCACGCAAATAGAGTGCATGGATTCCCACGAAAATATCGCTATGCGCATATTCCCCCGCCTAAATAAAAATAAGGTTACACTTTGACAATGTCAGAGTGTAACCTTAGAGCTCTATAACTGAGTTTTCTGTGCCGAAAGTATTTACTACGAAAAGATTATTGAAAGAGTCTCTCTGCCACTGGCCGTCAACCAAATATTTATACTCATAACGACCGGGCTTAAGGGATAGATCTCTTTTCCATACCCCATCTTTGGATTTTTTAAGAGAAGTGCTGGATGCGTCCCATGAATTAAAATCCCCTGCCAGGCGGACGTCCTTTGCATCCGGCGCACTTACCTTAAAAGTCACTTTTTTTGGCGAACATTTATTAATAGCCATTTTTCCTCCTCCTTTTTTTGTTGCGTGACGCCAATCACGCGAGCCCAGATGTTACCAGAAAGCCCAATATTTGTAAATAGGTACAAATACCTATTTTAAGGGGCTTTTTTTCTTACACACTATATAGTGGTTATACCTTCTTTGAGTGCATACCTGATGAGGTCTGCCTGACGATGAATGCCCAATTTCTGCATTATATTGTTTCTATGGGCAAGCGCGGTTTTTAAAGCAATCTTGAGATGCATGGCAACTTCTTTGTTCGTATATCCTTCAACAACTAACTGTAGAATCTCTCTTTCTCTTTCCGTAAGGCTTACTATCTTTTTTTCTCCTATCTTCCGGCCTTTTGAATCAATATAATCCTGTATTACAAACGTAGATATCCTTGGGCTTAGGAAATATTCATCCTTGTAAACCGCGCGTATGGCCTGTATTATCTCGTCAGCCGCTGAATCTTTTAATACATACCCTCTTATTCCTAAATTTAAAGCCCTTTCTATAAATACCCTGTTATCGTGCATGCTGAGTATGATTATCCTGTTCCAGGGATTAATCTGCATGATCTGGCTGGACGCCTCAAGGCCGTTTAATATCGGCATGGTTATATCAATTATAAATATGTCTGCCGGATCTTTCTTGGCTATATCCACGGCCTCCTTGCCGTTTGACGCCTCCGCAATAACCTTTATATCCTGCTCCTGGGATATTACCGCGCCAAGGCCCTGTCTCACTATCGCATGGTCATCTACCAGCACAACTGTTATAGCCATATTCACATCTCTTCGATTATTGGAAAAACCACGGTTATCTTTGTCCCATTTTTAAATTTAGACTGCAATAAAAACTTCCCATTCAGTAAATCCACCCGCTCTTTCATGCCGGCCAAGCCGAATTTACCCACATTTGCTTCTTTGAAAAATGCGTCTGCGTCAAACCCTGTCCCGTCGTCTTCTATTGTAAAATTTATCTCGCCTTTCTTAAGCAATAAATCTATCTTCACATTTTTTGCCTTTGCGTGTTTTACTATATTATTGAATGCCTCCTGAATAACCCTGTACAGAGTTATGGCCACGTCATCTTTAATGCGGATATTGCCCATATTCTCCCTGAATTTTATATTTAAGGGGTATGACTTTGTGTAATGCGAGAAAAGTTCGCGCAAAACAGAAGGAAGCCCGAGCATGTCTAACTCTGCGGGCCTCAAATCTATAAAAAGCGTCCTGATTTTATTTGTCGTATCTGTCAGGGTTCTTTTTGCGTCTTTTATTAAACGGAGGGTTGTGTCGAAATTGCGTTTTTCTATTTCTTTTTCAATTATGTTCAATGCTGAGCCAAGGGATACCGAGAATTGGCCTATCTCGTCATGAAGATCCCGCGATATCCTGTGTCTTTCCTCTTCCTGCATCGCCAGTATCTTCTTTGATAATTCCCTTGCATCAGCATCTTCCATAAAATTTGCAATCAGACTGTGTCATAACCCTCTCTGCTGAATTATAATACACAATATATTGTAGTTGCCCAATTTACCTGTCCCGAGCGAAGTCGAGGGATTGGGCAACCTATTTTGTGCCTGATAAATCAGGCGACTACATTGTGACACAGTCTGAATATTCTTCTCGACTTCGCTCGAAGAATATTGTTCGAGCGACCCGCCATTGTTTCTGTGGCGGCTGTCCCGAGCGAAGTCGAGGGATTGGGGCAACCTATTTTGTGCCTGATAAATCAGGCGACTACATTGTGACACAGTCTGAATATTTTTCTCGACTTCGCTCGAAGAATATTGTTCGAGCGGCCCGCCATTGTTTCTGTGGCGGGGAGTCGAGAACCATTACTATAACCCTTTACTTGCTATGTATTCTATCAGATCAACTACCCTGCAGGAATAAGCCCATTCATTATCATACCAGCTCAATACCTTTACCATTCTCTTATCTATTACAAAGGTAAGTCCTGCATCAACTATTGAAGAGCGCGGGTTGCCGTTGAAATCTTTTGACACGAGCGGCTTGTCGCAATATTCCATTATACCGTTAAGCTTCCCTTCAGCCGCTTCTTTAAAAGCCATATTGACTTCTTCTTTAGTGATGTCTTTCTCCACCTCTACCACAAGGTCAACAAGCGATACGTTAGGAGTAGGCACTCTTATCGCGAGGCCGTCAAGCTTGCCTTTTAATTCAGGGAGCACAAGGCTCACTGCCTTCGCGGCGCCTGTAGTAGTGGGTATCATTGAAAGGCAAGCTGCCCTTGCTCTTCTCAAATCTTTATGCACAAGGTCAAGAATCTTCTGGTCATTCGTGTAAGAATGAATCGTGGTCATCAGGCCTCTTTTTATTCCAAACTTCTCTATCAGGACCTTTGCGACAGGCGCCAGACAATTTGTCGTGCAGCTCGCGTTTGAAATCACGCTGTGCTTTGCAGGATCATAGACCCTCTCATTAACGCCCATTACAACCGTAAGGTCTTCGTTCTTTGCTGGAGCTGTGATTATGACCTTCTTTGCGCCTGCCTGTATATGCCTTACTGCTTTCTCTTTTTCAGTAAATACGCCTGTGGATTCCACTACTATCTGAACCCCCATGCTTGCCCATGGGATCTCCGCGGGATCTTTGCAGGTCATTATTTTTATTTCTTTTCCGTTTACAACAAGGGCGTTTTCCTTTGCTTCAATATTTACCTTTAACTCTCCCAGCGTAGAATCATACTTTAAAAGATGCGCCAGCGTAGCCGGCGGAGTCGGCAAATCATTAACTGCCACAAAATCTATATTGCGGTT
>Ga0210051_1004995_pt1 | contig 12805 bp, 11 predicted proteins | sample CryGey092014_all_FD_185464 | JGI IMG/M metagenome (GOLD analysis project Ga0210051, IMG submission 185464) | Groundwater microbial communities from aquifer - Crystal Geyser CG23_combo_of_CG06-09_8/20/14_all (SPAdes) (version 2) | ecosystem: Environmental > Aquatic > Deep subsurface > Groundwater...
AAGGCCGTCTTTCGGCATTCAAGGTGCCCAAGGAATACCTCATGGTTAAGGAATTACCCAAGAGCCCCACCGGGAAAATACTCAAAAGAGAACTCAGGAAAAGCGTTTCTCTCCCGCTTCTTAAGCCGGGAAAAGACAAATGACCCCCTCGAGCACTAAAAACCACATTCCAAAGACACGACGGAATGCGGTTCTATCCGAATTTTTATTGATTTGAGCAGCCTTTCAAGTGCCCATGGTGATAATAGCCACTCCTCCTGCCACCAGAACCGCTGCAGCGATCCGTATCTGCCAGGGCCTTTCACCAAAAACGAGAGTGCCGATCAATGCGGCCATGATGACGCTTGATTCCCGCAATGCCGAGACTGCGGCGATGGGTGCGAAGTTGGCTGCATAAATGACGATGCCATAAGCCAAAACAGAGCTGATTGCTGTGCCGATGACTCCCTGCCAGTGGGATCGCCAAGCAAAGACCAATTGCCCTCTCCGGCGCACCAATGCAAAGATAACCACCGGACATTCGAAAAGAAATAGCCAGGCAATGAAGCCAAAGGGGCTGCCGGACAAGCGCACCCCGATTCCGTCCGAAACCGAGTATCCGGCGATAATGGCCCCGGTGCCGACGGCAAAGAAGACCGCGGATCGGTTTCTTTTTACGCACGCTTCTTGAACCCACGCGATGCTGGCGATACCCATGGAGGCAAGGATAACTCCGCAAAGAGAAGGAGTTGATAAGTACTCTCCGCCGAAAACGGCTGCACCTATGGCGACCAGTATAGGTGCAACACCTCGGGCAGTGGGGTAAGCTTGACTCAAGTCCCCGAAGCGATAGGCTTGAAACAAGAACACATAATAAAGATAGTGAAAAAGGCAGGAGACCCCGATGGCCGGCCAGCTGTTAGGATTTGGCGGCCTCACAAAAGGAATGAGTACCACACCGACGATAAACTGACCCAGAGCCACCGAGGAAAGAACGAGCAACCGGTCAGACGCCTTCTTCACGAGTGCATTCCACATGGCATGCAGAAGCGCCGCCACCAGCACCATGATCGTGATTTCAGGCGTCAAGCGGACTATTCCTCATCTACATGAATCACCCAAACAACGGCACCCTAAAAAGGCCAGAAGGCATTATCGTGCCAGATGCTTTCCCTGAGATCCTGTTCGATCTTTGAAAGCATCTCGAGATGGGATGTTTCCCACTCAGCCAGCCACCGGTACACAGCCTTTTCGTTTTTGTCTTTGGCTTTTTTCGCCCGGTCGCTGTAGAGGCGGATGGACTTTTCCTCCATGGACATGGCCGCGGATACTGCTGCAGCCTCAAAGGATGCGGCGTCGATCTTTCTGGCAAGCTCCGGGGAAAAGACCGCAGAGGCGACCCTGTCTTTTGATTTCCCGGCAAAGCAACCGGAGCCGAATTTCTCCAGGCTCTGGTAAGCCTTGAATTGCTCGGACAAGATTTCGATATGGGTTTTTTCTTCGTCGGCCATCATCTGAAAAAAGGCTTTTGTGGGTTTATCGGCGGCTTGCTTGGCCACTTTCTCATAAAAGGCTTTTCCCCGCCTTTCCAAAAGAATCGCATTTTTTAAAATTTCCAAGGCTTTGTTTTCTTTCATGCTCTACCTCCGGTTGAAATATTTTATCTGTAAGAAGAGATATTAATGGGCATCGGGCAAAGGGGCAAAATCCCTATGATCCAATGGTTCTCCATGCCGGATGATTCTTTGACAGGGATTGACGCCGAAAGCATAAGCGAGTTCCACAGGGGAGGTGATGTCCCACAATACAAAATCGGCATCCTTTCCGACTTCCAGAGTTCCCACGTGTTTTTCCAACCCCAACGCCTTGGCGGCATGGATGGTCGCTCCCGCAAGGGCTTCTTCCGGGGTCAACCCGAAGAGGGTGCAGGCCATGTTGAGCATGAGCAGCAAGGACGTGGTGGGGCTGGTGCCGGGGTTGCAGTCCGTGGAGACGGCCATGGGAACGGCATGCCGACGAAGCAGGTCCACCGGCGGAAGCCGCTTTTCACGAATGAAGTAGAAAGCCCCGGGTAGTAAAACCGCTACGGTCTTGCTTTTGGCTATGGCCATAGCACCTTCTTCCGAAAGGTGTTCCAGATGATCCGCGGAAAGGGCTTTGAATTTGGCAGCCAGCTCGGCTGCGCCCTGGTTTGAAAATTGCTCCGCATGAAGGCGGATCATGAGACCGTGTTCCCTTGCCGTCCGAAACACTTTTTCCGTCTGTTCCCGGGTAAACCCGATGGTATCGCAAAACGCATCCGCGGCGACGGCCAGGCCCTGTCCGGCCACTTCCGGAAGCACATTCCGGCAAACGAAGTCGATGTAAGCATCGGTGTCGCCCCGGAATTCGGGGGGGAGTGCATGGGCGCCCAGGAAAGTGGGGACGACCGTTACAGGGTACGTTTTTCCCAAAAGGCGGGCCACGCGCAGCATCTTCAGTTCGGTATCCACATCGAGACCATACCCAGATTTGATTTCCACGGTGGTCACTCCTTGTGCCAGCATGGATTCCAAGCGGGGAGTGCTCTGACGAAACAGTTCCTGTTCGTCGGCGCCTCTTGTGGCAAAAACGGTTGAAAGGATCCCGCCTCCGCGGCGGGAGATCTCTTCATAAGAAACACCCTGGAGCCGGAGTTCAAACTCCCGGGCTCGGTTCCCCGCATATACCAGATGCGTATGACAGTCCACCAGGCCGGGCGTAACCCACGCTCCCTTTCCATCATACACCCGATCTGCACGATTTTTAAAAGGGTCCGGAAGCTCTTTTGCTTTTCCAACCCATGCGATCCTGGACCCTGAAACTGCGAGGGCGCTGTTTTCTATGGCTCCGTAAGGGCTTCCCGGTGTCATGGTCGCCACTTGAATGTTCGTCCATATACTCAGAGTTTCAGGCATATTATCCTAGGCGACCGTCAATGGTTTTTTCGAGGTTTTGAAAAACGGAAAAGATTCTTGGAAGCCTTTGGGCAAGTTCGGCCTGGATCTGTTGTACAAATTCCTTATCATCAATTTCGGGAAGGTTGATCCGAACATTGTATGCGGCACTCCGTGCCGCGGCCCGCACCAGCTCGGCGGCAACTGCGGCATCGGTGAAACAATTGGGGTTTCCCGCAAAGAGCGATTTTTCCACGAGGCCGACCAGTTCCTCCAGCGTTTGTAACGTCTGCATGGGGACCCGGGAAGCCTGCTTGAAGGCATTCTGAATCGCTTCCCGGCGCAAGGTGCTTTGTTTATCACTCTCTTTGGGCATTTTAAAGGCCGTCATGACCCGGTTATAGGCGTCGATGTCTTTATCCGCCAGCTCGAGCAGTTTCAGGGACAAGCGGTCTGCGGTTTCGAGCATCCTGTTCATTTCAGGTGTGACATCCCGAAACTTGGGACGTCCCGCTGTCAGCCGGCCGACCATGGCGCAAAGGGCTGCACCCAAAGCTCCTGCCAATGCGGCGACACTCCCACCTCCAGGTGTTGCCGAAGCGCCGGCAAGCTTTTGCACGAATTCGCCGATGGATGTTTCCATGATTTTCATGACCGATCCGAATCCTCTTTGAGGTCTAAAAGCGCCAGTTCGATGACTTGCCTACTTTGAAATCCGGCCATCTGCATATAGTAAGAAAGGCTGTCCAGAAGCGCCGCAGCAGGGACCATGCCATACACCTCGGTCTCGACAATGGCGACTCCCCACCGCCTGGCCTCCATCCGGATCAGTTCCACGACGCGGTAAAGGGCGTTCTTTTCATAATCGACGATATTGATGCTCACCTGGGTAAGCCCCCGATCTTCAAGAGCCAGGCCGATTCCTTTGACATGGCACAACCCTCCGCTTGAAGCCCGAACCGTCTGCGCAATACGTCGGGCCACCTCCAGGTCTTTGGTTCCCAAGTTGACGTTGAAGGCGATAAGGAATTTTCGGGCTCCGATGACGGTGGCACCGGCGCTCGGATGGAGTTCGGGTTTTCCGATGTCCGGGTGTCGTTCCGGCCGGGACACCTCTGTCTTCAGGGTTTCATACTCCCCCCTGCGGATGACTTCCAGCCGACGTCGTTCGGGGCGCAAGGCAGCCTCTTCATAGAAATAGACCGGGACTCGGGTTGCTTCATAGAAGCGGCGGCCAAAATGGTGAGCGATTTTGATGCAGTCTTCCATGGTTGTATTTCGAATAGGCGTGAAAGGAATCACATCGACGGCTCCGATACGGGGATGTCTACCTCGGTGGCGTTCTAAATCGATCTTTTCGATCGCTACCTCGGAAGCCTCAAGAAGAGCATCCTGAAGCGGTTCGGGCCTACCTGCCAAGCTTACCACCAGACGGTTGTGATCGGGATCGGCGCGGTAATCCAGAATCGTACAACCGTTCTTTTTGCGAAACGGCGCCATGATCGCCTCGATGATAGCGGCATCACGACCCTCGCTGAAATTGGGGACACATTCGATCAATGGTTTCGGCATCCAAGCCCCTTTCTTTTCAAAAGGTCAATCTGATGGCATCGGAATCTTGACTCCCCGGGATCGGGCCACCTCTCGGGCAAGGGCATATCCGGCATCCGCATGACGACAGATGCCCGTGGCCGGATCATTTCTCAATACCGTGGTTGCCCTCAGTTCCGCTTCCGGTGTACCGTCCACCACGGTCACTTGACCGGCGTGGAGGGCGTAGCCGATGCCGACACCCCCTCCGTCATGGAAGGAAACCCAGCTTGCACCGGAGGCCACATTGACCATGCAGTTGAGCAGGGCCCAGTCCGCCACCGCGTCGGAGCCGTCTTTCATCCCTTCCGTCTCCCGGTAGGGAGAGGCCACGGAACCGCAATCCAGATGATCCCGGCCGATCACCAGGGGTGCGGAAACTTTTCCGGAAGCCACCAAATCGTTGAAAAGTTTTCCCGCCTTGTCCCGTTCTCCGTAACCAAGCCAGCAGATGCGGGCCGGGAGCCCCATATGGGAAACCCTTTTGGCGGCTAATTCGAGCCAGCGCACCATCCGCTTTTTTTCGGGAAAAGCCCGGATCAGGGCTTCGTCAGTGACCTCGATGTCCTTGGGGTTTCCGGATAAGGCGGCCCAGCGAAACGGTCCTTCCCCGTAACAGAAGAGATCACGGATGTAGGCGGGCACGAAACCGGGATAACTCATGGCATCGTTCACCCCGCGCTTCATGGCCTGGGCGCGCAGGTTGTTTCCGTAATCAAAGGCCACCGCCCCCTGTTTTTTCATCTCGAGAATCGCGCGACAGTGTATGGCCATGGAGTCGAAAGCGATATCCATGTAACGCTTCGGATCTTGTTTCCGCAACCGGAGGGCGTCTTCATAAGGGATGCCCGCAGGAACATACCCGTTGAGTTCGTCGTGGGCGCTGGTCTGGTCCGTGACCACATCGGGGATGAATCCCTTTCGGATCAGGGCGGGTAGTACCTCGGCGGCATTCCCCAGCACCCCGATGGAAAGAGGCTTTTTTTCCTGTGCGGCTTTTCTGGACATGGCAACGGCTTCATCGATGTTTTCGGTCATGGTGTCCAGATACCGTGTGTTAAGACGTCTCTGAATGCGTTGGCGATCCACTTCCGCACAAAGAACAACGCCGCCGTTCAACGTAACGGCCAGAGGCTGGGCGCCGCCCATGCCGCCCAGACCCGCGGTGACCACCGTGTGACCGGAAAGGGATCCTGAAAAATGCTTCTCACTCAGGGCGGCAAAGGTTTCATAGGTCCCCTGAAGAATCCCCTGCGTACCGATATAAATCCATGACCCGGCAGTCATCTGGCCGTACATGATGAGTCCCTTGCGATCCAGCTCGTGGAAGGATTCCCAGGTGGCCCACCGGGGGACGATGTTGGCATTGGCGATGAGGACCCTTGGAGCATGCGTGTGGGTTTTCAGGATTCCGACCGGTTTTCCGGATTGAACCAGCAGCGTTTCATTGTTTTCGAGATCTAAAAGGGACAAGACGATGGCGTCGAAGCAGGGCCAGTTCCGGGCCGCCTTTCCGGTGCCTCCGTAAACGATGAGCTCCATGGGCTTCTCGCCGCATTCCGGATCCAGGTTGTTGCAAAGCATCCTGAGAGCCGCCTCCTGTTGCCACCCCTTGCAATGCAGCCGGTTTCCCACAGGGGCTTTCACGGGCCGGGGGCGGCCCGAGCCGATCTGAAGCGTTTGAAGCAACATTTCTCTGGGTGAAGTACTCATGGTCGGTTCCTCCGCAGTCAAGCTGTTTAAATAACCTTAACACCGATTTTATCATGCGCCAAGATAGGCCTTTTTCACCATGGGATCCGAAGCCAGTTCCCGGCTCGGGCCGCTTAAAAGGATTTCTCCGGTTTCCAGGACATAGCCCCTGTCGGCCACGGCGAGGGCCTTCCTGGCGTTTTGTTCCACGAGAAGTATGGTGACGCCCTGGCGGTGAAGACGGCGGATGATCTTGAAAGTCTCGGCGGATGCCCATCCTCGCCCGCTCGTGGGGGGCGCTTGAGTGATGTCCCGTCCATTAAAAAGAATTTTAACAGAGCGGACGCATTTTGCAACGTCCATATGCAACCCAAAACCTGCGATTGGTTTTGCCCAAGGCAGTGCGCTAGCCCAGGATGAGTCAAAAAGCGGCCCGCCCGGCTGCCTGCGGTAATTGCTCGCGTTTGAGAATCGCGGTTGATTTTACATTTCGGATTTATTAGAAATACCAAACATGTTGATATAACCCAAACTGATCGTTTTCAATTTGGCAAAAAAGAATTGTGTTTGAATATCCTTGTGTTGGAACGGAGTTGACCATTCCAATTGCCCACTCATCGGATATACCATAAAAGGCATGCAGTTGAATTATTTGCCAAATTGAAAACCCTTTGGGATTTCCGATTTCACCGCATCTGCTACGTTGCCGAAAGCTCGACGTACGAATTGTACGCCTTCGCTTCCGGACGCCTTGCATCTGCAGCAAATTCGAAAATCGATCAATTTAGGTATAAATAAGGATAAAACGAAGGAACAACTTTGTGATAGCGAACCACTTCGAGCGCACATGACCACCAGTCCTCCATATTTGGACGCTTTCGTGGTAAAGGCACACCCCCCTTCACTTAAGACCGCCGATGTCGCCCGGCGGATTCCCCGGTTCTTCTTCGACCGGCGCGACCATGACTTGATCCGGATCATCAACGCCGTGGGTACCGGGAATCGGGATCTGGACTTCTTCAGAAGACGGTACTATCGCTATTTTCATCCTCACGGCATCAAGGAGATGGCTGAATCGCGCAGCCTGCGCATCGCCTATGCCATGGTCCATCTGCTCAGCTCCCTGGAAATCGGCGGCATGGACGATCGCCTGGACGCCTTGCGCTCGCTGCGCGCCGAAGTGCTGGATACCGCCGAAGGCCCCTTGCCTAAGAATACCGCCCGGGTCCTGATGCAGATCATGAAGGAGGTGGTGCGGGCGCGCCACAACCCGCTGCGCCAACTGGAACTGGTCCATGATTTCCGCATTACCGCTTCGGGCAAGCCTCGACGGATACGCAAGCAACTGCACAAGTATCACCTGCTGGAGATGCCCGAGGAGTGGAACCAGATCTCGTTCGACGACCATGTCCACGACATCAGCACCAAAGGCCGAAAATCCTCCACCCACCTGATCATGGATGCCTGGATCAAAGGCATCCGGCGGTTGCGCGTGGTGCACTACAACTATATCGAACCGCGCTTTGCCGCTGAACTGGCCGAAGCGGCCCGCATCATGGAGATTGACATCCGCATCGGTATCGAGTTCTACACCCCCTTCCGCGGCCGCTATATCAATCTGATTTGGGTGCCCCGGGGCTTTCCCGACGCCGAGACCTTTCTCTGCTTTCTGGAGGAGCCGGCCGTCGCAGCCCTTATGGCTGATGGCCGCCGTGCTTCGGAATACCAGCAGGCCTATGTGATGGCTCTGCTGGAGGCCTTCAACCAGCGCCATCTTGCCAAGTTGAATCAAGGGTTCGGCATCGACATGGCGCGGATTGAGGCCCGGGAGTTTCTTGCCTTTGTGGGCATGGGGCAGAAATCGTTGCTGCATCTGGAAAAATTCATCGAGGAGAAGATGCGCGCCGCTATGGGGCAAAAGGCCGATCAGCTGCGAGCGGCTTACGACGCGGCCGACGCGGGCGAACAGGAACGTATGGCCGCATGGTTTGACCGCATGGACCCGTTGAATCTGGAAGCGGTGGTAGCCGAATACCTCAAACCGGAGCGCAATCCCGATATTCCCGACCATACGGTACCCGGCGACGCGTCCGATGTACCGATACTTCTCAAGTCATCGCCCCCCGATCTTCTCGGCCGGTTGGCCGCCCTGCAGACCGACTATCGCATCACCCTGAACCTGTCCGGCCTGCGGGTTGAAGATGTGCTCGAACTCCTCTACGACTGCGACGGCATGATCTCGCGGCTGGAGCTCTTCAATCTCAAGGATTGGGCCAACGGACATACGGAACATATACCGGCCATCAGCCGCCTCCAGGAGACGATCAACGGCCATAACCCGATCAAGCTCAAACGCTTGATTCTGGAGATCGTCCAGCGGGTCGAGGAGAGAAAAGCGCCGGGGGACGCGGAGCGCATCGCCAAGCTCAGGGCCATTCTACACGACATCGGTTCGCTGCAAGTCATGTATCAAGCCAAACCGCTCAAGGCGCGCATCGGCAGCGACTCCACCGGGCGCTCGCCGCGCGCTCACGGCATGGGGCTGGCAGTTATCGAGACATTGCCGGCCAGGGCCCGCCGGCAAATTGAAAAAGATATGGGTACGGGCCGCGACCGGCTACCCATCCACATCAGCGTTTATCGTCGCCACACATACATCCCCGGTACAGCGATGAGTTACAAGCCGGAAAAATGGGGTAAAATCCCGCGCACGGCGCTGCCGTTCTGGATAGGGACCTTCAAGAAGGTGGACTGGCACGTGGAAAGCAAAGATACCAGGATGACCGAACAGGGGAATGTGATCACGTTGGGCGGAGTGCAGAAAGCGATTCACAACCAGTTGACACTGGCCCCTCCGGAGCCAAACCAGCGCAAAAGCATTTCATGGCGCTATATCAACTCTCACCTGCTCAATCTGCTCAAGATCTTCTTCGGATTCTTACCTGCCTTTGCCACCTTCTTCCTAACCAATGACTGGTGGCTCCTGGCTTACGGCGGCGCCTTTATCTGGTTCGGCATCACCGGGGTCCGCAACATTTTGCAATCGGTGCTCGGCGGCGGCGGGCTGCGGCGCTCCCCGCTGCTTCGCTGGAACGCCTACGTAAGCTGGGATCGTATCGCCGATTCGCTGCTCTTTACCGGCTTTTCGGTACCCTTGCTCGACTACCTGACCAAAACCATTCTGCTGGAGCGCATGCTCGGCATCACTACCGCCACCCAGCCGATGCTGCTCTACACCATCATGGCCTTGATCAACGGCCTGTACCTCTCCACCCACAATGCCTTGCGCGGCCTGCCAAAAGGGGTGATCATCGGCAACTTCTTCCGCAGCGCTCTATCCATCCCAATCGCCATCGCCATCAACCTGGCGGTGGGCCAGATCCTCTCGGCGGCCGGCATTGTCGCGGTGACGGATGTGCTGCAGAAATGGGCCGCCATTATCTCCAAGACCGCGTCGGACCTCATGGCCGGCATCATAGAGGGTACGGCCGACCGTTACAAAAATATCCGTATGCGATTCAGGGATTACCGCCAAAAACTCTCCGAACTGGTCTCCATTTACTCCCAGCTCGAACTGCTCTATCCGGAAGCCGACTCCTACGAGTTGCTTGAAAACGCCAAGCGCTTACGGAAAAATGCCCACAGCGAGGCACGCGATCTGGAAAAAATCATCACCATCCACTCCCTGGACCTGCTCTACTTCTGGATGTATCAGCCCAGGGCGCACAGCGCCCTGGACCAGCTGCTCAAGAACATCAACGAAGAGGAGCGGCAGCTTCTGGTGACTTCCCAGCTGACACTGCTCCAGCAGCGCGACATCAGCCAGATGTTCATCGATGGCGTGCTGGGCGACAACTTTGCCAGGAGCCTCTCATTCTACCTCTCGCGCTACCCGGAGTACCTCGAGGCCATGAAGAAATATGTATAGGAAGTTTAAAGTGGAAAGTGGAAAGTAAAAGAGGAGATATGACCATTGCAATCGTGGAAACATTCGACACGAAAGGAGAAGAACACCTTTTTCTCAAAAAAAGAATCGAGGAATACGGGTTTGAAACCCTGACGATTCATGTGGGGACCCGACGGCCTTCTCCCTTTCCTGCGGATCGGGATATGTACCGGGAGATTAAAAAAGCGATCCTGCATACCTGAGCCGACGGGACCGGGCTATATAGACTCCATGGTGAAAGACCAGGCCCTTTCATTACAGGATGCAGGCGGAGGTCGATTCTTTCCCTTACGATTCCCTGAATCCCCATAACGGGTATTCGAGGATATAATCGGCGACTTTCCCCGGGCTGTTTTCCCGGCTGGCCACGAGGAACAGGGCGCTTTTTCTTTCTTTTTCGGAAATAGGATCCAGCGGGTCCCAATCCGGCATCAGGATCAAAGCATTGTCGGCACTGTATTCGATACCTCCCGATTCCTTGAAGGAGGCCATATCGGGTGTTCGGTCATAGTGCCCCCCCTCTCCCCTTGACAATTCAGAGGTTACCAAAAAAGTCACATTCTGTTCGTCCCGCATGGACTCCATGTTTCTCAGCCATTCGTCGATCCCGGTCCGCCTTTCGGAAAGATTTTTGAAGGGAAGCTTGTGGAGGCTGTCCACCACCACCAGAGTGTAATCCGTTCCGGTTTCATGCTGTAAAAAATCGATCTTTCTCCTCATGATGTCGGGGCCGAGCTTCCGATCCGTCACGACGCGGAAAAATGAAAGCAATTCCAGGATGCTATCCTTGGCTTCTTTGAACCCCATGCGCTTTTTTGGATCCATTGTGTCATGCCGGATTTCCTTTTCCGAAAGTCGGCTCAGACGGCACAGGGTTCTGGAATATATTTTCTGTCGGCCGTTTTCAAAGTCATAGTAGATGACGGGGATGCGGTTTTTGGCCATTTCGGTGGAGATCTGCATGAAAAAACACGATTTTCCCGCTTTGGGAGGCCCCCCCATGATATTGATGCCGCGAAGACCGTTGAGGGCTTGGTCCAGCTTCTCGAAACCGGTGGGCATTCCTAAGAGGGATTTTCCTTTTTCGCGCTCTAGGGATCGGAGAAGCAGACGGTGTTCTTTTTCCGGGGGAGAAAACGGGGAAAAGGCTTTTGAAGAATGAAGCATGCGAGATACGGCCGGCCCCAAATCCTCCCCTGTTTCCTGGGCCAGATCCCGCAAATGGTATCCCCTTTTCATATGAAAGGGCCATTTCAGGATCCTTGATTTATATCCCAGTCGGATGGCCAGGAATCGAGCGGCCTGATCAGCCTCCGGCGTGTGGTTGACGATTAAAAACACCCGGTGGATGTTTGCCAGGCGTTCCGGAGTCAGGATATTGAGATCGCTCACATGGGGGACGGCGATCCCGGGATATCCGAGGTGTGTCAACGCCAGCAGATTGATCTCCCCGTCAGTGACGAAAAGGGCGCCGCCCTCGCAACGGTCGATATCGCGGGTGTTATAGATCCTGAAATCGCCGACGGTGAAAGGTTCGTCTCCCTGCCAGAAGCTGTCTTCCTCCCGTTCCGGAAGAATACAGCGCGCAGAATGGCAGTTGTTGTCTTCCAGGACATAGGGAAATACGAGGTATCTCCCGTTGTACCCGATTCCCATTTCTTTGACGACGGCCGGCGAAATGCCGTATTGATTGAAATGCGCGTATTGTCTGTCGCCCATGAGGGACTGGAATTTGTTGATTTCGAGGTTGAGGTTTCGGGTGGGAAGGATCGTATCGCGCACAAAAGGCTCCCGGTCCGGGTCGAATCCGGGGACGACGGAGGGGTCAATGCCCCGCATCTTCGCGAAAAACGCCGGGAATCCTCCCGGTGAACAGCGCCGGGTGCATCGGTAGTATCCCATGAACCCGCTGTCCGGGTCCATGTTCACCATCAGGATGCCGGCTTGACCAGAGCTGTCCGTGCCGCAAAAAGGGCAGGGGGCTTCCAGATGACTTTTCTCCATGCGGCTTCCGGGAAGATGATCCAGATAAAACCGGCGGATGGCATCCTCACGGTTTGCGGCGCTCAAAAGACTTCTCCCATACTTCCTTGTTGACCGTGTGCCGGGGAAGGGTCCCCCGGGTGTACTCGATGATCTGGGCGGCAATGCCGACGCTCATGTTTTTCAGGGCGTCTTGTGTAAAGGCCGCCGTGTGCGGCGTCAGGACCACGTTTTCCAGTGTCAAAAGGGGTGAGCCGACGGGAGGTTCGTGTTCAAAGACGTCGAGGCCGGCCCCGGCGATTTTCCCTTCTTTCAGAGCCTGACACAGATCCGCTTCCTTGATGATTTCTCCCCGGGCCGTATTGATGAGAAAGGCGCTGGATTTCATCATGGAAAGCGTTCTTGCATTGATCATTCCCCTGTTGTCGGGTGTCAAAGGGGAATGGATGCTGACGATATCCGAAATCTTGAGGAGTTCTTCCATCTCCATTTTCTCGATGGTGTGTTCATCCGCAAAGGCCTTGGGCCAATAGGGATCGTAGGCGACGACTTTCATATTAAAACCCTTGGCCCTTTTTGCCACGCCTTGGCCGATGGCACCCAGCCCGATCAATCCCAGTGTTTTTTGCCAGATCTCAAACCCCGTGATCTTGGTATGCTCCCAGCGGTTTTCCCTTAAAGATCGGTCACAAAAAAGGAT
>Ga0210051_1004996_pt1 | contig 12805 bp, 10 predicted proteins | sample CryGey092014_all_FD_185464 | JGI IMG/M metagenome (GOLD analysis project Ga0210051, IMG submission 185464) | Groundwater microbial communities from aquifer - Crystal Geyser CG23_combo_of_CG06-09_8/20/14_all (SPAdes) (version 2) | ecosystem: Environmental > Aquatic > Deep subsurface > Groundwater...
GTCATGGACTCCTCGAAACTCACGTCCTTTTGAAAGCTCATGCAAAAATGCTTGAGCTGCTTCTTGGTCGGAAAAAAATCTATTACTTTGTCGCAATAACGGAATGACCAATTGCGCGTCATGCGGTGCTAGTCGTCGGGTAAAAAAGCTCATAAAAAAATAAGTTAGATGATAAGACATACCCGTGTGCTTTCACACAGGGAATGTAACTGTGTTCGAGATTTCGTTACGGTGTCGACTGCGCCACAACGATTCCTTGGCCTCTTGCTTGTGTGTCGTCTGGAAGATCGCTCGTTAACATTGCAGCCTCGTCTTCTAGATCAACGCCAACGAATTCATCTCGTGCGGTCACGAGTGATTTATTAAGCAAGACAAGCACGCTTCCTTCCTGATCAGTAGTTGGCGTCACGCTCACAGAAAAACTTGCTTCCAATTTTGGGAAAACCGCACCAGCGCCCGCGGGAACGCGATTAATGCTCCAGAGAATTTCACGAGTTTGGGGGTTATAGGTAATCGGACTACCAGCCGATATAACCGCATCATCTACCCACGCGACGCTAGATGGGAGTTTTGCTGATATTGAAACTCCAGAAATATCATTTGCTGTATTTGTAAGGTACCAATATACCTTATAAGTTGTTTTAGATCCGACCTCAGGTGGAAGGGACCCGGAACCCACTTCTTCACCAGATGCAGTATAATAACGAGCCTCTGCTACAAGATCAACCAACGTTGAAATTCGCGTTTCTAGCACATCACTCGACGAGAAATCATCTTGACTTAAACTTTCAGCTGCAACTAATTTTGAAAGAATATGAAATTCCTGGTCACCATCTGCCGAGATAGGAGCATCTATAACAATCGGCACGGTTAAAGTAAAGTTTTTTGTATCCCCAGGCTTAATACTTGCGAGAGAATCAACTTCGGACTTGGTCCACACAATTGAAGAATCCTTCAGCACGCCCCCATCAACTGAAGCGACTTTATCCCAATCTATAAGGTCTGCGGTCACGCCCGCATTTGTTTCACCATCAAACTGTAGTGTCACGACAACATCTTCGAGCGGGACATCGCCGTCATTTGTATAAGAAACGTCGTATGTTACTTCTTGCCCCCACATTACGTAGTCCCCTTGTTCGGTCGTTGCTTTCACCTCAAGCGTCATCCCAGCTTTTATAAGAAGTACCAAAAATGTTTTTTCTGTTTGCGGTGTAAAAATGCCTTGAGAATTCACAAATCCGATTTTTACTTGAAATTGCGCTTGATCACCGACCTGGCCCGAAAGCGATCCGAAAAATGAAACCGTGTCATCGGACCGCGAGTCCAGCGATTCGATGTCCCACGCATTATGATCAGCCTGCGGATCCGCGTTTGTCATAGTGTATGAATCCGGCGGAACAAGCAAAACGCGCAGTCCGTCAATTGCTTCGTCTGACGTGTTGGTGTAGGTAATTTTTGTTTCAAATTCTTTTGCCGGGATAACGCGCAACGGCGCATCTACTTCGAGCGAAAGCGCTGAAGTATTTATAGTTACCAAGGTACTCGCTTCTATTGTAAATCCATAATTGAAATTTGATGGGGTATAGGCCAGTGTACCAGAAAAATTTTTCACGGAACCAACGTCACCTACAAGTTGTCCCTTAATGGCAAGCTTTCCGCCAGCGTGCGCATCTATGTCGCCCAATAGCCACGTATTTGGTGCTGTATTCATAGGCGTACTTGACTGAAATGTAAAGCCGTCGGGGAACTGCATAGTCAGCTCGACATCTTTTAAGTCAAGATTTTCGTTATTTATGTATTCGACATCCAATGTGATCACCTCGCCTGATGCCACCTGTTCGGACGCGCTAATGGTAAATGAAACATCCTGACCAAATTTTGACGCTCCCTTTGTAAAATACAAAAAACCCGCAAACGCTAGCCCAAATAAAATAAAGAGGACGATAATAATCCGAATCAATAGTCTTCGGCGTGCGTTTCCCTGTACAAATGTGGACATATCTTGTTTCTTGTTGCCGCCAAGCAATTTTTCAAGTTCTGTCGTGTCGCCTTTTCGTGAATGCTCACGAGGGACCGAAAGATGATCTTCTGCCTGTGCAATTTCCTGTGCGCCTCGAGCTGCATTTTTCGCCTGCGTAACCCTCACTGGGATAGAGTGATCGGCTGTGTGTTTTTTTTGTTTATTTCTCATTACTTATAGTATAGCAAACTTTTCAATATAGTTTTACTTTGGAAAAAAATCTGCCAAGGCACGATCAGTCTGTAAGCTGCCGGCATCATATTCCTCAAGTAAAATCGACATATACTCACGCTGTTGCTGAGCTTGACTGCGTGTTATTGCGACTCGAAAACAATCAGATGGATTTTTTTGTTGGGCAAAACGCAATAACGACCTAGCTTCTTTAGAGATAAGACGATATGGTTGCCCGCGAACTGCTTGGTGCTCATGTAAGCCATCAGACCGCAAAGCAAATGAAGTGGTATCCTGACCGTCTTGACCAAGTAATGGTGCGTGCCCAAGAATTTGCAATACATGCAAGTCAAAAGAAACTGTTCCATAAAGCAAACGCTCCGCGCGTACGGCTGGCTCAGTGTGTACCTCGCGCAAAAATATTTCAAGTAAATCGAACAGTGTTTTCTCTGGATGCTCCTGACGTGTGATTTTGTTTACGACATCAAGCGCATGCTGGAAGACCCAGCTGCGGGGCAATGACCGCAAAACATCCGGATAGACATCTCGAATAACACTCCCGCCCAATGTGAATCTGCGTTGCGCGATAATATACACCTCAAGCACCGCTGCCATCTGCATACTGGATTGCAACTTGCTATCAGCTTTTCGAATCCCCTTTGCAAGTACGTCAATTTTCCCGCGGTCACGGGTGTAGAGCGTATAAATCCGATCAACTGAACCAATGTCAACGCTTCGCAAAATAAACGCTGGAGTTGAAAACGAAATCATGAGCGTACGGTAAGTCCGAGTGTAATTTGCTCATCAGAAATTTTTGCAACTTTTTTCACCTCTACTGTATCGGGTATTGAAAAATCAATCTCAAATACACCTGCGGTCGATTTCAATTCTTCAGTGTATCCAGAAATCAGATCCATAACTGTCTTACCTGCCGACACATATAATGTAATAATATCACCTGGTGTTAGACGCGCGAGTTTGCGCAAATCATTTACATGACGTAGCAATTCTCTCTGCTTACCTCGCAACTCCAATGCGGGTGTCATTGCGACAGACAAACCAACGTGGACACCGTTTCGCTCTTGCGCAGGAATATCAGCGGTGATTTTCGACACGTAACGAATTTCATCAACGTTTACTTCTTCGGCAATAATGGCGAGCATCTCTGCGGGGATCTCAGTAGTTGTTTCCGCAAACGCAAGTGGTTGGCGAGATTTAATATTTTTTTCTTTCCGTATGCTCAAAATAAGTTCAACGACAGTACGAGCTTGTGACATCCCCGCTATAAGTGATGAATCAACTCCTTCTATTTTCGAAGGCCAATCTGTGAGATGTACTGACGCAGCAGCTTTTGACTTCCCCTTCAATAGAAGATACATGCTTTCAGAGAAAAGGGGTGTAAACGGTGCAAACAGACGGATTGTTACCCATAATGCAAATCCAAGAGTTTGCTGTGCCCCAGGATCAGCAGACTTCATACGGTCACGACTCCGACGGACATACCACGTTGATAAATCCTGAACAAAATCCCGTAACGCACGCGAACCTTCAAAGACGTGAAAAGCCTCCAATTCATGAGTGACGGTTGCTCGGGTTTGCTCAAGCCGAGCAAGAAGCCAACGATCGAGCACGTGAGATGAAGCCGGTGGGACAGTGGTAATACCTTGCTTTGTATACATCAAATAGAAAGACTGGACATTCCACAATATCATAAACACCTTGCGAACGATTTCTCGTAGCGCGTCTTGCGAAAACAATTTCACGTCTCCTGGTTGATTCATTGAAAAGAAAAGGAACCGTAACGGATCAGCTCCTGTTTCATGAAAGACTTTCCATGGCTCAACAATGTTTCCTTTTGACTTGGACATTTTCTCACCTTTCTCATCCATGATATGCCCAAGACAAATCACATTTTTATATGATGTCCCTTTTTGTAGTACCGTAGAAACAGCGAGAAGTGTGTAAAACCAACCACGCGTCTGATCAATCGCCTCTGAAATATAATCAGCTGGATATCGAGTCCCGTCTTCAATTTCGTTTGCGTGATCAAACGGGTAGTGCTCTTGCGCAAACGGCATTGATCCTGAGTCAAACCACACATCAGCAACTTCTTCAACGCGCTTCATCGTGCCCTTCTTGCAAGTACATTTCAACTCTATGTCATCAATATACGGACGATGCGGATTCAGCGGAATATTTTTTATTTTCACCGCCTGAACTTTCCCACGCTCAGGATACGGAAAATCGTCCAGCTGTTTTACTGGCTTTCCTGATTGTGCAAAAAGAAATGCCCATATGGGATCGCCATGCGATACGATTAAAATACGCTTATCTTTGTACTGCTGCAGCCGATCGATTACAGCTTCTGTCATGCGTCGAGAAACTGACGCAAGCGTCTCACCTCGTTCAGGTGCTTGCTGCCATCGCATCCAATGATACGGAAAATCTTTGAAAATTGGTTCATTGCTTTTTCCTCCGAATGTAGGATACAGCAGCTCACGCAGACGCGTATCAACTATCACCTCACATGTTGTGGTGTCAGCAACAATTTGCGCGGTTTCTTGGGTTCGCAAAAAATCAGAAGTAATAATAATATCAATCTTTCCTTTTAATTTCTTCGCGGCTTGTTTAATTTGTTTTTTTCCTTCCGGCATCAGATGCACATCGTCTTTTTCTTTCACACATCGGTTCACGTGCTCGTGATTGCTTTCGGCATATCCATGACGTAAGAAATAAATAGTCCGTGATGATTCCGGCAGCGTTTCTTTGATCGCGCGCTTTCGTAGTTCATCAAAGCTCCCCATGACTTCAGTCTTACCACAGGCAGCGCATTCCCAAATGGGCAGTGGCGTCCCCCAATATCGTTCACGGGAAAATGCCCAATCTTTTGTTTCACGAAGCCATTCACCAAATCTTCCCTCTTTTATATGCTTGGGAACCCACGTGATCTCTGAATTGTTTTTTTGCAATTCTTTTCGAAGTGAGGACATACGCACATACCAGCTATCTTTGGCATAATACAAAAGTGGCGTTGAACAACGCCAACAAAATGGATACTCGTGCGTAAATGGTTCAACCTTCAACACATTCCCTGACAAGGAAAGTGTTTCAAGGATATGTTTCTCTGTTTGCTCATCTTTTACAAACATACCCGCGAGCCCTTTCACGGTCGACACGAAATGACCGGTTGTGTCGACGGTATGTTGAGTCGGCAACTTCTCTGCGATTCCAAGCTGGTAATCATCCTCGCCATACATCACTGCTGTATGCACAACACCAGTACCATCTTCCGCTGTTACAAAATCCGCATGCAAAACGGTCCATGCTTTTGCATATCCTTTTGAATTGATGCTGCCAGAAAACAACGGCTCATAATGCGTCTCAAGCAAATCTTTGCCGCGGAACTCAAGTTCGATTTCGGCGTCCTCACCTATCACGTCCCGCACGCGGTCTTTCGCAAGTATTAGATGTTCTTTTCCCTGTTTCACGAGTACGTATGTCATGTCCTGTTTGATAGCAAGTGCGACATTACCTGGTAACGTCCATGGCGTTGTTGTCCACGAAAGTATGTAAACAGACTCGCCGGAATCCATGTGGGATTGCGCTTTAAGAAGATTTGTTTTTTTAATTTTAAATTTCACATACACAGATGTGTCCTGCACGGTTTTATACCCTTGCGCTACCTCATGGCTCGAGAGTGCGGTTTCGCAACGCGGACAATGCGGGACAACTTTATGTCCTTTAAATAACAAAGGGCCTTCTGGCGTGGTGCGCGTCGACATCTCTTTAATAATCCACCACAATGTTTCAATATAGTCATTCGAGTAGGTTCGATACGCGTGTTCAAAATCCAACCAATAGCCGATACGTCGTGTCACGTGCTCCCAATCAATAATCAAGCTGGTAACGTTTGATTTGCATCGAGCATTAAATTCAGCAATGCTCGCTCGCTTGTCGCCTGCGACGATATTCTCAATATCTTTCTTTCCGGAAATTCCTAATTCTTTTTCTACCTGCAATTCGACAGGAAGGCCATGAGTGTCCCATCCGGCGCGTCGTGACACAAAACGTCCTCGCATTGTCTGAAAACGGACTACAACATCTTTAAACGCTCGAGCAAGCACGTGGTGAATTCCAGGCTTGCCATTCGCCGTCGGCGGACCCTCATAAAAGACAAACGGTTTATCCTTAGCCGTCTTTTGAAGTGTTTGAGCAAAAATATTCTCGCGATCCCAAAACGCCAATACCTCTTCTTCATTTGAGGGAAAATCTGGTGACGTTGATGAACCACGGACTGAATGAGAATCAACTTTCATAGTGTATAGTAACACTACAAAAATAAAGGGATATCCGCAAGACCCCTAGACGCATTTTCATCTACTTTTTTGAAGATTTCTTGCGTTTCTTCGTCAGCGAAGCATACAACGCGATCGTTTCTTTTGCTGATCGTTCCCATGAAAAATGCTTTGCTTGTTCGAGGCCCTTCTCACGAAGTGTTTGATAGAGTTTTTCATCCTGGACAATAGATCGCATCGCTTCAGCTAGGCCATTCTCATCTTCGGGGTCAAGCAGAATACCAGCAGAACCCGCTATCTCTGGAATTGAAGAAACATTCGAGCTTATAATCGGCGTGCCCGTTGCCATCGCCTCTAACACAGGTATGCCAAATCCCTCGTATAATGTCGGGAACACAAAAGCCCGAGCGTGACGAAGGAGTTCAATTTTTTCATTATGTGAGACATATCCGAGATACCGAAACTGACTTTTCTTCATGCCAAGCTCTTTCACCTCATCAAATAACAAGGAACTTTTGTATCCTTTTGAACCAGCAACAACAAGCGGAATATTTGCGTTTTGTGCTCCCGTCGCAATAAATTTTTTATACGCACGGATGAGCGTAATCAAGTTTTTTCTTGGTTCAAGCGTACCTATAAACAGAAAATATAATTCCGGCAATCCAAATGAATCGATTGTTTCAATCTTTTTTCTTTTGAGTGGAATTTTTTTAATATCCGCCCCCTCATATATCACTGATATTTTTTTGTCCGGAATATTAAACAACTCTTTGATGTCATGCCTTGTGCTTTTGGATACTGCAATGAGATGATCTGCGGCCTTAAGGCTACGAGGCGTTAAGACGTAGCGGGACATCACTTGAGATGGAAACCATTCCGCATTTTTATAAATTGCCAGGTCATGCACGGTGTACAGCACTTTTTTCGGATACGTAAGCGGAACATTCCCTGCGGGTACGTGGTACAGATCCAATCCTTCTTTTACGAGATAGGCAGCTATGAGCATATGGGAATAACCGAAAGACAAAAACTTTCCATATTGTGAAAATGGAAAATGCTTCACGGTCACATGTTCTCTCGCAAAATCACTCACATCCCGCATGCGATAATCAAAATACAACACATATTCGTTATGCGGATCCTGATCAATAACGTATTTAACTAAATTGTAGGTATAATGACCCACGCCCGCGCGTTCACCTGAGGTTGGATTGAGAATGGTTCTGCAATCGATGCCTATTCGCATAATATTATTCCATGTGAGTTGGGGCTGAAATCCCCATAACTGTAAGAATGTCTTGAAATATCAATTGTGAGGCCTGAACGAGTTCCAAAAGCGATTTGTTTACCGTTCCGTCATCCTGCACAACTCGCTCTTTCGTATACCAGACGTGAAATGCGGTTGCGAGATCGTATGCGAATTGCGGGATTTGATGGACAGACATGTCGCGCGCAACATCCTCTAATACGTCAGGCCAGCGCATCATCTGCACAAGCAGTCTTCGAGAATACGTGGAAACGGTAGCGGTACGTTGAAAGAACTTCCCTTGGCTTTCGGCCACCCTGAGTATACTACACATCCTGGCATGCGCATATTGAACATAATATACTGGATTTTTTTCACTCTTCTCTTTGGCTAGTTCTAGGTTAAAATCCATGTGGCTCGATGCCGCATGCATGAGAAAAAAATATCGCGTTGCATCGATCCCAACTTCATCAATAAGCTCTTCAATTGTGACGTACGTTCCTGACCGTTTGGACATTCGAACTTCTTGCCCATCACGAAGCAGGCGGATCATCTGCATAACTACTAATTCAACTTGGCCTTTGTGACCGAACATGTCCATTGCCGCATACATTCTTCCTATGTACCCATGATGATCGGCACCGACAACGGTGATCGCTCGATCAAACCCACGAGTTTCAAGTTTATTGAGATGATATGCGATATCAGGCACTAAGTACGTTAGTGTCCCGTCGCTCTTTTTTAGCACGCGGTCTTTATCATCGCCATACTCACTTGTCTTTAGCCACAGTGCTCCATCAGATTCGTAGACAAAATTTTTCTCTTTCATTGCCTGCAACGTTTTATCAATCGGCCCATCAGGGGCATAGAGGCTTTGTTCTGAAAAAAATGTCGTGAAAGAGATTCCCATTTTATTTTCAATCACGTGCTTAATATCTTTCAACATTTTCTGTACGATCTTATCTTTTATTTTATCGCGAATATCTTCCAATGAATGTTTCGCAATATTATAATTTGGAATTTTTAAAGCGCGAGCAAGCTCATCAACGTACGCGCCTTGATAGCAATAGTCTGGATACGTACTCGGAATACCATTTTGCGATAAATGTTTCCGCAAAACTGATTCAGCCAAAATATTTACTTGATTGCCCGCGTCGTTGACATAGTATTCTCGTTCAACAACATGTCCGATCTTAGACAAGACGTTTACGAGTATGTCACCAAAAAATCCTCCGCGTCCGTTTGCAAGCGTCAACGGACCGGTCGGGTTAGCTGAAATAAATTCGACGATAATATGTCCTGGATCCTTTCTGTATTGTTGAGAATACTGCGCTCCTTTTTTCAATATTTCTTTTTCTCCTGCGAGTAATACGGCATCTGAAAGCGTAATATTTACAAACCCAGCACCTTCGATCTGGACCTTTGCAACTTCATTTAGTTTTGGAAAATTGGCAACAATCATTTCTGCAACCTCGCGAGGAGGTCTTCCAATAGGTCCCGCCAACTGCAATGCGCAGCTTGAGGAAAAATCCCCAAACTCTGGCTGCGGTGGATACCCAACCTGCGCAAGCGGCAACGCCACATCAGGCCATAGCGAGTGGATGGTCTTTTCTAATTCAATAGTGAGAAGTTCTCTAATCCGCATCTTGCTAGTATAGCATTTTCTCTTGTCAGATATGAAAGAAACTGGTAAAACCAACGGTTCATGTAACAAGCAGGATATCCCTGCTACAATAGAAATACGACTATGAAGCGACTCGTCAATAAAAAAGCCTTATTTGAATATAAAATTCAAGAAAAACTTGAAGCTGGTATTGTATTGACCGGCGGAGAGGTGAAATCTCTCAAGGGAGGACGAGGCGATATGAAAGGAAGTTTTGTCCATGTTCACAATGACGAGCTTTGGCTTGCAAACATGTTTATCCCTCCATATCAGCCGGGGCAAGGCATTGCGGTGGAGTCTGACAGGAGTCGTAAGTTGCTAGTCAGAAGCGCTGAACGGAACCGCCTAATCGGGGTATTGAAAGCCAAGGGGTTGACAATAGTACCGATTTCTTTTTATACTAAGGGCGGTCTTGTGAAAGTTGAATTAGGTATTGGGCGCGGAAAACGAACAGTCGACAAGCGGAAAACCATTAAGGATCGCGAGGTCAATCGCGACATAAGGCGAAAGCTTCGGCAAAAGAACTAAAAGCCCCAATTCCCCCACCAAATACTATGGGGATGTTCATAATCGATTAAACACAAGTGCTCCTTACATGTGCATGACCGCCGACGTTGTACGGGCGTAAAACGAACGACAAACAAACAAATGTCAAATCATTTGTAAGCAAAGTTAGAGTTGCGTTTACTAACACCTTCGTGCCTAGCTTTGCGCCAGTAGTCGCCTAAGACGCTTCTACCATCAGTCTCCGAGACTCCTGATATCGGAACACTGGTGTCATATTTTCAGGACACCGTCTGTTGAGTCTGTGAGCGACACTCGGTGAACGTACTCATATATGCGGTAACGCGGGTTGGAAGCTCTCCTTACGTTACCTAAGGTGTAAAACTTTCTATGTCATGTAGATCATGTTTGCTTGAGCCGTTCGTTTAAGACGCGGGTGTGATCCCCGCCATCTCCACCAAGACTCTATTTCATTATTAATTTTGCACGACAATTAGTACAAAACAACACCGAGCAAATCAATTCATTCGTGTTCCGCAAGTCCGCGTCATTTCTGACACTGGCGAGCAACTAGGGATTTTAAACACGAACGACGCGCTCGACGCTGCACGCGAAAAAGGACTCGACCTGGTCGAAGTTTCACCAAACGCAGACCCACCTGTTTGCCGAATCATGGATTGGGGTGCGCATCAATATCAACAAGATCGTCTCGCACGAAAGCAAAAAAGCAAACAAAAGATGTCTGAAATTAAAGGCATCAGAATTTCATACAAAATCGGGACACACGATCTTGAAATGAAAGTGAAACAGGCAATCAAATTCCTGGACCGAGGAGACCGCGTGAAACTAGAAATCATATTACGTGGCAGAGAAAATCGATTTAAAGACAACGCCTTAGAAAAAATGGAAAAATTTGTCGAACTACTTGGATCACAAGCCTATAAGGATGGGACAATATCAAAGGCGGGAAACAGAATGAGCTTACTTATTGGTAAAAAGAAATAATTCCACTTGTATGCCGAAAATCAAGACGCACAAAGCAACCGCGAAACGGATTAAAATAACCGGGAAAGGCAAAATTATGCGCCGAAAAGCCGGACAGGATCATTTTAATTCACGAGAAACTGGCACCGTGAAAGGCCGCAAACGACGTGATGTTAACATGCCGAAATCGTTTGCAAAAACCATTCATTCAGTAACTCCTTATAACTAAGAATACCTATGAGAGTCAAACGAGGCACAAGCCATATTAAACACAGAAAAAAACTATTATCAAAGACAAAAGGATATCGTTGGGGCAGAAAAAATTCAGTAAAACTTGCTCGTGAAGCAAGCCTTCATGCCGGTGTCCACGCATTTACGGGACGCAAATTAAAGAAACGAACAAACCGAACTGTTTGGAATGTTTCAATTAATGCGGCTGTACGTGAACAAGGCACAACGTATAGCAAATTTATTGATACGCTTAAAAAGCACAAAAGCGATTTGAACCGCAAGGTGCTTTCTGAAATGGCACAAAAACATCCAGAGGCATTCGCCCAACTAATTTCAACTCTTAAATAATCCAAAAAACAGGTGATGTACGTACAGCGCCTGTTTTTTGTTTACTAAAATAATTTTTATGCCTCGTCTTCTCTTGTGTATAATCCGGCATTTGCCTTAACATTCGCGCGAAGCCGTTTCAAAAACTCTGCTTGTGCGGCTGAAAGATGTTCTTTCTTCCCTTTCCATATTGCAAGGCTTGGTGCCTGCAACGCACGGGCATACGAAAAACTAATCGTCCACGGGCCTTTTGATTTCGCATTAATCGCGTTTAAATTCGTCGTTGCCTGAACCGCTGACTGACCGCCTGACAAAAAGACGATACCGGGTACCTCACTTGGTACTGATTTTTCAAACATACGAAGTGTTGCCTCTGCTATTTCTTCAGGAGTTGCTTGATTTGCACACTCATCACCAGAAATCGCCATACTTGACTTTAGAATCAAGCCTTTCAAATCAACTCGATGGTCTGCCAATTGCGCAAATGTTGCTTGCAATACCCGCGTTGTGGCTGCCTCGCTTGTCGATAGATCATGCTTGCCAGTTATTAACACTTCTGGCTCAACAACGGGCACGATACCTGCTTCTTGTGCGAGTGCCGCATATCGCGCGAGCGCGTGCGCGTTTGCTTCAATGCAATAGTCTGTTGGAATACCGTCGCCTATAGTAATCACAGCCCGCCATTTGGCAAAGCGCGCTCCTTGATCGTAAAAATCTTGAAAACGTTCGCGAAGTTTATCCAAACCCTCTGTAATTTTCTCTTCTGGAAAACCAGCTAATTCTTTTGCTCCTTTGTCGACTTTTATACCAGGTACAATACCTTTTTGTTGTAATAGTTCAACAAATAAGGTACCGTCGTCTGCTTTTTGCCACATTGTCTCCTCAAATAAAATAACACCGGAAATTCCCTCTTCAATACCTTGGGTGGTTAAAATAAGATTCCGATATTGTCGTCTTGTTTCTTCTGTGGATTCAAGGCCAACGGACGCAAGCCGTTTTCCGGCGCTCTTTGTGCTCTCATCAGCAGCCAGTAAACCCTTGTGATTTGCGACTAATTTTTTCGCAATGGCGTGTAATTCACTCATAAAAATGAGAAGTTAATGTTTCTTATAGACATCATGATGTGTTTCGATATATCGTAGTGTCCCAGAACTGCCGCGCAAAACAACAGAATGCGTTACAAGTGCATTATGCTGGTAGATAACGCCCCGCAAAAACGGACCATCAATAACCCCAGTTGCTGTAAACGTGAGTTGTTCACCTTTTGCTAAATCTTCGGCAGTATAAATTTTCTTTGTATCGAGTCCCGCTTCAGAAACTAACGCAGCGTGTTTTTCATTTACGGGCGCAAACCGAGCTAAAAA
>Ga0210051_1005001_pt1 | contig 12799 bp, 17 predicted proteins | sample CryGey092014_all_FD_185464 | JGI IMG/M metagenome (GOLD analysis project Ga0210051, IMG submission 185464) | Groundwater microbial communities from aquifer - Crystal Geyser CG23_combo_of_CG06-09_8/20/14_all (SPAdes) (version 2) | ecosystem: Environmental > Aquatic > Deep subsurface > Groundwater...
GGCACAGTTGGATATAGCCGATTATTTTTCCAATGTGCCTTTCTAAGTGTGGGTAGCCTTTTCTAATGCCGTCTGGCACTAGAGTAGCCTCGCTAAGAGTCTTGGGAATTTAGGTGTGCTTATGACGATGCAGTTTGGAGTGTGCCAGAACACATATATTAAAAGTTTCTTTGAGTATTCGTTAAGCCTCATTGTGAAGCGTGTCTTAACGTTTGCTCTGAGGCATAATAGTCCTCTTTCTGGTTGAGAGTAGCTGCATGTTGGGCTTGCCACTACAAGGTCTTCTGGACCGAAGCGAAGTTTGAGTTCTGTCACTTTGGTTTTAACTGGTGCGGATGTTAAGCTTATGATTTGTTTGGTTTTGTAGCCTGCGATTGTGCGTCGTGTTTCAGTCCACATGTTGTTTATGAGTTCAAGGTTTACCCTGTAGAGGGTTCCGGTGACAAGAAGGACTCCTGGAACGATTCTATGGTCGATTTCGAAGTTGACGGTTATGTCCGGTGGTGGTTCTGACCTTATTCTCACATCGATGAAGTCATTGTAATAGTCAGGCTGAATGTTTTCCAGTTTGTAGAGTTTCCTCTCTACAGGCGTTGGGTTAATCGCTACTGTTTCGCTTTTAATATCTACTGGCAATGTTTAGCCCTTTTAGACTGAAACTGGTGACGAGGCTAGGTTGGCGATCGTGAGGCCTTGTTTTGCGTATGTTGGGTCGATTTCCACGTGGCCGGCAAGCATGCCTGGATTCCTGAAGGTTGCAACCACCGTGTGTCCACCGGCTGGTAAAACCACTTCTGTTGACTCCGCTACTGTCCGTCGGCTTGTATCCCAAAGGTTTACCTTCAACTTGCTTTCCTCTGGCAGTTGAACATCAAAGCTGAAGGCTGTCCGCAGGGCTGGTCTTGCAAGCTGAAAACTGTATGGTAAACTAGGCGTCAAGGGAGTTCCATCTCCAGCGAGGAATGTTGGGATTCGAACAGAGTCAATGGAGGGGAGCCTTGCAAATTTGTCGAAGAAGTTGAAGATGGCCCTATTCTGCGAGTTGTACTTTTCCATGTACATTACTAGCAACTGTTTGTAGTTGTCCCACCTTTTTCTGAACAGGGGAACCTCAGCTACAATTTCGCCTATTTTAGGGTTTCTGAAAACTTTTAGGCTAGGTCCTGTTTGCAGAACTGAGTAGTATTCTGAAATCACCATTCCAGGACTCCAAGCATCACCTGAAATAGCCTGAATTCCGCTTGCCGGATAGTCTGCTGTCATTGTCATCAGTAAGTCCATCTCTGTAGATGACTTCTGCATCCACTCTACGATTATGCCTGGCTCTAATGGAACCATCTGTTTAATCCTATTCAGAGCTTCATACCATCTTTCAGGCAACCTTAGATGAAGATCGGGTCTCCTTTTGAAGTCGATTCTTTCAAACCTTGCGAGTACACCTGCAATTCGGCTCATTCAAACACCTAAAAATAAATATTAAAGCGAAGTAGATAAAACTTTATCTAGCTGATGTATTCGTTAAAGTATTCTTCAATCATGTTCCAATCGAGCAAACCCCAACCAGCCTCGTTCGTTTTCTCTTCCCCAAACTTTTCTCCAATAGCCTTCACCATTTCACTTGTCAGGATAGCTCCTTTAGACCTGAAAAGTTGTGTTGCACACGCCAGCAGTCCAGAAAGGTGAGGGCAAGACATTGACGTGCCACAAAGATAGGAGTAACGTTGAGGTTTCTTGTCCCCCTGAAGGTCAAGCAGATTCACCGTTCCACTGTCGATACGAACTCCAGGCATCACAAAGTCTGGCTTAACATCTCCATATGGGGTGGGTCCACGACTAGAAAAGGAGGCTACACCGCCGTTTATTTCGTCCCATGCACCCACTGTTATGGCATCTGGAGCCACTCCTGGCGAGTTAATTGTGCCCGGTTCAGGTCCGCTGTTCCCTGCAGCACAACATACGAGCATTTTGTAGTCTTGGGTTAATTTTTTAACAGCTTCAACTTGGGGGTCGTCTTCAGGCTTTTCAGTCACTTGTGTTGAACCTAAACTCATATTGACTATATCCGCGCCAATCTTTGCAGATAGCTCCATTGCCTCTAAAATGTCGCTTTCCTTTCCGTAGCCGATGACGTAGCCGAGTGCCTTCACACTTATTAGTCTCGCATCTGGTGCCATACCACTTACCCATACACGGAAGGCTCTGTCTTCGGCTGGTTTGCCGCCAAGGATTGAGGCTACGTGTGTCCCATGCCCTGAGCCGTCTGTGTACATTCCAGTCATGGTGGATCGGTGTTCAATGTGGGGTAACTGCTCATGGATACCCGCGCCAGTGTCTATTACTGAAGTTATTATGCCTTTTCCGGCCCAGCCTTTGATGTTTGCTTCCTCTAGTCCAAGCATTCTTTTTGTCCAGTATGTGGTGGTGAACTTTTTCTTGGTTGTTGGATCTTCGTATACGCCTGCGTCAGGAACCTTGCTTGTCGTGTACATCATTCTGTCTAGGAATATTTTGTCCACTCGTCTATCCTGTGCCAGTTCCTCTATTATTAGAGGTGAGGCTGGGAAGCTGATCATGTTGAACATTCGAATCTTTTTGGGGAAGGCTAGGGCTACTTCCGCGGCACCTGTAACCCTTGGAAATAGCTGTTTAAAAAAATCTTTCAGCATTGCTGGTTGTAGGGGGGCTATTTCTTCCCATATGTCGCTTAGTTTTGAAGTTTTCACAATGATTGGGTGGATACTTCGCTGGTAGAGCATCCTCTCCAGCATCGGCGTCAGCTTAGTCATGGATACCAACTAACGTTTGATTCACGGGTCAGTAATTTTTGAGTAGCTCGTGATTTCCTGGCAGGGTTCAGTATAACTCGGTGGAGTAGTATATATGCAATCATAGATACCCGCGCCCTGCCCCTCACGGAACGCTAGACCCATTGTGCAAGTGTCTCCATAATCCCATCCTCCAACCATGAATATTTGTAGGGCTCTAAGACGTAGGTACGGTTGTGCTCCAACCCCTATCATTCCCTTGTGGGCCACTCCAGCGTAGGGTGCAACGTCCTTGAGGAAGCCTCTGCATTGAACTGCGCCGGACGCTATGTAATCCTTCCATGTCTCTTCCTTAGTCTTCTCACGTAATATAGTGATGTCATATTTTGGGTTTACGTAGTCGTTCATTTTCACTGCCCATTCGTTGGCGAAGGGCCCACCTACAATCACTAAGTTGCAGAATCTAGCTTGAAAGCCTAGCCACATTGCTTTGGTTGAGACGGCTCTAGCTCCAAAGCCAAGGTTTTTGGCTATAGCTTTGGCATTCTCGATTTCCCCCTCAGGAGGCGCTTCCCCATAAATCACCAGCCAAAGTTTTCTACCGAACACTACTGACAAATTATTCACCAAATCTTTTAATAAGCTAAAATACAGATAAAATGTTTGTGGTGTTTATGGCTTCAAAAGAGGAGTTGTCTGGGAAAATAAATGAGCTTTTAGGGTTTAAGGATAACCCTATAGATCTTACGAAGTTGACGAAGGAAGATCTGGGCAGGCTTTACGAGGCTGTTGAGAGTTTAGCTTTGGGAGGCGGAATACTTGGCAAGAAGCTTTTGAATAGACCTGTCGGTGAACTTATGGATATGCGGTTGAGGGATGTCTTCAAGGAAGTTAGAGAGGGAAAAGGAATCTTAGGGTTGGGGCTTCTACGCTCACTCTTTGAGAAGGAAAAGACGTAAACTTTTAAAGACAACTTGCATAATTAATATTGGTGAAATGTTTGGTAGCGACACTTGACATAAAAGCGTTCAAATGGGTAATTCCGTCAGCAGCTAAGGTTACAGTTATTGACACGGCTTTTCACAAGAGGGGAGACGTGAACTGGGACGGAAAAATAGACATGGATGACATCAACCGAATGGCAGCCGCTTATGGCTCCACACCGGGTTCTCCAAACTGGGATCCTGAATGCGACTTAAACGGTGATGGAATAATCGACTTATTTGACATTGTCCTGGCTGCTAGGCACTATGGCGAAACCGCTCCACAATATACAACCCCCTTCTCTGTTCAGGTGGAAGCTGGAAGAGTTGTGTTGAAGGGTGTACTTAACAATCTGGAGTTAACCCACGACTTCACCGTTTCCGAAGGCGCCATGCAAAGGGCAATCTTCGAGTTTAACTCCGTTACAGGCGGAAGAGTTATCGTCACACCAATACTTTTGGCTACTGGAATATCAGCGAAACGTGTAGGTAAGGCTGCCGCGCCTATAAGGGCGCCCACCATCAGAACTTACTAGGAGAAAGCCTTATGCTTCGAGAGATAATTGCAAAGAGAGTTTCAAGAGTTAAGGAAGCTGGAGCTCAACTTCCAATAATCAGTGAGATACCTCTCCCAGCCACGGTTCTTTCAGTCGGAGGCTTCTACCAACCAACCATCCTCGACTACGAACGGATGAGCATAAGAGACATCGCCAGCATCTTAAGAGAACTTCCACAAGTTGCCTACGGCTCAGCTTATGGAGATGTTGCAGGCAGATGGTACAGTGTCACATACCCAAAGTCCATTAAGGGCGCGGTTCCAGTTGCAATCGCTTCCGCCAGAGGAGGAACCATTCCGGGCAGAACCATTCCTAAAGTTTCAGATATCTCTCAAATAAGCATAGTAAGACCGCCTGACATTGGGTTTAAAGAGATATTAAGGATAACGAGGGACGATTTCAACAGCGACTACTACTGTAAGCTTGTGGCTCAAGGAGCCCGCGACCGCGTTAACACGTTGTCTCCACCATGGCCTTTGAATCTGATTTGGGATTTCGTTGTTGGTGGCATTGTATACTGGGGATTCTACGCGGGATGGTATGCGAGCGGCTGGATTCTAAACGTGCTTTGGGATGCTTTTATGCAGCCCCAAATTGATAAGGTGCGTGACTCCATAAATTCTGTGGTTTCAGATGCTAATGCGAAGATTAACCTACAGTTTGACAGGCACACTGGAGCTATAGCAACAGCCGTAAACGAAGTAAACAGGAAGGTCAACGACCAACTAAAACAGATTCAAGACGCTGTAAACGCACGCCTTCAAGACCTCTACACAATGTGGGGAATCCCCACTAACATGAGCCTGACTTCAATCCATATTAGAAATGCTACTGATACAGGGTTTGAGTTTCAGTCATTCGGCAAATGTACGATATACTGGATAGCAACTGGTAGACGATAAAGTTATATTTAGCCATGACACATTATTATACATGACTCTCTCAGCTGAGTATTTAGCTGCTCTCATTGATGGAGAGGGCTATGTAGGGATAGTGAAATTCTCTGACAAAAGACACCGAGTGGAACATCGTCTGACACCATATGTTCAGGTAGCTATGACTCAAGCTAACGATTTATTAGAAGAAATTGCCAGTACCTTTCATGGGTGGCTGTCTAAAGACATATATAGAAAAAACAACAGACCTATCAAAAGAGTGACTGTAGCTGGTCACAGAAATGTAAAACCTCTTCTTAATCTTATACTTCCACATCTTCGTGTTAAAAAACGGCAGGCGGTTCTGGTACTTAAATTTATTAACAACAGTGAAGTAGGGCGTGGTTACAATGATACAACCTTAAAGAGGCAAATTGAAATCTACAACGAGCTTAGACTTCTCAATCATAGAGGACTTGGAAAAGTAAAAGGACTTCTTTCTATTCAGAATATCCGATCATCTAGAAGAAAGAAGCGAAATATGTTCACTAAAGAAGAACTAGAGGAGTTATACTATAAAAAGGGTTTATTACAAAGAGAAATAGCGGAACTTAAGGGTTGTTCTCGTGGCCCTGTATCAAGTTATTTAGGATATTATAAAATGAGAAGAACTAGACAAGAGGTAGCATCGAGAAGACCGAAGGAAAGTTATTGGAAACGAGAAAGGAGGATAGCGACTGGAAAAAGGGTTTAATCGACGCCACCCAATATTGCGGCTACAGCTTTGAGTGGCAGATCAATAAGGTAGAAGGTCCACCAACCATATCGTGCAAGTATGGTGTTTTTGGCTCTGACGCCTCCGTAGAGCCAAATGGTCATTTTTACGCCGTGGGGTGGGTTAACGTCCAAATCCTCCCATCGTGCGATTCTGTATTTAACAACCCAGTATAAAGTTCCACCACGCTTTTTCTGAACATACTTAGCTGCTTCGTAGACTTCGCTTAGTGGGGCATGCAGACTTACAAAGGATAAGACGCGGTACCAAGCTTGAAATATCACGTTGTCCAGTGGTACGATCCACTTCATATACGACGGTTCAGCTTCAGCCATCCACTTCCCCTTATGATAGTGAACTTTTATTCTTTAAAAAGTTTTCAGCTATACAGCAGGATAGGGCGTAGCCCAAAGACACTTATTTATTCCGAAGAAGTAAACGACGCCAATGATTTCCAAGATTATCGCGGTTCCAGGGTCAAGCATAAGCCACGGCGCCAAGTATATTGTAAGTATCTCCATAATTGACATTGACATAAGTTCTTTGGCGCGGATGTAGGGTCGAGGTTTAGTGAGTTTGTAGAGGCTGGTGATGATGAGTGCGGAGAAGAATATCGTTATCATCAGTCTCACTGGGTTGTAGTTTTGCCACAGTAAAAGGTAGCCGAATAACAGGTTGAAGCCCTTGACAAACCATGCGAAAATCCAAGACTTGCCTGGAACAAATCGTTTCAGGTCGTTTTCGGCATCAACTTTAGCGCCCATCTTAACGAGTAGATTGCTTCTTTCCTTTATTTCCAGCTCTTTAACGAAGCCTGAATAGGCAGTTTGGAAGAGAATTACGCAGAAAGTATAAGCTAAATATAGTATGCCAGTGTATCCGAGGCTTTCATGGGATAAAAACCATGACCAGCTAGCCATTGATGTGAAGCACATGCCTATGAAAAGGAAGCCCAACATTGACTCTTTGCTTAATCCCTCATTATATAATGAACCCCAGACGTAGTAGAGAAAAAGTGAAGCTATTGAAAAAACTGGGTTTTTAGCGATTGCTATAGTGAACATTATGAATACTGTAGTGAGAATTCCTAGCCCCCAGAATATCACAATCTTAGCTTTGTGAAGACTTATGGTTCCCAATATGAGAGGATGGTGTTGCTTGTTTGGATCTGCGAAGTCTGGAGGCTGTTTTCCCTTTTCTGGAATTATACACGCGTCTAAGAGACTGTTTTGCCCAAACGAGAAAATATGTGCAAACCACATTAAAACAGAAAGAATGGTTGCGTGTAGAAAGTTTAGGTTTCCATGAAGGAAGGGAACAATCACTAGGAGCCAGTCAGCAGGCCAGGTTTGAGCGCGTCCAATCTTAAGCCATTCTCTGAGCTTCAAATTATATGCAAATCCATCTTTTTCGCTCTTTTTCCTCTTGGCTCTCTTTTATTTCCTTGCCACATTTGGGACAGAGCCTTTTAGCGGTCGTGATCGGTATGCCGAATATTTCTAACTTTACCGCTGTGTATGGAACAAACCCTTTGAATCCACATTCGCACTCGTAATAGATTGCATCGACAGGCATCTATATTTTCTCCGTTAAGTTGGCGAGTGTTTGCCTATGCGCTTCGAATGCTCTTGCAAGTTTCCCGGTTTGTTTAGCTAGCCTCTTAAGGTCGCCTTTAATTGGGTCCATCTCCTTCGTTTCAGACAGTTTCTCCAGAGCTTGAGTTAGCCTTTCCGCTGTCTTGTTCCATTCGTTTCCTGCCTTGAGGATCTCATCAACGCGTTTCTTCATGTCCTCTCTTATAGAGTCTAAACCAACTATTTTGCCTAAAATTCCAGCCATTCCTTTCACCCTAAGCGAGTTTTTCAAGCAACGGCTTAAGTTTCTCGAAAGATTTTGTGTCTCTGACCTTATCCCATACGCTTCTGAGAAAGTGTACGGCACGTTGTGTACCAGCGGAGTTACTGTAGTATTTCAGTTTTCCGGACAGCCATGCATCCATCAACGTGAAAGGCATGTTTGTGTCGTATCGTTTTCCAAGAATACTCCAAATCAGGGCTTTATCCCATACTCTGATCTCATCGTCTGGTATTATTTGTTTAGACGGATCTTTAGGTCTAACAAATTTGAGGACGCCGCTTTCTAGTTTGAAGAAAGCTTGAACCTTAACATTTCGTAGGCGCTCATCAGCTATGTCGAACTCTATTGTGCGTCCTCCTGGAAAGTTGTTGGAACGTTGAATCTCCGCGATTGGTATCTCAGTGTTTGATATTTCCACCACACGGAAGATTACTTCTACTAATGTTTCTCTTGCTATCGCCTTCATTTTCTCTTTCAGTTTCTCAACGAAAGTTTCTCCGACTGGTTTTGCCTCAAGAATCTTCTCTACGCCTGCAAGTATGGGCTTCATCAAGTTTTCTGGCAAGAGAGGGTTACCCTCTTGGATCCGCTGTCTTATTTCCATGCTGAGCGGAATTGAACCTAACGGTGTAACGTCATACTCTTTGCAGAGACCCTCTAAGTCCACTTCCCCAAAAATCTTGAATACCTTCGGTGTTTTATGGAGGGGACACTGGAAGTAGCTCATGTTTTCTATTACGCCTAGTACTGGTATGCCTTCGCTTTTGTGGAGTTCAAGCATTTTTCTTGCTGATTGCACATGAGCTGGTTGTAGAACAATTATGCTCCCCAGCAGGTTTTGACCGAAAGTTGTCAATAACTCGTTCAGTTCATTGTGTGCACCTGCCGGCATGTCAATAACTGCCATGTCAGAAGTCCACTTTGTATTACTAGTGAGGACATCGCTTAGAATTTGAGCGTATTCGCTTGCATCCATACTTACCGGCTTGTCGCCGCTTATTCCAGCCATAGAGAAAAACTCAATGTTGCCAATCTTAAAGGGTGTGAAATCTTGAGTTGAAACTTGAATCTGTTCCTTAACTCCCAGAAGTTCCGCAGCGTTGGGGTTGCTCATGTCCGCATCTATTAACGCGACGGCGCCTTTCCTCTTCGCTATTTCTGAAGCCATGTTAATGGCGGTTATTGTTTTGCCTACGCCGCCCTTCCCACTTAACACTAGTGCATAGAACACCAAGTTTCACCTTACCCTTCAGCTATCCATCCGCGTTTCTGAAACTTTTCAACAAGCCCTTCTTCCGCGCCTTTTTCAACTTGTTTTGGTGGTGGAGCACCTAAAAGTAGTGGGGCACCTTCGCGCACGATAACTTCGATTGGTTTCCTATCCTTTGTAGCAGACGCTACTTCTGATAGGCCTTGTCCAAGGATTCGATAGCTGTCTTCCTTGTAGCCTTCAACAGCTTTAGCCGATGCACCAGCTTGTATGGCTGATAACAGCTCTCTATGTCTCCTCTCTTCCTTGTCTTCTTTCTCATGCACCTTTATGAATTCTTGCACAGCTCCGCTGGCAGCTTCTGCGGCTGCCCTCTGAACATCTTCTGGTTTGACTTCAGGTGTTAGAGGCTTTTCTGGGCCTTTCGGCATTTCTTGACGAATGACTTCCCTTATTTTTGATTCGTCTAATCCTTTCTCCCCGAAGATCTTTTTGTAAAGCTCCATTTTCTGCAGTATTTTTGCTTCCAGGTCTTCTTTGGGCGCAAATAATCCTGCTTGGCTTACTGGAACCCTCAATCGCTTCATTATTGGTCGGTCATCCGCACCTAAAATTACGTTTCCCTCGTGGTCTCGTGCAGGATCTTCTATGTCCACATAGGGTTCAGGCTCTTTTCCCTTTCCTCGTTCCTTTACTTCCATTTCCTCTCTTATTACACTGCGAATTCTGTCTTCTGTTAATGGAGCTTGAGTTGGTTGAGGTTGCGGGAGATACCAAGGCTGTTGGGGCCATAGTGGTTGCTGGGCTGGGTACATTTGTTGACTGGGGATTGGAGCTTGTGGTCTCGCTTCTGGAGCTTGCACTGAAAATTGAGGGGCAAATCCCTGCTGATAGAGGGGCATTGGATAACCGAATGGTGTTGGTTGTGGTTGTGGCGTAGGTGCATACAACGCAGACGGAAGTTGCATCTTGCCTTCAGTAGCTGCTCTTTGAAGAGCTAAGCTGTATTTTTGGGCTACAATGTTAGCTGTGGTTGTTGAAATTCCACGCATGCTTGAGAGTAAGTAAACTAACTGTGTGGGGTGAATAGGTCCATATTCCGCCCAACTACAAACTTCCTCGACAACTTTTGACGGTATATCTGGATGCTTCTTTAAAATGTCACGCAAAATAGTTGTGGTATCGAGTTCTCCCTTGTACAGGGGAGCCTCCCTAGTCGGCTCTCTTCCCTCTGGAACTGGTGCAGGCTTGAACTTGTCTTTGTACTCTTGATAGTTTAACTCTGGATGGGCTGTTTTGAAGTGCCCGTAACGCCCTTTAGATTTAACTGGTTGTTGACATGCTGGGCAGGCCACATATTCGCTAGGTGTCTCAGTTTCAACTTCTTCTTGACTCATGTTTAACAACTCGAAAAATATTTAATGTGGTTAACTTAATAAAAATTGTGGTGTTAAGATGAAAGTGTGTGTTGTAGGGGCGAGTGTGGCTGGGCTTCACGTAGCTAAGTTTTTGTTAAGTTCTGGAGTTGACTGTGAGGTTTCTTTGATTGAGAGGAAGAAGGTAATAGGTGAAAATATCGTCTGTGGTGGCGGATTAGCCTCTTATATGGTTAAGCGGCTTAAGCTTGAGATTCCAGAGGAGTTTATAGCCTCAAAGGTTAGGAAGGTTCGTTTTTATAGTCCAACTCTTGATTACGCTGAACTACAAATGGAAAAGGAATATGGGCTTATCCTTTGGCGTGACAGGTGGGAGAAATTGCTTGGAGAACAAGTGGAAGAGTTAGGCGCGAAAATCCACTTGAACGTTCGAAATCCACCAGAAATGCTGAAGGAAGCAGATGTCATTGTGGGTGCTGATGGACTAACAGGCATTTCAAGAAAATTAGCCGTGAAACAATTCCCATCCAACGACGACGTGCACATAGCCGTTCAGTCTGTTGGAAAAGCTAAAGTTGCTGATGAAGAGGCTATCTCCATGTATTTTGGAAGTCAAATAGCGCCTCAAGGTTACGCCTGGACATTTCCTTTGCCCGGTTCAGAGTTTAGAATTGGGCTTGGAATCCCATTAACTCACGCTTCAAGGCTTAACCAGTACTTCAAAACGCTAGTAACAAGCATAGAAGCGGAAATCACTGAAAAACCAAAGGTTAAACTGATTCCAACAGCACACCCAGAGAAAAGCCTAGTCCATGGTAAGATAGCGTTGGTTGGAGACGCTGGACTCCAAACGGACGCTGCTACAGGCGGTGGTATGGCTCCAGCTATTTTTGGAGCTAAATGTTTAGCCGAAGCCCTAGACAAAGGCAAGCTGAAGCTTTATGATAAGTTGTGGAAGGCGGAGCTTTATGGGCGAAATAGGCAACGCTACAAGTTGAAGCAAATTTTATGTGAGATGAGTGATGGAGAGTTTGAAATGCTTGTCGACGTGTTGAAGGACTTTAAGCCAGTAAGTGAAAGTTTAGGCGTTGCTTTGACACACTTGCTAATTGAACTTGCGTTTAGGCATCCAAAATTCTTCACAAGACACAAGGTTCTAAGGCGTCTTATCCGGTGATTTCTGCTCTGGTTTCTCTTCTGGCTTCGGAAGCTTCCTAATCGTTACCTCTACGTAATCGCCTTCCTTCAGGTCCATAACAGCCTTCACAGGGTCTGGAATCTGGATTCTGTCGCCAACTTGGACACGTGCCACAAACGTTTTAGTTTCTTTCTCACTTGGTACGGTCAAAGTCGCATGTCTCCTAAATAAGACTTTACGACACGTGGGATTTTAAACCTTTTTAAACCAGAAACTTTCCGCTTCAACTTGGTGAACAAAGTGGAGCTAAGCAAGTTCGCGCCAATCTTCGCTTTACTCTTGGCTGTCGGCGTAATCTTCGGAAGCTTCAGCGAGTTCGCAACAGAGGGTGACTTCGGCTTCGACTGGTTCCTGAAAATGCTATGGTTTGTCGTCGGCTTCATAGCTTTAATAGTCATCGGCATGCTAATGTGGGCTGCAGCCGAGGTTGGCGAAGCAAAAATATTCGAAAAGAAATAGCCAATGAACCTAAACTTTCAACTTCCCCATTTTTTTCAAAGTCTCTAAAATCCTATATAGCATAACACAAAAAACGATTATAACACCATAAAACGACAGAAAATTCAAAAAGAATAAGACATCGTAAGCCGAGCCCACGGTTGTTTTCCAAATCCAGCATTGGAAATAGTCATCAGCATACCTCCCTGTTGGATGGCTCCATCTGGTGCTCCACACAGGAGGACACACGATCAGGTCTAACTGCCACTGACTAAAAGTGTGGAGTATTGTGAAGCTAACGATTAGGAAGACAAGGAATGCTAGGGTTTTGGGTTTAGCCTTGTAGAGAAGTTTCAGCGTTTCAAACATTTACTATTACCCACACGATAAAAAGCCAAAGTGGAATCCCGTAGACAGCACATACTAGCAATGAACCGCACACGGCAGCAACATCACCGTCTCTGCCATGATGATAACCCGCACGCCACGAATGCCAAAGTTTCTTCAACAGCATCATGCTTTTAGTGCTCTCCAAACTTGATAATAGGCCAGAATGAAGCCTATCGTCAAAATCACAGAGCCGAAGTAGCCGCCCTGAAAACTGAACACTTGGCTCCAACCGCCAGCGTGGTAAAGGGCATCAACGTAATCGTGTATCAGAACGCCCAAACCAAACGCGAACAACGCAACCGAAGCCGGAAAGGCTTTAGATAGCTTCCACCCCACTTTTGGGCCGAAGAGCTTAACGGCGAGTTTTCTGAAAGC
>Ga0210051_1005003_pt1 | contig 12794 bp, 10 predicted proteins | sample CryGey092014_all_FD_185464 | JGI IMG/M metagenome (GOLD analysis project Ga0210051, IMG submission 185464) | Groundwater microbial communities from aquifer - Crystal Geyser CG23_combo_of_CG06-09_8/20/14_all (SPAdes) (version 2) | ecosystem: Environmental > Aquatic > Deep subsurface > Groundwater...
GATATGCTTAATGTTGAAGCAGCAACTGAAAGTGGTGAAGTTAAGGCTATTCAAAGTCTTAGAGATTTATTGATTCCAGGAAAATCAGATGCAGATAAAACAGTAGTGTTAATTAATTTTTTATCTACAATTACGTTTTTAATTATATTAGCAATTATTTTATGGCGTATGATGATGAACTCACGAACTGCAAAATTAAAATCAGAATATATAAATGAATTGATATCGGGTGAGTTATCAGCTCTAGAATCAAAAATGGATATTGTCGAAGAGAAAACTGGTAAAGATAGGTTTGAACAGGAATTTGAAAAATCAGTTCAACATATTTTAGAAGAAGTTAATCCAAAAGATAAAAATAAGGCAAAAGAAACAATTGAGCAAATAAAGCCAAAATAGATAATATTATGCAAACCATAACGTATATAATATAATTATGAGGCCAATTTATTTAATTATTTTAATTGTATTTTTATTACCAGCTTGTACTCCGAAATTTGATATTTCCAACTTTAGTAATAAAGAACAAGATAAGCTAGCTGATACACAATCACTAGACCCTACTCTTAATGATATCTTAAAAGCTGATCGGCTTTTGGCAGTAAAAAATGGTAATACCCTATATCTTGTTGATCCGCAATATCCCAAACCCTATGCTCTATACGGCTTTGATGCAAGTGAAAAACCGATTAATGGTAATCTGGATACTTTTCTAATAAGTCCTAGTAAACAATGGATAGCGTGGTATTCTCCACTTCGCGGAGTCGTAGCACTAAACATAAAAACATTAAAAACTAAGGTGATTCAGCCAGCAGATGATTTTCTTAATACTTATCCTTATTTAGAATTCTTTCCAGATCAAGACACTTTACTTTGTATTATTAATAAAGGTAATACTTTTTTACAAACTGACTTAGATAGCTTTGATCAACAAAAAATTGAAATACCATATCCCTACGGAAACGTATTTAAAATTTCTCCTGACAAAACCAAAATTGTTCTTGTGTCTGGGTTTGGTCAATCTAAAAATCCTAAATTCCTTATTACTGATGTGTCTGGAAAATTAATCCTACAATTTTCTGCAAGTATCAACATGACAGATCGGCATTTAGTTTTTTGGTCGCCAGATTCAAATGGTCTTTTTTTAATTAATGAAGATACTTTACAGCTCTACACAATTAAAGACCCTGAAAATCCACAAAAGTATTATCAATTTGATAATACTCAAATTAGCACTGCAACAATGGTTGATCAGAGTATATATTTATTAACAACTGATGGGTATTGGCATATGATAGATACGAATACTAAAAAGGAGACTGCTAGAGCCCCTTTGGAAATTGCATCAGAATTGCAACAACCCAAATTCTACCCATGGAAAGATAAACAATTTTTGATTGAAGAAACTGTAAATGAAAATCCAGGGACTTATAATCGTTTATGGCTAAGTGATTTTAGGGGTGTTAAAAAAATGGTTATGGACAAATATAACGATACAATTTTACAAACTTTCCCAGATAAAATTGACTAAGATTCTATTAATACAATATTGGTTTATTTTGGTAATAAATCTAATTTATTTTTAATATCAGCGTTGTCTGGATGAAAACGTAAAATATTTTTATACTCCATTCTGGCTGCAGTATAATACTTTCCAATAGTTAATAAATCTGCCATTAAACTTCGAGATTCAATATCTGTTGGATCAAGAAAGGTAGCTTTTTGTAGCACCTTATAAGCTGGATCATATTGTTTATCATTTAATAATAATTTTCCTTGTTCTAAATAATAAGCAGACGGAGAGCTTTCTTGGCCTAGTCTATAATTAGGATTTCCTGTGTATCCTGGTAAATCCTGATATATTCCTAAGGCAGATTGATAATCAGGAGTAAGTGCTAATGCCAGTTTGAGTGTTTTCATAGCATCAGTTTTAAGACCTAAATAGCTATAGACCAAAGAATTTATTGTATGATAGTTGGAGAAATAATCTCTTTGACCAGCAAACCAGTAATCTTTTGCGGGTCTATTATATGTGAGTAGTTTCTCCGTAACTGGATAATCAAAACTGGGAATCTGATCGGGTATTTTTTTTACTATTTCAAATGTATAACCGTTTGGAATAATAAAAAAAGGGTTCCCTTCAAGTCCAATGTAGCTTACATAATACCCCACTGAATCAGTGGTAAAAACCCGATGTTTATTAAAAAGATTCCAAGATACGATATCGGCGGAAAAATATGGATTATCCGTATCTTCAAGACCTCTTAACTCTGGATTTTTTCTAAGCCAATAACCTTTAATGTATAAATTTTTACTAACCAGTTTAACATCAGTTCTTAAGCCCTCTACTTCTTGAGCATACATCAGTGAAAAACAAGAAAAATCAGCAAAACACATCAATACAGCATCTTTAGGTAAGGGTTTAAGCACTGCCTGAGCATAATCCCATGCATGGGTATTATTTGCTTCATACCCCATTTTGAAATTATAACTAAATTGGTAAAGAACTAATATCAATCCTAAAATTATTAAAGAGCTTTTTAGATAACGCTTATAATTTTTATGAATATATTCATTAAGCATACTTATGGCCCCCCATATCCCAATTATTATTGCCAAACCCCAAACCGTTTCTCCAATCAAATATTGTCTTTGAGAAATTCCGATTAAGCTTCTATATTCCAAACTGGCAGCTGTTTTGTCAGGTACGCCCATATAAACTGCAATAAATAATCCTGATACAAAAACTAGGGTACTTAATATCAAAGCCAAATCTTTGCGTTTCAACCATATCCAACACATACCAAACAGTCCAAACAATACTCCAAAAATAGAAAAATGCTCAACCATAAATTCCCAATAAAAAGGAAAGGCCTTTACATAGCGTTCAAAATCTATTTTGGCAATATAGGAGTTAACATGTAAGTCCTTTTCTGGTATATAGCCAGAATAAACTTTGCGAATCAAATGCCCATACCAACCATTAATACTTTGCTCAAAATACCATGAAACATTTTCTTGTTTCCCATTTAGATAAAATAGGGTTAAGTTAGGAATAATAAAACATGATACAAAAAGAATAAGTGGTATTAGTAATCGCACCCAACCATATAACTTAAAACGGCTATATTTGATCAGTCCATACAAAAGCATTATCCCTAAGCCTGGATATAACAAAATATAAGTATGTACATGAGTCATTCCAAGCCCTGCTAAACACCATGTTAATATAAACCACTTGTATTCACCTTTTCCGTATTGTTGATGAGTGCTAACTAATAAATACCAACGTAAACTTACTAATATTGTTAAAGCAGCAAAAAAGTCATTTAGAGCATTCACTTCAGCAACTCCAGAATACATCCAAAATAATCCAGAAAAGGCAAGTAATAAAGCTCCTATGGCAGAGATAATAATTCCCAAATGAGAATCTAGGTTTTTTTCCTTTTCACTATTTTTGGTAAATAATTTAATTAGTAAAATTCCAGATAAATATATAAAAAATACAGTTAAAGAATGTAAAACACTATTCATGAGATTAGCTCTGAAAGCTATCGTTCCAGGGATGGGGAGCATGGTAAATAGTTTGGTTAGCCAAATTTGCAGCGGATAACCAGAAGGGTGAGCAGCTCCCAAAAGATACCCAATAGTAATCATCTCATCGGAATCAGCATAACCTGGGTTATGTCTACAAGCACTAAAAATATATACACCGAGTGTAATTATTAAAATACACAAACCAACTTTTAAGACTAGTGAGGGTTTCGTTTGATTCATTGCTACACTATAATTGGGAGTTTATTTACTATCAAGGGTTTTAATTTTTTCTTTAGCAACTTCGTTTTCAGGATCTACCACCAAAACATTGCGATATTCTAACAATGCTGAGTCATATTGTTTTCTAAGTTCATAAACATTGGCTAGTAATAATCGTGCATCTATGTTTGTGGCGCTTAAATTTACAGCTCCAATTGCTCCTACATAGGCATTATTAAGTTTTTTTAATTCAATTGCTTTTTTAGTGTTTTCTATCACTTCTTCTAATGGTTGACTATGAGATCCTAAAACCCAACTACTTAAATAGTCCATAGACTCAATTCCCAAGCGGTAACTTTCTATCTTTTCATCCACAGAGTCTTGTATATCGTAAAGTAAATTTGTGCCCATATTTAGTTCATTCCTTGCCAAGTCTCTTAGGCCAATTTTTTCATAAATTAAAGCATTAAAAATATGATATTGAGCCACAAGATCTTTTTGAAAATTAAACATTGGATCGTTAGGATAAAAATTGGAGTTAATCATGGTTTTACTAGAACTTGTATTAATATTTGGAAGTTGCATTGGTAGTTTCCTTGTTAATTCTCCCACGTAACCTATCGGAATATAGTAGGTAAATCCATATGGCATTCCTAAAATATCATGTAATACCTGAGTCGCCCCTGCCATATAAACTGGTTTTTTATTAATATTCCAAGTTACATAGTCAAAAATAATATATGGATTATATTTATAGTTAAACCCGTTTAGTTTTTTATTCTCCAAACTTTTTTTTGCCAGCAAATATTGGGTTGGTACTATAGTTACATCTTTTTTCATACCTAAAACTTGTTGATCAAATAATAAAGAGCTACAGCTAATATCATCCTTACAAATAAGTAAAGCATTATCAGAAACTGAACTTAAGATTTGTTTGTGAATATCGGTAAAAGTATTTAATTGCGAAAAGTTGATTTCATTTACTAAAGGATATATTTTAAAAATACAGATTAGTAAAATCGTGATTAGCAACCCATATCGAATGGTTTTCACTTTAGGGCTTAAGATTAATAATGCTTTAGTTAATCTTATGTATAGTATCCATAAACCAACCGAAAGTGGAATTGTAAATAAAATCCACACCATAGCGTATTGGCGTAATATAATTACTTGTGTTAATTGATCGGCCGACCAGGAAAGTAAAATTGGATAAGTTATACATCCAATCCCAAAAAGTAGTAATACCATCCAAAATATTTTTTTACTGATGATAAATATAAAACGAGTACCTATTAATATTAAAAAAATCAAAAACCAACCTAAATAATTCAAAAGGTTTTGAATATAGGCTGGAATTGTATCTAATATATGAGTTCCAAATAATCGCCAAATTACATTTTCATTAAAATTATTGCTGGATAAGTAATTCCATATACCGGAAATTCCTGGTTGCACATACCAGCTTAGATTATTTCCTGAATTGGCTAATAATATAAAAGTCCCTAAAGAAATTCCCAGTGAAATTAAAACCAGAAGTGAGTATTTTATTGCCCTGGCAGAATCAATTTTTTTATTATTATTTTTTACTGTAATAATTATATAAGGTAATAAGAAAATAGCCTGTGGCCAATTAACTAACAAAATAACAAACGTAGTCAACAAATAATAAACATATTTATCATTAACTTGTGAAAACATGATCTTAAATGATAAATAAACTAAGATTGCAATTAACAAATTAATAAAGGCTGGCACTTCAGCTAATGATCCATATATCCATATAAGCGGTGTACTACCCAATAGTACAATACTAAAAACACTTACTGTTAAACTTGATAATTTAAATCCGGTATTAAAATCCGCATAACTGGATTTAACTTGTTTTAATTTTTCAATTAATAACCAAACACTAACGACAAATAATCCCAAACTAAGAGATTGCATTAAAGCACTTAAAATATGCCCACGCATAGCAATCGCTACCGGTAGTGGTAAATTCAAAATAAAATGTAACAAAAGAGTATAAAAAATTTGACCAGGAGGTCTGGATAGTCCTAAGTTATAAGCTGTTGCCATTAGCTCATCAGAATAGGCATAACCAGTATGCTCTCCACTTGCACTGTAAATAAATAATCCAAAAAAGATTAGACTAACCAAACCAGATATTAACCAAACCAATCTAGGGATAATAATCTTTGCTTGTAAAGTATCTTTTATAGATTTATTTATGCCAATTTCCGTTGTTTGCACATTTAGAGATTTTATTTTGCCTCTAGAAGATTGTCTCTTTTTTATTTTTTTATATTCCATATTTTGTGATAGTAACCTATATGTATGCTATCTAGGATAATAATGGCTAAGCTAGTATTCGTCAACCAGCTTTTCCCTCTTTACAACAGAATAAAAATTGTTCATTATAGATGTAGTTGTTTTATAAATATCATATAAACTGCTTTTAGCAGCCGCCTTATGTTTTACTTTCCAAACGAACGTTATTTAGCACCTAAATGGCAAGCTAGAGTCATTCCAAGCCAAAATGCTTTTACTTTCAAAAATGGTGTGGTTATTAATAATCTATGGGAATTAAAACAGGCTCTTAGAATTATTCGCGAGGATATTATTGCTCAGCACGTTAACGAAAATAAAAACGAAATTGCTCAATGGATAGAAAAAAAAGTTGGAGATGAAAAACTGGCCGCCGAAATGAGGAAGACTACTCATCGCTGGGGCATGATTGTAGCTTTGGAAAGACAAATGATGAGAAGTCTTAGTTTGCCCAAATATGTAGCTCAAAGATGGCTTTCTACAGTTGAGTATCCTTTTTACTTTGTAGATGGAAAATCTTGTAATAGCCTGGAGAACTTAAAACATAAATTGGAAGAAGCTACTGATGAGACAATTTTATTCCATCTAGAAAGAGATCCTAATGATGTTGCTAAATGGGTTGATGATATTATCGGTGATTACGTAATTGCTGGAATATTATCAGAGGCGACCAATCGTTCTCAAATGATTACCTTTATTGCTGATCATTTAGAAATGCTAAAAGACGCACTTACTTGTGATTAGCAAAGCTGAGTTTACTTCCCGCTTTCTTATTTTCTGTTTTTTTGGTATTTTTATGATATGTCATGGCTAAAAACCACCCAAATTAATCTTTTTATTATTCTATCTATTATTATTTTTAGTTTAATTGTTTGGTTTCCCACCCAAAATTTGCCTTATCATTGGGATAGCGCTGGATTTGTGATCAACTCTGCCCGGACTTTATTGAATAATAATTTTAATCCGCTAATCGTCCCAGACTCTGATTTTGCCCACCCACCACTGTTAATTGGCTTACTTGCTTTGATGTGGAAATTGTTTGGCCAATCTCAACTAGTATCTCATCTTTTAATGTTCCCATTTCTGCCTATTTACCTAATCTCAATTTATTACTTAGCTAAAAAATTATTTAATCTACCTATTGCTATAGTAACTACTATTATTTGTGCTACCACTCCAGTAGTAATCGCAGAATATGGTTTAATTTATATTGATCTGCCTATGGCAGCATTGACGATGCTTGGTTTAAGTTTGTGGGTCAATAAAAAATATATACTGTCAATAATTTTTTTATCTTTGGCAGCTTTAATCAAACTACCAGCGCTTGGAATAGTAGGCGGATTAGTTGTCTGGCAGCTTTGGAAAAAACAATATAAACAGATTTATTATTTGCTCACGCCTTTTATTTCTTTTGGGCTGTGGTTAATCTACCATTATCAGATTGAAAATTGGTGGATTGCCAGACCCAACAGACTAACTAATTCACCCCATACTCTAAGCGCTTTTTTAAAAGCTATAATTTTTGTCAGTAATAATTTATTTTTAGAACAAGGTAGACTATTAGTTACTGTTATCTTTTTACTTAGTATAACAATAATAATAATTAAAAAATTGTCAAAAAAGCTTAAAGCTATATATCTACCCGTCATTCTTTTATTAATTTCTTTATTCCCTTTTGTGACAACCGGCGAATATGGTGCCCGTTATGGAATTTTTCTTTATCCATTATATTATGGTGTTTGTATTTATACTTTATTCTTAGTTTTTCAATTTTATAAAATTGAAAATAAATTCATTATAATTTCGTTAATAATTCCATTTTTATTTTTTCAATTCTGGCATCCTAAACTTTCAGTAAGTCGTAATTATCTCTTTAAACCAAGTGAAGATTTATCTTATCAAGATATGATAAAAATTGGACAACAAATGAGTCAATTTTCTCAAACTAAATTTCCGCTGGCTCATTTTTATGGAGGTTTTCCAGAAAGCTATCAACTAACTCAACCTTATCAAGGATATGTAAATAAAGAATTAAATTTTTCCCAATGCCCTCAATTCCAACTTAACACTAATTGGCAACAAATTATTATCTATCATCCATATTCCCCAGTTCAAATTAATTGTAGTATTTTACTTCAACAAATTGTGGTAGTTCCCCTAGCATATTTTGAACAAAACGGTAAATGGGTAGAATTATATCTAGTAAACGCCACACAGTCTGCTAAGATAAATAAGCCTCCCACTAATTAATATGAAACAAATCCCTGTATCTATTGGTATATTTGCTTATAACGAGGAAAATGCCATAACTAAAGCTTTGGATTCGGTATTAAAACAAAAAACAGATCAAATTATAATTAAAGAGATTTTAGTTGTATCTTCTGGGAGCTGGGATAAAACTAACAGCATTGTGCGCAATTTTAGTAAAAAAGATAAGCGGATTCAATTAATTGAACAATTTAATCGCCAGGGTAAATCTGACGCCATTAACCTTTTTTTAACCAAAACTAAAGGAAATGTAGTGGTAGTTACGGGTGCTGATATTAGGCTTCATTCTAAAGCAATTGAAGAAATCGCATTGCCTTTTTTGGATGATAAAGTTGGTATGGTAGGAGCGCATCCTGTACCTACTAATATAGTCCAGAGTAAAATCGGCAAAGAAATTGCTCTGCTTTGGAAACTACACCATATTATATCAATGCAGCATCCTAAGTGTGGCGAGACAGTAGCTTTCCGTAAAGTTATTAAAGCTATTCCCAAACAATCAGCAGTCGATGAAGCAACTATCGAAGTTTTGCTTAAATTAATCGGATATCAAGTGGTTTATGCTCCCAGAGCAATTGTTTATAACAAAGTCCCATTAAACTTAAATGATTTTCTCACTCAAAGACGAAGAGTTTACGCGGGACATAAATGGATTACTCAAAAGTATAATTATCAAGTTTCAACCATGAAATTGCAAAATGATTTCAATGCCATAATTGAATATTTTGTATCTCACCCACAAGATGTTTTATGTCTTAGTAAATTAGTTAGTTATGAAGTAATGGGAAGATTATTGGGTTGGTTCGATTTTTATATCCTTAATAAAAACCCTTATGTTTGGAAAATGGTTAAACGCTAATTTTACTAGCCTTAATAATAATACAGCCAACATCATGCTGTTCGACAACTGCTTTTATTTCTTCGACTTTAAAACCACATTGATGTAATAGATCTTTTAGTGATTCTTTGGTAAATCCGCTGTGATGAATCTCACCTTCGTGCTCATGAGTCCCAAAAAGAGCTGAAAGGAAGCTATGTTTGGCATTGCGATAATCGCATGCTACATTAAAAAATGTTTTCTGGTACTTTTGACTTTTATTCCGATTTGCTTTGGCCAAATCTACAAATCTCTGGCAAAGCCATTCCATGTCCGGTACATTTAGATAAATTTGTCCCTTTGGCTTCAAAAGAGAGTGCCAGTATTTTAATACCTGACTCACTTTAATAAAGGGGATATGTTCTAAAATATGAGAGGCTAAAATTGTATCCACACTCCCCAAAGCATAGGGCAAATTACGAATATCATAGTTTTGGGTACCGGGTTGCTTGATATATTTATCAATATAAACCCAACCTTCACCATAGCTTTGCATTATCTGTTTGGTAACTTTATCAATCGGATAGGGACCAACCCCCAGATTAAGCCTTAGTATGCTTTTTTCTTGCCTATAATTTTGCTTTAAAGCGTTTAGAATATCAGAAATTGACAACAACCATTTGATCGGTTTTTTGATGCTCTAATGATTAAATTAATCATATTTTTGGCACTTAGCTATAAAAAAGGCTGGTACAAATCCATTTTTAATAGTTTCAATCTTTTGGATTTTAACACCCCTAAACATGCATTTTAACGCGCTATCTATAAACCATTTTATAAATTTGTTAGAAATTTTTGCAGTTATATTTCTCACCAAATTAAGATATCCACTATGCATCGGTTTCTGTCCATATAAATCTAAAAGCGTAAAGTGCTTACTTAAATCTTTAAGAAATTGAGCTTGTGAAAATTGATGAAGATGAAATTCATTACAGGTTTCGTCACTAAGTAAATTATTGGGAGTGGAAATTAAGCAGATACCTTTGGGTTTGAGTATACGGTGAATTTCACTTAGAAATGTTTGATAATTCTGTAGATGTTCCAAAGTCTCAAAAGAAACTACTATATCCAGGCAGTTATCAGTCAAATTAATTTTGCAAGCATCCCCAATTACAAATTTGACTTTGGGGTGAGAATATTTTTCCTTAGCATAATTAATTGTAGTTTGGGATATATCAATGCCTATAACTTGAGAGGCTCCTGCTCTGGCTAATAATTGAGTTCCATAACCGCTACCGCAAGCAATGTCCAACACTTTTTTATTGCTCACCAATTGGGCTGCAAATTGATAACGTGCTAAATGATCAGATATGGTCTTTTTACCATACCATGGTACACGCTCTGGTACCAATCGCTCCATTACCCATTTATTATTTGTTTTTGAATCCCGCATATAGTCCATTTAAATAACTTATGATAGATCTAGTATTTTTTGTTTTTAACATATTGATCACATAATATGCTAACACAAATGTCGTTTGTCCGCATAAAGCTAGATTTTTTTTATATCCTTTAAGATATTTTTTGATAAAAAGTAAAGGATTACGGGCATAGTAATAAGCTCTGTTTACAGTTAAATTATTTGACCCTTCGATACCAAAACTAGCAGAAACTGCATGTTTTAACAAAATCTGATTAATAATTATATTGCGCAACCCCTTTGTTTTTGCTCTATAACACCAGTCAACATCTTCAAAATATGATTGATAATCTGTATCAAAATCCCCAATTTTTCGCCAATTTTGAACAGAAATTAACATGCAACAACCAGTCACCCAATCAATAATCCTAGTTTTACTTAACTTTTTTAAACTCGAAATTGACTTATTTATTAAGTAATGTCTTGTAAAACAATACTTAGCATCCAAATATCCACCTGCAAACCATATTTTTTGAGGGTTTTGTAAATAGGAAATTGCACAACCAACAGCCCCAGTATCTTTTTGATTATTAGCTATTTTAACTAACTCTATGATTAATTTAGAATCAACTTGAGTATCATTATTAAGGAAAAGTAGATAATCAAAATTTTTAATCAAAGCCTTGGAGGCTAAAAAATTACATCCAGCAGCAAATCCCATATTTTGTTTGGCATAATATATCGAAGTTTTTTGTAGTTTGTTAAACCATAAGAGATCTAATTGTCTCAATCCGCTATTATCTAAAATTAAGATATAATAAGATTTATAATCATTTCGTAATAAACTTTGAATACATTTTTTAGTAAATTCTATCTGTCCGTAATGTAAAATTAATATAGCAACTCTAGGATATTCCATAATGAACGTGCTTTTTTTGTTTGAATCTAACTTACCATCATCATATCATAACAAGACTTTATCCCCCGGAGAATTAAGAGTAATAGCTGCTCAAAAACAGGTTGAAAAAGTAATCGCTTTAGGTCCTTTCGGAAAGTCATTTTATAATATTAAGGCAGAAAAAGAAATAAAATCAGAGAGTGAAAATAAAATTAGCTTAGTTAGATTTAAGACCATTTTTCCATATTACTTTAAGTTTATTCCACTATTCTTTCATGCGCTAAATATTATTAATAAAGAAAAAATTGATCTAATTCATGCAGAATCTCCCCACATTAGCGGAATTGCTGCAGTTATCTTAAAAAAAATATTCAAAATTAAAATTGCCGTTGAATACCGGGCTAGTTATGATGAAATTTTCCAATATCACTTTAAGTTTATTCCATTAAAAATAAAATCTTTTATATTTTGGAAAGTATGTAATTGGGTTTTTGGCAATGCAGATTTAATTTTGGCCAATAGTCAAACTTATGCTTCAATATTGCAAAAGCGTTATCCAAAGTTTGAAAATGTCCATTTTTATAATCCTGGAGTTAAACTACCCAGGCAGGTAACCCAAGTTAAAAAGAAAAAGATTATTGGTTTTTTAGGTAGATTATATCCAGACAAAGGAGCTATTTATTTATTAAAGGCTATTAATTTGATTAGTAAGGAGCTGAGTAAATTGGGATGGAAAGTAGAGCTTGCCGGTGATGGTCCAGAAAAAAATAGATTACAGGAATATATTATTAATCATCAGTTAAATAAAATTGTAAGTTTAGTAGGAACCCAAGATCGCTGGAGCTTTTTATCTAAAATCAGTATTTTAGTTAATCCAACCATTGTACAAGCCGCATTAGAAATGGTTAACATAGAAGCAGCAGCGCTTAAAATTCCAACTATCTGTTTTGGAAATAAATTAATCCCAGAAACTGTTAGGCATCAACAAACCGGAATTAAAATTAAAAATAAAGACTTCCAAAACCTGGCATGGCAAATTAAATTTTTAGTTAACCATCATCAACAAATCAATAAAATGGGAAACGAAGCAGCATACTTATATAAACAACAATATACTTATATTCATCAAGTAATGAATTTAAGGCAAGCATATCGTAGTATTGGCTACTAAATTTTCTCTTGCTTTTTTGGTAGTGTATAACTTTAGTGTGTAAAACCAAAAGCGGGTAGGTAAAATACTTTCATATTAGAAAGGAGAAAATATTTATGCCTACCCACGGCAATTTTAGCAAAATTAAACGGCTGCCGGTATTCGA
>Ga0210051_1005006_pt1 | contig 12788 bp, 7 predicted proteins | sample CryGey092014_all_FD_185464 | JGI IMG/M metagenome (GOLD analysis project Ga0210051, IMG submission 185464) | Groundwater microbial communities from aquifer - Crystal Geyser CG23_combo_of_CG06-09_8/20/14_all (SPAdes) (version 2) | ecosystem: Environmental > Aquatic > Deep subsurface > Groundwater ...
ATGCCGAAAACACAAAACGTTCGTTCATAAAAGTACCCACATTAAATACCACATTTGATGCAATAGATAAACAAGCAAGATAAACGATTATGCCATAAGCAAAAAAGTTTTTCTTAATAAACCCCCAAATACTAAATATAATTAGCCCAATATAAATAAACAACGGTAAAAAAGCCCTATAATCAGACCAGCCAATAATTGGAATTTGTTTAGGATAATAGTCATGGGTGAGTGGATGAGGGAAAATCAATAATTGAATATACTTCCATAAAGTAAAAAAGATAGTTGCAAATTTATCGGAGGTATTCGTATGTAAATAAGGGTTGTTGAGCAATTCCGTTTGCTCTACATGATTACCAATAAAGAATCCTAGTGCCTTGTAGCGGATGAATATAAAAACTGTTAAGGCAATAAATAATGGAATTATAGCAATTGTATTTTGAACAAATGATTTCTTCTGAAAAAAGTACAAAGTAATTGGTATTACCAATAGAAAAGTTGCAGCATTTTCTTTAGAAAGCAATGCCAATAGAAAACTCATTATCGTTAAATTCCAGAAAATGATTTTATTTCTATTGCTTTCGCTTGCTAAAAAATTTAAAATAAAAAGGATAGAAGCAAAAACAAAGATAAGACCCATTATTTCATCTCTTCCTTTTATGTTTGCTACTACTTCGGTATGAATGGGATGTGCAGCAAATAATATGGTTGTTATAAATGGCAAATTTAAGTACCATGCGGCTTTTTGCTCGAATAACAATAATCTTTTCAAAATAATAAAAAGTAATACACAAAGCAAAGCATAAAGCAATATATTGAATAAATGACCCAAGAATGGATTTAATCCAAAAAGAGCATATTCAATAGCAAAAGTGATTTGCGACAATGGACGATATCTCCCACCAGGCAATACGTTTTTATTTTCTCCAAAAAATCCAACAAAGGAATCGTTGGTTAATATTTTGCCGATGCCCGAAAATCCTTGCTTAGTGAATGTGTTTTCGGTAATAACCAAAGTATCATCTAAGGTGTAACTAAAAAAAAGTGTATTACTATACAGCAAAAAGGAAAAGAAGGCAATAAAAACAATTTGAAAACGATTAATCTTCGTTGTTGTATAGGATTGTTTTAGTTCTAATTTTAGAGCTACTTCCTTTTGAATAACTTGCTTGTGTTTTTGATGTATGGGTGTTTTCATAGGAAACTGCTACTTTATTCAAAATCGGGATAAAGCAAATATTTCTTTCTTATTTTCTTAAATTGAATCAGGTCGTTTTGCCAGCTTTGGTGAATTTCGTTTTCGTCTTTATTATCTATAATTTGTTGTTTCAAAGTGTGTGAGCCAGATAGTTTTTCAAAGAATGCATTAAAGAAAAGCTCTTTTTGAGGATAGTTTTTATAAGCATCTTTTAAATAAAACAAAGATATTTGATGGAAAGATTGAATTACTGAATCGGGAATGATACTTAAGTCGATTCCATAACACGTTTTCCCTTCATAGAAAGGTTGTTTGGCTCCTGTTTTGCTTTTGGGTACGTAAGAAAAAGTATAGTTGTGTAAATCAGGATGACCATATATTTGAAAGGGTTTGTCAGTTCCTCGACCTACACTTATTATTGTTGACTCGAACAAACCGATGGAAGGATATAAATAAACCGATTTCATATTAGGCAAGTTGGGAGAAGGTTTAATGGGCAGTTGATAAAAATAAGTGTGTTTATATCCTTCCAACGGAATAATACTTAATTTGCACCTGATACCCCCTTTTAGCCAACCCTCTTCGTTAATCATTTGTGCATATTCTGCAATGGTCATTCCGTGAACCAAAGGCACCAAGTGCATGCCCACAAAAGAAGTTAATTCTTTTTTCATCACAGGCCCATCCACATAAAACCCATTTGGATTGGGTCTATCTAAAACTATAAATTGTACATTATTTTCTGCACAGGCTTCCATTACATAATGCATAGTGGAAATATAGGTGTAAAACCTGACACCTACATCTTGAATGTCGAACACAACAATATCAATATCTTTTAAATCTGTTGGATTAGGTTTTTTATTGTTTCCATATAATGAAATAATGGGAAGTCCAGTTTTACTATCAGTATTGCTTTTAACGTTTTCACCAGCATCGGCGATTCCTCGAAAACCGTGTTCCGGACAAAGTATTTTCTCAACCTTTATACCAGCATTTAATAAACTATCCACTAATTGCGTATTTCCAATCATTGAGGTTTGGTTGGCAACCACTGCCACTCTTTTGTTTTTCAATAAAGGAAAATACAATTCCGTTCTTTCGGCACCCACTTTAATATCTTTCGGAAATATAACTTTCCATTCTAAACTGTCTTTTTTCTGGGCATAAATAGAACCAACAGTAATAAATACCAATATTATTATAGTTGAAATGGGTTTCATTGAATTGGGTTTCATTTTCCCTCCACTATTTTAATTTCTTCTGGCGTTAATTCATATAACTCATAAACAATTTCATTTATTCTGTCTTCGCAATAGTCAATTTTTCCTTGTATTTGTTCACGCTTGCTTTCGAGTTTTGCATCATGGATTTCTTTATTTAATTGTATAAGTTGGTCAACAAATTTTATTATTTTGTTTTGCTTTCGTACTTCTTCATTATTTGTCTTATCTATGGACTTAATAGGAAATTTTTTACAATTCTGAATTAAAATTTTTTGAAATAGATTTTTTGAAAGATCCAAATACTTATGACCATGATAAAAATTCATTAAATTACAATTGAGCAAAGCAAGCAAATATTTTATGGATAACTTGTTTTCATCTTTTGATATTATATTGAATACTGATTGTGTATTGTATAATTCCATATCAGTATAACCAGCATAAATTCTTAATGGTTTTCCACTTACAATTTGTCTAACTAAAATTCGAGGTGAAGTAAAAAATCTTGTTTCTCTTGGTGCTCCAAGCCAATTACCATAACTAATATATTCCTTTTCACCCCAAATAACAGAATATCTCTTTACATCTGAACCTTCAAGAAGTGGTTTGAAAGTATTATCTTTTTGCGTTTTAGAGTGAAATACTCTTTCTTTAATTTGGGTTTGGGTATGCCCTTTATATTTATCATAAGGAGTTAATCCTAAAGTAAAATCACAAAATTGAATTAGTTCTGATTTATTTTTTTCAATTTTTTTTAAGAGATTTATTTCCGTTTTATTACTAAAAATGTCAAAAACTGAAAATTCATTTTTAAGCCATTCCTTTGAATTCAATTGCTTTATCTCTTTACCGTTTTTCTCAGTTATTTCTGTTATTATTTCGTTTCTGTCATATAAGATACATTTTGCCGTTTTAGCTAATTTTGAAATGCTAATAATAACAGTTTCTGCTTTTACATTTTGAAAAACATTATCTGGTAAACGCACAATAGAATCAATTGAAAACTCATTTAAAATAAGTTTTCTACATTTCTCATAGGAACTTTGATATAAAATTGAATTAGGTACAATAAAGCCCAAAATTCCATTTCTTGACAAAATTTTTAAACCATGTTCAATAAAAATAGCATATAGGTTTATACGGTTCTCAGTAGTAGAAAATTTGTTAAAATAATATTTTACTAATTCTTGGGGATGCCCTTTTATATCGACCCATGGCGGATTCCCTATTACCACATCAAACCCGCCTCTAATATAATATCTACTATCCGGTTCATTAAATTCAGAAAGTTTTTGTTCCAAATCCGAAGCATATTCCATCGCCTTTTTGGCATGTTCTTTTGCCTTTCGTGCTATTTGTTTCAGTTCTTCTTTTGGCTCTATAATTTTTCTATTAAATACTTCTGGGAAAGCCTTTTCCCAATTAAATGGTTTTATTTTCTTTTCTTCTCCAAAATCTAATTGCGAGCCATAAATATCGGTATCAATCAAACTATTCCCACTCTTTATATTATTATCCAAAGTAGGCAGTACTCTTTCATTAAACATGTTAAACTGATGCGAAATCGAAGCTTCGGTTTCGCCTTCCATACATTTGAGTAACAAAGAGAGCTTGGTAACTTCCACCGCATTCAAATCAATATCTACTCCGTATATATTGTTGATCAAAATCCGTTTTTTTTCAGCAGTGCTCAAATGTCCATCAGGTGTTAATACTTTTGCTTTAAGTCCACGAGTCATCCCGAGTTTCTTAATATAATAATCATTATGCCATTGCATCAAATAAGCGTATGCCCCAATCAAAAAGCTTCCCGAACCACAGGCAGGGTCCACAATTTTTATGTTGCTCACATCTTCCGGCTTTTTGTTTTCAATCAGTTTTCCAATTGTTTGCTGCACAATATAATCCACCACATATTGCGGAGTATAATAAACGCCTCCTGCCTTTCTAACTTCTGGCTTCTCTTCAATCTTTGCATGGTGTGCTTTATCAATAGTAATGGTTTTCCCCAGAAACTGTTCATAAGCACTTCCAATAATCTCCACATCCAAAACAGAAAACTCATATTGGCTTTCGGGATAATATAATTCGTTAATAATCGTCTTTATTACCTTGTTGTCTATCTTTAAATTCTTGCTTATTTGGTCTTTCTTAAAATCGAAAAGTCCGGAGTTATATTTGTCATCAGCAACTTTAAAAATATCAAAAAGGTTCTGATAATAATCTCCTTGTTTTAATGCATTTTTTAAGTTACCATCTATTTCTACACCTCTTCCTTCTGCTATCCTAATAAAAATAATTCTGTCGATGGTTTGCTGAACAGCAAAATTTATTTCATCTTCATCAAGTTCTTTATTTCTAAGACTTATTGAAGTTGCCAGATAAGTTCTCCATTTGTCAAGAGAAAGTAAAAACTCCTTATCTACCGTTGCCGTTCCTTTTTTGTTGGCGGTTCCTTGCACATATTTATCAAAACTGCCTTTCAAAACAGCTTCTTTCGAAAAAGTGTTCCAAATAAAATCAAATTTGGTCAAGTAATCCTTAAAAGTGAAATACTCCACACGGGCAACCGAAGCCTTATCGGTAGGCAAGGGCTTTTTGGTACAATCATATACTGCAAATTCCTCAAAGTCGGTAATCATACTAATCGAAAGCTTGGCACTCCATCCATAGCGTCTCACCTGATATGCAGGAAGTATATCGTCCTTAATAAAAACACTTGGTTTTTTAGCCTCCACGAAAAATAATCTTTTAGCACCTCCAATCCTAAACGAATAGTCTGGAGCTTTGGTGGCTTTGCCCACCTTTACTTTGTCTTCGTGTATTACTTCTCTATACGATTGAGCAGCGCCTTGTTCATTATCAATATCCCATCCCAACGCCTTAAAAAACGGATCAATAAAATCCCTACGGGTAGAGGTTTCATTATATTCCAATTTCTTATAAGAAGCATATTGCTCCTCAAACCTTACAACCAGTTCCGATATTTTCTTATGGGCAGATTCTTTTGGGGTCATTTGTTGGTTCTCTTTTGTTTCAATAAAATAATCAAAAGTAAAAGTAATTTATTATCAAACAACAACCAAACGAATTTTATGAACAATGAATGTTAATCGTCTTTTTTCTTAACCATGAAAATCAAAGATAATGAATGAATAACCCCGATGCAAAGCCTCGAGGTATCTGAAAAAAAACAAAAATGCCACAGATTGATAGCAATAACAAAAAAATAATCTGTGAATCTGTGGCAATTATTTTTTATTTACCCCGCAGCAGAGCTGCGAGGAATTCTTTTGATTAAAAAACAAGTAAAAAAAACGGAGCTACTTAATATTAAATTTCTGCTTAAATTCTTCGATAGTTTTTTCAAGACCCGTTTCTAAATCAATCTTATATTTCCAACCAAGTTTATTTATTTTAGATACATCTAAGAGTTTACGAGGCGTTCCATCAGGCATAGAGGTGTTATATTTAATAGTGCCTTTAAACTCGCTAATATTTGCAATAATTTCGGAAAGTTCTTTAATGGAAACATCTATTCCGCAACCAATATTTATAGGAGTTGGTTCATTATAATTAAGCATCAAAAAATAACAAGCTTCTGCCAGGTCGTCAACGTGTAAAAACTCTCTTTTAGGGTTTCCTGAACCCCAAACCTCAGCAAATGCAGCATTTTTTTGTTTTGCTTCTACAAATTTTCTTATTAATGCTGGTATTACATGCGAACCCATTAAATCATAATTATCGTTGGTTCCGTATAAATTTGTTGGCATTACCGAAATAAAATTGCAGCCATACTGTTGTCTATAGGTTTCGCATAACTTAATACCAGTAATTTTTGCTAAAGCATAAGCATCATTGGTTGCTTCGAGAGGACCCGTAAGCAGATATTCTTCCTTAATAGGTTGTGGAGCCATTTTAGGATAAATGCACGAAGAACCAAGGAAAAGCAACTTTTTAACTTTGTTGATATAAGAAGCATGAATAATATTCGCTTCAATCATCACATTGTCATAAATAAATTCAGCTTTTTGTGTATTGTTTGCGTGTATTCCGCCAACTTTAGCAGCAGCCAATATAACATAATCTGGTTTTTCTTTAGAAAAGAAATTATTAATGTCGTTTTGATTTCGTAAATCAAGCTCTTCGAAAGATTTAAAAATAAAATTATTAAATCCCTCTGATTTCAACTTGCGATGAATAGCCGAACCGACCATTCCTAAATGACCTGCTATATATATTTTACCGTTTTTATCCATAATTCAATTAATTATCCGATTTTAAATCATTAACGCTTTTATGTCCGCCTTCTTTCAAATATTTATCACGTTTAAAAAGGATTAGGTCGGCACTTACCATTTCTTTCACCAACAAAGGCAAATCATATTTGGGTTTCCATCCAAGAATTGTTTTTGCTTTAGTAGGGTCACCAATTAAAAGGTCCACTTCTGTAGGACGAAAATATGCTTTATCAATTGCAATTACTTCTTTCCCTTTTTCAAGAATATAATCGGGATTACTACAAGATTTAACAATACCTTTTTCTTCAACGCCTTTTCCAACAAACTCTAATTCTATACCAACTTCGCGGAAAGCCATTATTAAAAAATCTCTTACGCTTGTTGTTTTTCCTGTTGCTATTACAAAGTCTTCTGGTTTATCTTGTTGCAACATAAGCCACATTGCTTCTACATAATCTTTGGCATGCCCCCAATCTCTTTTAGAATCAATGTTACCCATATACAACTTATTTTGTAAACCAAGTGCAATTTTTGCAACAGCTCTTGTTATTTTACGAGTAACAAAAGTTTCACCACGCAATGGAGACTCATGATTAAATAAAATGCCATTTACTGCAAACATATTATATGCTTCGCGGTAATTAACCATAATCCAATAGCTATATAGTTTAGCAACAGCATAAGGAGAACGAGGATAGAATGGTGTTTTTTCTGTTTGTGGTATTTCTTGAACCAAACCATACAATTCTGAAGTAGAAGCTTGATAGATTTTAGTTTTATTGGCTAAACCCAATATTCTCACCGCTTCCAATAAGCGCAAAGTTCCCACACCATCAGTATTGGCAGTATATTCTGGAACTTCAAAACTAACTTTAACGTGCGACATTGCACCGAGATTATATATTTCGTCGGGTTGTACTTCTTGAATAATGCGAATAAGATTGGTTGAGTCGGTTAAGTCGCCATAATGCATTTTAAATTTAACATCTTTTTCGTGTGCATCTTGATAAAGATGATCGACACGCTGGGTGTTAATTAAAGAACTGCGTCTTTTAATACCATGAACCATATATCCTTTGTCAATAAGAAATTTAGCAAGGTATGCCCCATCTTGTCCCGTAATTCCTGTTATTAATGCTTTTTTCATAATTGTATATATTTCTATTGTTGGCAAAATTAGTTGATTTTCAAATATAAAAAATAGTATTCTGCATTTTTTTCAAATTCTAAGAAATTGGAAATAATAAAAAACCCCGAATCAACGGGGTTTTTACAAAAAATTATGAAAAAAAATTATTCAACAATATTCATTTCTTTTATCAAATTTTGAGCACCAGCTAATTTGTCTATGCAAAACAAAACATAACGAATGTCCACGCAAATAGTACGTTGAAGATTAGGTTCGTAAGCAATATCTCCGCTCATTGCTTCCCAATTTCCATCAAAAGCAATGCCTATCAATTGTCCTTCGCCATTAATAACAGGACTTCCAGAGTTTCCCCCGGTAATGTCGTTATTAGTGATAAAGCACACAACCATATTGTCGTTTAAGCCATATTTACCGAAATCTTTTTTGGTATAAAGCTCCTTAAGTTTAGCAGGAACAATAAATTCATCATTATTCGGGTCTTCTTTTTCCATAATACCTTTAATGGTGGTAATATAATCGTAATGAACTGCATCCATTGGAATATAATCCAACACCTGTCCATAAGACATACGCATGGTAGAATTGGCATTAGGATAATATTTTTTATCTGGATTCATTTCGAGCATACCAGCCACAAATAAACGATTACCTTTGTCCAACTGTTCTTGAGCTACAGCAGTTTTTTCATATATAGAGTGATAAGCAAGAAGAATTGAACGCATCGTCATAAAACCTAAATCCTTTTCCATAGCTTTTAAGGTGGGTTTTTCTAAAAATTTGTTAAGCTTCACAGGACAAACCAAGAATGAATTTTTGTAAACATCTTCTGCAAATTTTACAAAGCATCCTTTATATTTCTTTTCTACAGTAGTGAATATTTCTGGATGTTGATCTTTTGGAACATTATCATAATACATTTTCATCAATGCAGCAAACAATTTTTGGTCAGTAGGAGCATTAAAATCTTTAAAAAACTTTTCAGTAGTTAATTTAAAAGCATCCGCCGCTGTTTTAATTTCGGCTTCTGTTTTAGCTGCTTTCGTTTTGTCTGAATTGTTTTTAAGCATTTTATAGAGTGGATTCAAGCCATAAGAAAAGTAAATAATATCTGGTCCTTGAAAAGCAGCTTCATTCACATATATTTGCGAAAGATTATATTTTGTTAATTCGGTATAAGCTTTTTCTATCAAGGAAAGTGCATCGCCATATATTTCTTTTCTTTTTGCATCTTGATTTACCCACTCGGTAAATTGGTTTTCTATTTCTTTCTTTTTATTTAAAACATCTAAGCGTTTTAAACCTTTTGTTTGACCTATAAAATATTTCCAATAATTGGCAGTTTGAGCATAGTTTGAGGCATATTTAATTTTAATCGCATTATCAGCATCCATATCCTTTTTCATGATAGAAAGTTTGGTATCGCGAATGTTAACGATAGAAGGATTGCTTTGATTAATTGCTAAATCAACGGCATAAGAAGTTTCGTAACGTTGAGTACGACCAGGATAGCCCCAAACCATTGCAAAATCATTTTTTTGTACACCTTTTATAGAAATTGGCAAAGAATGTTTTGATTTCATAGGAATATTATTTTTGGAATATTCGGCTGGTGAACCATCGGGGGCAGTGTAAATTCTAAACATACTGAAATCACCAGTATGACGAGGCCACATCCAATTGTCAGTATCTCCGCCAAATTTACCAATTGCTGATGGAGGAGCTCCAACCAAACGAACATCTTTGTATGTTTCGTAAACAAACATATAAAATTCATTACCATCAAAGAAACTTTTTACTTCAACATCATATTTGCCATCGTCTGATGCTTCGTTCTGCAATTTATCGGTTATTGCATCAATTTTTTCTTGTCTTTCTTTTTCAGACATATCATTGGTTAACTTTGATTTAAACTTTGCAGTTACATCTTCCATTCTAACAAGAAATGAAGCTGTAAGGCTTTCATTTGTTAGTTCTTCTGCTTTGCTATATGCCCAAAAACCATCAGTCAAGTAATCGTGTTCTATAGAGCTATGAGATTGTATGGATTCGTAACCACAATGGTGATTGGTTAATATCAAACCTTCGTCCGAAATAACTTCTGCCGTGCAGAAAAAGCCAAGTGAAACAATGGCGTCTTTTAAACTTGAATTATTGATACTATATAATTCTTGTGCGGTAAGTTTAAGCCCCATTTTCTGCATATCAACATAATTGAGTCTTTCGATAAACATAGGCAACCACATACCTTCGTCTGGTGGTGTTGTAGAAAAACTTTTTGCTCCTACTGTGAAAATCAATAAGAACAACATCATTAATTTTTTCATATATAAAATTTTAAATTAAAAAGGGTTTGTAAAAATGTTTGTAAAAGTACTGTTTTTTAAATTTTCTTGTTTAAGTTTTTTTATAATTCAGACAATATTTTACAATAGTAGTTGCTATTTCCTTCTAAAAAAAACAGAATATATAAAAACAAGGTTTCAATCTGTAACTTTTTATTTTCTCAAGGCGTCTTATACACAAACCTAAAATCCTATAAAAAATGAAAAAAACCAAATTTTACCTTATACCAGCAATAATCATCACTTTTGGATTATTAATTGGTCTAACTACAACCAATTGTAGTAATATTAACTTCTCTGGCATAGAAGGGAATGGAAAAATTGTAACAGAAGAAAGAAATGTTTCTGAATTTAATGGTATTGAAGCAAGTGGAGCTTTTAATATTGTTTTAAATGAAGGAACACAAAACACTGTTAAAGTGGAAGCCGATGAAAACATTATTAAACATATTATTACCGAAGTAAAAGGCAATACTTTAAAGCTATTTACAGACACTACTATCAACAATCCTAAAAAAATGAACTTAATCATTACTTATAAAAACTTAATTTCAATTGAATCTTCGGGTGCTTGCAAGATTTTAGGAAATTCTGAAATTAAAACCGAACATTTTTCATTAAATATGAGCGGTGCAACTGATGTTAACTTAAAATTATCAGTCGTTTCTTTAAATACTGTTTTGTCTGGAACTGGCAGTATTGATATTTCTGGAAATGCAGATAATCAGAACATAGAATTATCAGGAGCATCTTCATTTAACGCATTTAATTTTATTACAAACATAACCACTATTGATTTAAGTGGTGTTGGTTCGGCCAAAATAAATGCAATTAAAGAAATAAATGGTGAACTTAGTGGTGTTGGCTCCATTCATTATAAAGGAGAGCCAATTAAAAACATTTCAATAAGCGGATTAGGTAGTATTTCAAATATTAAATAAATTTTAAATAGTAAAACAATGAAAACAATTAGAAAAAAAATTAGTCTGATAGTCTCTATAGCGATTGTTATGACAATGAGTATGAACATTAGTTTGTTTGCTCAAAAAGATAAAGGAAATGTGATTACTCAAGAAAGAAAGCTTGCCGATTTCAATGCCATTGAACTGGGAAATGCTTTAAATGTTATTCTTTCTCAAGGCGAAGTGCAATCTATTAAAGTGGAAACCAATGAAGGACTTCAAGAATTTATTAAAACAGAAGTTGACAATGGGGTTTTAAAAATTACTCAATCGAATAAAATGAAAAACCCAACAAAATTGATAGTTTACGTTACTGTAAAGAATATTAATAAAATAACATTGACTGGAGCTTCTGAATTAAAATCGGAAACACCTATCAAATCTGATAAACTCGAATTAAATTCGAGTGGAGCTTCTGAAATTACGCTCGATTTGGCTGTAAATGAATTAGAATCTAATTTTTCAGGTGCCTCTGATATAACATTAAATGGAACTGCTACTACACACAATATTTTAATTTCTGGAGCAAGCGATTTAAAAGCAGGCGGATTAGTAACTCAAGAAACGACTTTAAATGCAAGTGTCGCTTCTGATATTGAAGTTAATGTTAAAGAAAAATTAACTGGTGATGTAAGTGGAGCCTCCTCTTTAAAATATAAAGAAGAACCAAAAGAAAAACACATCAACACCAGCGGTGCATCAGAAATAAATGGTAAAGATGACACTACCAAACTTAAAATTGGTGGAAAAGAGGTGTATATCTTTGGTGGTAATGATAATCAAAAAAAGAAAAAACATTCTTATAAATATGATGGTCACTGGGGTGGAGTCGAATTGGGTGTTAATATGCTAATGAATAGCAATAATAATTTAGATTTGCCAGCTTCTTATAACTTCTTAGAACAGAATCTTAATAAATCCGTTGGTGTAAACCTTAATATATTTGAACAAAACTTTAATTTAAATCATGGTATGATTTTACCTGGTGGAAATATTGGAATAACCACTGGTCTTGGAATTAGTTGGGATAATTATCGCTTTGCTAAAGACATTACTTTGCGTTCCGATTCTTCTGTAATATGGGCTAATGAAAACAATATAGATTTTAAGAAAAACAAACTAACTTCTTGTTTTTTAAATGTCCCTTTAATATTTGAATTTCAGACACATAGATTTGACAAAGAAGGTGAAATGAACAAAAACTTTCATATTGGTGTTGGTGGAACTATTGGTTATAGAATAGGTTCGCATACCAAACAAGTATATGAAATCAATGGCAAAACTTACAAACCGAAAGTATATGACCAATTTCATTTAAGTCCATTTAGATATGGTTTAACAGCAAGAGTTGGCTGGGGTTTTATTAATTTGTTTGCCAATTATTCGCTTTCAACTTTGTTTGAAAAGAATGAAGGACCAGAAATGTATCCTTTAATGGTTGGTGTAAGTATTGTAAACTGGTAGATTTTAATTGTGGATTACAAATAAAGGGGGGTTGTTGAATAAACAACCCTTTTTTATTTTTATTAGAATTGTTTTATTCCTAAATTCAAGTAATTAATGCAACTTTTAACGAGGAAAACAATTTATTAATATTTTTCAAGACAAAGGAGAAAGAAAAAATCTTTCCCTTCGCCCTGATGGATAAAGTTTAATTTTGCCCTCTCCT
>Ga0210051_1005013_pt1 | contig 12776 bp, 20 predicted proteins | sample CryGey092014_all_FD_185464 | JGI IMG/M metagenome (GOLD analysis project Ga0210051, IMG submission 185464) | Groundwater microbial communities from aquifer - Crystal Geyser CG23_combo_of_CG06-09_8/20/14_all (SPAdes) (version 2) | ecosystem: Environmental > Aquatic > Deep subsurface > Groundwater...
GTAGAATAGCGTAAATTTTTTAGTTTCGCTCAGAATGACACTTTTTATGGATCAATCTCAAATTCCCCAAGTTGTACAACAAGCCAGTCAATCCAGTTTCTATACCAAAGAAACTGACGATCTGCTCAAAAAATACCTCAAAATTCAAATCAACATGTTTTATTGGGGAATGGTTTATAGAGTCTTATTTTTTGTATTTATTGTTGTCAGTTTTATCATTTCAATAACTACTATCTTGCCAATGTTGGAAAAACTGATGGGACCACTTGGCACCTATCAACAATTACTGCAAGGAAATACTACTCTACCTCTCCAAAATAATAGTGGTCAAAGTCTCGACCTCAATGCTATAATCGAGCAATTGCAGGGGAACTAAGTAATTTCCTCTTACTTTGAAATATAAATGCGGGTATGGTATATCGGTATTACCTCAGCTTTCCAAGCTGATGAGAGGGGTTCGACTCCCCTTACCCGCTCCACACAAATATGAAACTTTCAACCCAAACTGCCGTTATAACTGGAGCATCAAGTGGTTTAGGCTATGAATTAACTAAGTTTTTGCTCTTGCTAGAAATATTTTACAAACTAAACTCCCTTTTCAAGTAACAAAAATTAAGTGTAATATTAGAGATTTGGACGATATTGATCGTGCTTTTTCCATAATTGATAAGAAAACAAAACAAATAGATTTTTTAGTCAACTGTGCCGGTCGTGGACTGGTAAAAACTTTTGAGACAACTACCAGAGAAGAAATAATGGATGTATTGGGAGTAAACCTTAAAGGTAATATTTATATTGCTCAAGAAGTTTATAAGCGTATGTTACCTCATAAATCTGGATATATTATTAATGTAGGTTCTACTTCAAGTTTAAAAGCCAGAGAAATGGAAGTTATGTATTGTGCCAGTAAATGGGGACTAAAGGGTTTTAATGATAGTTTGCGATTAGAGGCTAATAATCACGGGATCAAAGTGACTGGCGTTTATCCAGGGGGAATGCAATCAAAGAATTTTTGGAAAGTTATTCCAGGGAAAGATATCAGTAGTTATATGAATCCCAAGGATATTGCCCAGCAGATTGTTAATCTAATCAAAGCAGATCCGTATCTTGCTATTACTGATCTAGTTATCGAAAGACCATAGTAAACAAATTAATTTATTTTATGGATTGGTTTAATTATTTAGCAGATAAACAAATAACAGATGAAATAGTAATTAACTACTTGTTGGCTTTGAGAGATGATTATCAGCAAAAACTTGATGATTTTGATCGAAGAATAAAAAATAAAACAAATAGAGATAACTTAATTCGTGAAGATTTTGCCAATATGATAAAGGGTTTGCAGTTATGTATAATTGATCTGGAAAGTAAAAATGGAACGTCCGAACAAAATAAAGATTTTCTGAAAAATATTTTGGAAAGAGAACTAAAAAACCTACGAGGTAAATTTACTGATGATAAATTAGTAGGATTAATTGGATATTTACAGGATTTATCATATTTATCTCAAAAAGATGAATAGTCAAAATTTAGGCCCAGATCCATCCAACCCCTACCCCATGCTTGGCCAAAAACGGGTATGTTATCTCAAAAACATTATTAAAAATCCGCATATCATCATAGGCGATTATACTTACTATGATGATCCAGAGGGTGCAGAAAACTTTGAGAAAAACGTGTTATATCATTACCCTTTTTATGGAGACAAATTAATTATCGGCAAATTTTGCGCTATAGCAACAGGAGCAAGATTTATTATGAATGGGGCTAACCACAAAGTGTCCGGATTTAGTACTTATCCATTTAGTATTTTTGGTAATGGTTGGGAAAAAGTTATGCCAAAGATGAATGAGTTAACTAATAAAGGTGATACAGTTATCGGCAATGATGTTTGGATTGGTTATGATGCGTTATTTATGCCTGGAGTTAAAGTGGGTGATGGAGCTATCATTGCTGCTAAATCAGTGGTAACCAAAGATGTTCCTGCTTATGCAATTGTAGGCGGTAATCCAGCCAAAATTATCCGCATGCGCTTTGATGAAAGAATTGTTGCCTTGTTGTTGCAATTGAAATGGTGGGATTGGGATAAGAAAAAAATCACTCAGAATCTGGAAGTTTTAAGCGGAGGTGATTTGGAAAAATTGAAAATGTGCTAAAATACCAATTTATAAGATAAATAAATATATGAGTCTAAGAGAAGTACTATTTTGCGTCGCTCATCCAAGAGATGCTATTAGAACTAAAATACGTCAGTTTGACGTATCCATTGATGCTGCCCAAGCCCCTACTGGTACAACAATTGAAGAATTTCCAAAGCTGCCGATTTCTCAGGCAGCTAAGTTAATTGATCTAAATATGAAAAAGGAACCTCCTAAAAGCGGAATTCAATGGTCTGAAGCTGATTTACAAAGATTGTCTAATGGTGAGCTTCCACGGGGATATCCTGAACATTACAACGTATAAGTTTACACACACAAGTTCGATTTAATATGATTAGCCCGATTTAGGGAAATCAGTTAGGTATTTTTCAATAACATCTTCTGTTTCTTCTAAAATAATATCTCTCTTAATTGGAAGAGAACTCGAAACAAAGCATGCTAAATCATACAGTAGTATAGGAGTCATATTGAACCATTTTTGATTTAGAGCTAAGAATGTTAGAAGAGCCATAACAGCTATACGTTTGTTTCCATTTCTAAAGGGGTGATTTTTAATTATTGAGTAAAAAAGAATTGTAGCTTGCTTTATAAGAGTGGGATAAAGTAGTTGAGAACAATATGACTGCCTAGGAGTTCCTAGAGCTGATTCTAGTAAAGCATTATCGTGAGTTGAATAATCAGGAATGGGTTCTTTGGAAGTCATCAACTTTCTAGCCAAATCAAAACATAGATATTCAAAATCTTCTGGTAATAGCCATCTGCTTTCAGGCGTTTGCGAGTCTTCTGAAGGTTTCGGCATATTGTTTAATACCGTATTTAACCGCCTTTTTAATAATTACGGCTTTTTTTTTGTTTTTTTGCTCGTAGTTTTTTGGAGAAAATGATTTTATTTTTTTCATACTTAATATGGTATCACAGAAAAATGATTTATTTATGATAGAAACTTTACTCTACTTTCCTACCTCTCCAAATAAAAGCTGAGATATTGATTCCGCCATTAGCTAAGTTGATCGCCTTTTTGAGTTCATACTGGCTGATAGTTCCATTCAGGGGTTCTCTGTTGGGAATAATGCCGGTGTAGTATTTTTGCAGCATGGGCAAAGCTTCTTTTTCTCCCAATTGTCCCAATGCCCAGATAGCAGAATTACGTTCCTGAAAACTACGGTTTTCATCATCCAGCAAGCTGGATAGAGCTTGGGTACAGTTGTTACTACCATAAGCTGCCTTGGCAATAGTGCATTGATTTTTTACTTCAAATCCAATCCAAACGCAGGCAATCACAAAAAACATGATAAAAATGCTAGCTCCAATAGCGGCGAGATAAAGCAGTTTGTTAATAATTTTATTAATTTTCATAGTCTTCTCTCTCTGCTGTATCAGTAAAAATATCTTCAATTTTTACTTTAAACAGCTTAGCAATCTTAAAAGCTAATTTTAAGGAAGGCAGATATTTGTCGCTTTCAATAGCAATTACCGTTTGACGGCTAACGCCGATTTTATCTGCCAATTGTTCTTGAGTAAGATGATGAATAGCCCGTTGGACTTTAATTTTATTCTGCATCTGATCCTCCATATTTGCGGTTTAAGAAATAATAGGAAATAGCATATACAGTAATAAAAAATAAAGTTAAATAAGCAAATATCTGTCCCAAGGCAAAAATATAGACGCTATTTTTACCCAATATAATCATAATTAAAGCTCCTAATCCAATGGTGGGAGCAAAAATAGCGTAAGCCATTTGAGCAGCTTTTTCTCTGATAGTTTTTTCGCGTTCATCAATTACGATTTTGGTTTTGGCTCGCACTAAGGATAGAAAAAGCATGCCGGTAATAACTCCAGCGATGGCTAGGGTGAGGTTATTTTGTATAGTAGAAATAGATACTGTGACTGACACAAATAAAGTAATAATAACTCTAATTTGGCGGTATTTTTTGATATCCATATTGATTAGAAACATTGTCATACTGAAAAATCAGGATGATATTGTTTTAGAATATTAATTTTAAATTTAATTAATAAAAATGTAAAACATACTTAACATAATGTCAAGTATTAATTACACTATTTTTTTATAATAATTAATAATATAATTGATTTATCTTTATATGAAACTTAATGCTGTTGGGGTAGCTTCCAGTAATTTAACCAAAACCGTTGAATTTTATAAACTGTTGGGTTTTGACTTCCCTTCACTAAAAGGTGATGACCAATATGTTGAAAGTAATGACAAAAAAGGTTCTATCAAATTGATGATTGATAGTTTTGAAATGGTAAAAAGTATTTTAGGATACTTGCCCAAACCCAGTAATCATTCCAATTTTGCAATCCTCTATGATAATCCAACTGAGATTGATGAGATTATTACAAAACTTTCACAAAAAGATTTTACTATAATTAAAAAACGCTGGAATGCATTTTGGGGGCAAAGATATGCTATTGTGCAAGATCCAGATGGATATAAGGTTGATCTATATGCTTATCTATAGGTAAAAATTTAACCTACATTTGAAGTTTGTAAAATGATCAATGATATCAAAGAAATTCAAGCTAAAACAATTTTGAGCAAAGCTACACTCAAAGATGCAGATTACGATTTTTCTTGCAATCCCTATGTAGGTTGCAGTTTTGGCTGTGTTTACTTTTATGCCAGTTTTATGGCCAGAATGGTGGGTAAAAAAACCGGTGATTGGGGCAATTTTGTATATGCCAAAATCAATGCCCCAGATCTATTGAAAAAAGAAATTAGCAAGTTAAAAAATCATGGTGCAGGCAAAGTTATCTGGTTTAGTTCGGTAACTGATCCTTATCAAGGTTTGGAAGTTAAATACCAACTGACCCGCAAGTGTTTACAAGTTTTAATTGATAATAATTTTCAAGGTAAGGTATCTTTTTTGACGAAATCAGATCTGGTTTTGAAAGATCTCAAACTGTTACAAAAACTCAAAGATGTTGAAGTAGGTCTAACAATTACCTCTACTGATGATGCTATTTCGAGATATTTTGAAAAAAATGCTCCTCCAGTCAGTGCCAGACTTAATGCTCTTAAAAAATTGCATGATGCTGGGGTCGAAACCTATGTTTTTATTGGGCCTCTTCTGCCCCATTTTATTACCAACACAAATGAGTTAACTAAACTGTTTAAATCAGTTCATGATGTTGGAGTCAAAGAGATCTTTGTAGAATTTTTGAATTTGTCTTCATATATCAAACAACGCTTAAAAAGTGAACTCAAAGATATGGATAAGAGTATTTGGCATGAATTTTATGCATCGCAGGATAGGAATTATCAAAATGATCTAAATGATTTAATATATAAATTGGTAAAAAAATCTGGATTCAAGTTACGGATGGAAAAAACTTTATATCACAAAGATATGAATTGATGTTATGAAAAACGAAGAAAATAAATTTTCATCATTATTTTTACTTTCTTTTGCTTCACAGTTAGGTTTTTCGCTGGCGATGCCTTTGGTAGTATGTATTGGTTTGGGAGTCTTGGCTGATAATAAGCTGGGAGTAGAACCAGCCGGAATAACTACTGGTATTATTTTAGGTTTTATCACTTCTTTTTATATGCTTTGGAAAAATATTAAACCCTATATCAAAAAATAATCTTCCTTTGAAAAACCAATTATCCCCTGTCATAATCGACAACGATTATGATTAATTATTATTTCAAAACAATCAAAAGTAAATTTTTGAAAAAAATACCCAACTTAAGAAATGGCTGTTGGATTCATGTTTGCAAAGCTAGCAAAGAAGATATTACCTATATAAGTAAAGAAATTGGCTTTGATTATCAAGATTTGGCTGATACTTTGGATCAATATGAAATTCCACGTATGGAACGGGTAAATGGTAGTATTATGCTATTTTTACGTTATCCTACAGCAGAGAATCATGGCTTGTACACCTTACCATTAACCATTGTTTTGAATGCTCCTTATTTTGTCACCATAACTTTGGCAAACTCTGAGATTTTAGACCAATTTATTCACCAAGACAGTTGTTTAGCAACCACACAACAGTCAAAATTATTACTTAGTATATTACAAAGAATTACCCGCTCTTTTACCTTAAGTATCAAACAAGTTAATGATAAAGTTCTAGCTCAGAAAAAAGATTTGTCTCTAATTGACACCAAAGACATTGCTTTTTTAATCGAAATTGAAGATATTCTTAATCAATATTTAGCTTCTCTAACTCCTATGGAGGAGATTGTTAAACGGATTTTGGGAAGTGGTTATATCAAACAATATGACGATGATAAAGATTTGTTTGAGGATGTGCTGCTCTCTATTACCCAATCAGTTAATATTTGTAAAACTAATATCAAAAGCATTACTTCATTGCGTGATTCATATCAAATTCTTTTTTCTAATAATTTAAATAAAAATATTCAACTACTTACCTTTTTGACTATTGTTTTAACCATTCCAACTATTGTAGGTAGTTTTTTTGGGATGAACGTAGCATTACCTCTTGCAGACCATCCGCAAGCATTCCCGATAATTATGTTATTTACATTCGCGCTATCGGCCTTATTTGCAATTTTATTAAATAGAAAGAAATGGTTTTAACAAACTATATGATTGAATTAACACTAGATCAAAAAAACGCACTGCAAATTTTAAGTACATGGGTAAAAAAACCGGGAAAACAATATATTGCATTAGGAGGTTACGCAGGAACTGGGAAAACCATGCTTTTATCCATATTCCGTCAAAAACTAAATGAACAAAAACCCAAACTTAAGGTAGCCTTTTGTTCGTTTACCGGCAAAGCTTCACAGGTTTTAAAACAAATGCTGACAGCCAACAAAGCATTATTGAAACAAGATAGTGTTTCTACAATTCATGCCTTAATTTATCAAGCCATTGATGATAATTATGGCAGAGTAATTGGCTGGAAAAAAAGAGAAAGTTTGGAAGCAAATTTGATTATAGTGGATGAAGCTTCTATGGTTTCTAAAACTATTTGGCAAGATCTGTTAAGTTTTGGGTTGCCCATTATCGTATCCGGGGATCATGGTCAACTGCCCCCTATCGGCGAAAGTTTTTCTCTAATGGATGAACTAGATATTCGTTTGGAACAGATCCATCGGCAAGCGGCTGATAGTCCGATTATTAAATTGTCTTTTCATGCTCGGACGCAAGGTTTTATTCCAATTGGTAGATTTTCCTCTAATGTTGTTAAATATAGTTTTGGCGATCCTGATATTAACCAGATCACTCAGGATTTGTTAGAACAATGGAACGAAGATACCTTATTTTTGGTTGGTCGGAACAAAACTAGAGTCAAGTTAAATACAGAAATACGGGCTATTAGAGAAGTTTATAACCTATCTCCTCAACCCAAAGATCGGATAATTTGTGTTAAAAATAATTGGCAAACAGGTATATTTAATGGCATGTTGGGAACTATAGAAAAAATCAAACCCAAAACCGATGGTAAAGGAAAAGTACATTGGTATCAGACAGAAATTATGATGAATGACGGAACTTTCTACCAGGGATTAATTTCGGCCTATCAGTTTAACCATGACAGTGTGTTGCGTGAAGCCCCCGGTTTAGATTTTCGTAAAGTTGGTGACCTGTTTGATTTTGGTTATGCTCTAACTGTTCACAAAGCCCAAGGTAGTTCGGCTGCTAAAGTTGTGGTTTTTGAAGAACGTAACCAACATCAATCTGACGATGATTGGAAGCGCTGGTTATATACTGCAGTTACAAGAGCAGAAAAAGAGTTGATAGTAATCGGAAACTAAAACTTATGCTATCCTATATCTATGGCAGAAACCTATTTTTCGCCCCTTATTGAAAATGCTATCCGCCTTGCTAGTTACTGGCATCGTGGTCAAATGCGCAAAGGTGGCGAATTTGATTATTTTACGCATTTAGCAGCTGTTGCTAATATCTTAGCTGTTGCCGGATTTGATGAGGAAATAATTGCAGCAGGATATTGTCATGATCTTTTGGAAGATACTAAATGTCCCAAGGCCGAAATTGAACAAGCTTGTGGGAAACATGTTCTTTCTATGGTAGAGCAAGTAACTGAAGATAAATCAATAGACGAAGATAAGGATTGGGAAAAAAGAAAAAAATCCTACATTGACCAAGTAGCAAAAGCATCATGGCAGGCAAAAGCTGTATCATGCAGTGACAAAATTCATAACCTGCAAACTTTAATGGCAGCACTAGAAGAATATGGGTTGGGATACTTTGATTATTTTCACCGCGGTCCAGAAAAAAAACTTTGGTTTGAAGACCATATGGCAATGATGCTTACTGATTCCTGGAAACATCCTTTGGTTAATGAATATAATGATTTGGTAGATAATTTTGTAGAAATGCTGGAAGAATTAGATGCCAAAGGAGAAAATGAAGAGCTAAATCTTAATTTAGAAAAAAGTGATTTTGATGAACCTTTTGAACAAAATGAATCCGGGCAAATACATAGTGCTGAGATTGACCTTGTTTTGGGAGATGTCAGGGATTTATTAGAGAGAAATCTTTTAACTCAAAAAACTTTAATAGAATTTGTAAAACAGCAATCAAAGCAAATAGATTTACTTACAAGTAAAGAAAAAACTGTTGCCAAACAGCATTACATCCATTTAACTTCCAAAACATCATCTGCGTCTACAAAAAATCGTTCTCGTTATCTGGAAGATGATGAATTTGAATTATTATTACCGGCTGTTATATCGCTTGGATTACTCAAAGGGGCTTTAACTAGCGAAATGATTCAAAAACATCTTAAGGTTAATTTCACTACTGCCTATCGTATACTTAAGGAATTAAAAAGATTACATGTTATTGCCAGGGTTGATAGTAGCAAGCCTCGAGAAGTTAATAAAAAGAAAGCTCAACAACTGCTAGAGGAATTTGGACGTTGATTTATTAATCATATAATAAATACAATACGAACTTTAATAAATAATATTTATAGTGTTATAATCGTATTATGTCAAAACTGCCCCTACTACTTACCATTCCTCTTTTGTTAGTTAGTTGTATTTCAAGATCACCTCAAGCTTCAGCGTTGCCTACTCACCAACAAGTAGCTATGAGATACGAAAATCCTACTCCCTCACAGCTTCTGGATTATTGCACTCAAAAGGGAGGTAAATACGAAGTCTGGACAGATAATGAAGATGGCTCAAAACATACATTTTGTATGTTGCCTCAGGGTTATGGTTGTGACCCAGAACAATTTTTCAAAGGCTCCTGCGGACTGGAATAAATTTAGCCAATAGAAAGACTTTTAAATTGAGTGTATAAGTTTTGGTAATCTTCGTTATTAATTAGTCTCCTACGTCTCGATTTATCTAACCAAACTAGACTTTCACTGATTAACAATTTAATTTTTTTAATAGATTCTGCCTTTTCTTCTTTTTTCATTTTCTTAATTTGTACTAATAATATAGTGATTTCATCAAGACATTGGACAAAACGAATACCGATGATGGTTTGGGAAAATGGACTCCAAAATTGAACCTGCGACCAAACAGAATCAGAAAGAAGATAGCTTAAACGCAAAACATTTACTTGTTTCATCAAACTTATTATACACAATATCAATTAGCTTTTTTTATTTAACAAAATTAGGCCTGCTGAAGTGGAAAATATAGCAATCATAATAATAAATATGGAAATACTAGGGAAACCAGCGTCTGGAAGTTGGGGATCATATTCTTCGTCTGTCACATTTTCAGCAAGGTAGTTTTCAGCTGTTTTGGCAGAAATAGTGGCTATAGCTGTAGGCTTAATGCTTGGTTTAGGAGCTACTGTTGGACTTGGTTTAACTGTTGGAGTTGGCGAAGATTCTAAACCTCCAATACCATTTGGTTCGCTATTGTATTGGCTTAGTTGTACTAAATCAGCCGAAGGAGAGGCTTCCTGGTCATTAGCACAATCGCAAGCATTATTCTGAGCGCAGCTAGGGTTTACACATTTTTTCTCTCCACTAACATCTAAACATTCCAAATCTCCCTGACATTGGAAGCTAAACTGGCATGTTTGATAGCATAGTGATAATTGTGAGGAAACAGTGGGTTGTGGAGTTTCTTCTGGAGTAATTTCAATTTCTTGATTGTATTGTGTAGGAGTACTGACCCTATCAGCAACTTTAATATTTTTTTGTAAATCTAGGTAATAATATGTCCCAGTGATACCAAATATAACAATAATTAAAAAAGTGACAGCAAGATAAATAGCTCTCGCAGATATATAGGGCATAACTAAATATATAATAATTATAATGCTTGAGGGAAGAGGTAATTTTAATTAGCTACAGTTTTTACTCTTTTAGCTTTTATAGTTTCTAGAATAATTGGGATAACAGAAATGCCAATTATTCCAAAGATAACTATTGTGAAATTGTGTTTGACCGCTGGAATATTACCAAAAAAGTATCCAGCAAAGGTAAATAACGTTACCCATGCAATACCACCAACAATATTATAACTAATAAATTTGCCGTAATGCATTTTGCCAATTCCTGCTACAAAAGGAGCAAAAGTACGCACAATAGGTACAAAACGAGCCAAAATAATTGTTTTGCCACCATGCTTATCATAAAAGCTTCTAGTTTTGTCGATATGCTCTTTTTTAATAATAGACAATTTGGAGGCGATTAATTTCTCGCCAAAAAAGTGGCCAATCCAATAATTGGCTGTATCGCCAAAGATTGCAGCGCAAACTAAAACAGCCCAAATAAGAAAAACATTTAAAGAACCAATTGCAGCAATTGCACCTGATGCAAATAGCAAAGAATCGCCAGGTAAAAAAGGAGTAACTACCAATCCAGTTTCTGCAAAAATTATGCCAAACAAAATTGCATAAGTTAATATTCCATAATTGTGCACTAACTCTACTAAATGAATATCAATATGTAAAATAAAATCAATTAGTTTAGTAAGAAAAAATTCCATAATTGTTATATATTTGATAAATTAACAATCTATAGCGTAACTTGAGGCACAAAAAAAAGCAACTCGTAAAGAGTTGCTTTTACTATGGTATATGCCTTTATATTATTTATTTAAGTAGGTTCTCTACAGTGGCCAATCTTTTTAAGCGATAGAGAAATAAATAACATAATTTTTAGTTTAAAAATCACAAAGTTCATCCATTTGCGTTTAATTTTTTCTGTCTTTTAACTTTTTAATTGACAGCCGCAAAACTTATTGGGTATTAGTTAAGTTATTTAAGGATTCTTTGGATTGTTAAACTAAAGACAGTTTAACAGTTTGGCTATGATGTCTTTGTGAGCATGTAGTGAAGATTATTTCATGAATAAACACACTTAAACTATCTTTGATTTTACTTTTTGATTATCTTAAAAACTATGATTTGAGTTTCACTTTTTGTTTTCTAGTTAAAGATATCGGCAATATTTTAAGTCGGCTTTGTTTATTTATATTTTTTTCTTTAAACTTAACCATTATTAGTTTGGGAGTTGCCAGTGGTATAGAAATTATAAATGTGGTCCCCTCTCCTTTTTGACTAATTACTTCGATATTGCCCTTATGGGCTTTGACTAGTGCTGAAGCAATAGACAAACCCAAGCCGGAACCTTCATGGTTTTTGCTATCGACACGGTAAAAGCGCTCAAAAATATGTGATATATGTAGTTTAGCTATACCAATTCCATGATCTTTTATAATAATTTTGGCATGAGTCTGATCACTGCTTGCCTGGATTAAAATTTTGCCTTTGTTAAAAGAGTATTTAACTGCATTTTCTAAAATATTCATACAAATCTGGAATAATTTTTCTCGGTGTCCTAAAACTATAATTGAAGGTTCGATAGATGTTTGTACATCAATATTTTTTTCCAAACTTATTTGAGTAATGATTTCTGAAGCCTCTTCTAAAATTTGACTTAAATTTTGGTTTTTGAAATTTTGCTCTTGTTGGTCAGATGCAGCCCAGGCAAAATTCATCATATCTTTGAGTAAGCTATCCATACGTTGAGTATCTTTATATAAATCTTGCAATAACATATGATATTCCTTTAAACCTCTACGTTTACCAAGAGCTATCTCAATATCACTGCGCATAGCAGTTAAGGGAGTTTTTAGCTGGTGTGATACATCGTGTATCAATTGTCGCTCTTTGACAAATCCACGCTGCAGGCGATCCAACAGATTATTAAAAGCAATGCCAACTTCACCTATTTCATCTTTTGGATTAGCTACATTTACTCGATCAGATAAGTTTTTAGTACTGATGGCATTCATTTTTTTAACCAAATCTCTTAAGGGGGAAAGAGAAATATCAGCTTCCAAAAAGCTAACTAAAATTAATGGTAGTAAAAATATTAAAAAAACGACAATTAAAGTATTGAACAAAACTCCAAATGCATCGCTAATTGTGTTTAACGAATCACCAACAATAATTATCCCAACAGGGTTGTTTTGTAACACTAAAGGCTCGATATAAAAACGGATGTTATCTTGAGAAAAAAAGTGAGGTCCTTTATTTTCATTAATATCGTCCTGTAGATGTAATAAAAAATCTGCATCCAAAGGAAAAGTAATTGATTGGGCAATAATCTGTTGGGAATTATCGAGTACTAAAACAAAATTAGTTTTGGTAATTCTAAAAGTTCGC
>Ga0210051_1005014_pt1 | contig 12773 bp, 13 predicted proteins | sample CryGey092014_all_FD_185464 | JGI IMG/M metagenome (GOLD analysis project Ga0210051, IMG submission 185464) | Groundwater microbial communities from aquifer - Crystal Geyser CG23_combo_of_CG06-09_8/20/14_all (SPAdes) (version 2) | ecosystem: Environmental > Aquatic > Deep subsurface > Groundwater...
GTATTTGCTCTCCTTCCTCCAGCCTGTTCTGACCGCTTTCCTCATCATAATTTATTAAATAATCTGTAGGAGGGCCCCACTCTGCAATACTGTTAGAGTAATTAAAAAGCTTGTTTGCAAACCCATCAGGAGCGAAAATAAACTTGTAGGAGAGGTTATAATGAAGGTATTCGAATGGTAATTCAAATACATTCCCTCTCCCCCAGTCTGTGGGTGTATTTTCTCTGGGAAGACTCTCCAGAACTATATCTGGTTGAATTATGTTTTCCTCGAATCCAACAAACACAAAATTGATTGTAACATCTGATGTCAAAGTTATTTTCTTGTGATAACCTTCAGGCACCCTCATTTTCTCCTCAGGTTTTGGGTATTTTAGTATAACAACAGGGATTATCAGTATTATTAGGAGCAACACCAATATTTTCTTTATTCCTTTTGACATACTATTTTTTATTGTTTTCTGCATATAAATAATTAACTTACCAACATTATATATAGCAGCATTCTATTATTATTCTTATGCAACTCACAGGTATCAGAAAATACTTAACCTTCTTAAAGATGTATCGTTTAAGATATAGGTTTCCGCTGCCTTTTCTGCTTTATGCATCAAGGCTGGCAAGATACGAGAAACTTGTAAAGATAAAAGATAAAATTGTGTTTTCTTCGTTTGTCCCACCATATCCAAGTAAGGCTTTTGACAGATTTATTGCCTCTGCAGGCAAAAAAATACCAACATCAGTTTACATAAGCGTGACCAATAAATGCAGATATGACTGCTGGCATTGCAGCAGCAGATACAGAACAGATAAAGAACTCACAACTGAGGAGATAACCAAAATGATAAAAGATTTTCAGGACATGGGTGTCTCTGTTTTCGGTTTCACAGGAGGAGAGCCTCTGCTCAGACAAGATATTCCAGAGATTATCAGGTTGGTTGATGATAGATCAAGCACAGTTTTGTTTACCTCTGGAGATGCTTTTACTGCTGAGAAAGCAAAGGAATTAAAAGGGGCAGGGCTATTCTGTGTAGTAGTAAGCCTTGACCATTTTAAAGAAGAGATGCATGATTTTCTAAGAGGAAGAAAAGGTGCGTTTGAAACCGCTGTCGATGCTATAGAAATATCAAAAAAACATGGTTTTTACACAGTGATATCCATGGTTGTTACAAAACAATTATTAGATTCTATTTTTGATTTCTTAGGTTTTGCAGAAAAAATGAAGGTGGATGAGGTAAGAATACTTGAGCCTGTGCCATGCGGTAGATTGATTAAGGAAAAAATAATGCTGAGTGATGAGGACAGAGAAAAACTGATAGATGTGCATAAAATCGCAAACAGGTCTTCCAAATATCCCAGGGTTTCAGTATTCCCGTACATAGAAAGCAAGCACATGATTGGCTGCACCGCAGGTATTGATCATCTCTATATCGATGCAGCGGGCAATGTTTGCCCCTGTGACTTCACGCCTCTTTCATTCGGAAACATAAAAACTGAGAGCATAAAAACAATATTGGAAAGAATGCATACATATTTTGACAGACCAAGGGAAAAATGTTTTATGGCTGAGCATTATCAAGAAATTGCGAAAGAGTTTGATGACAAACTACCACTTTCTGTAGAAAAATCTATTGAGATATGCAGAAGGTGCAAACCTTCAGAGTCAACTGATTTTTATAAGAAACTCTTAAGCTAAACTATCTCCTTCTTCATGGAGAACCTCTTTATTACTGCATAAAATCATATTATCATCCTATCTCTTTTCTCATGTAATTCCATTTACCAAATGCAGGTGTTACGCAGTCTTTTACTTTTATGAATCCCAGGGATTTGTAAAACTCATTTGCCTGGCTTTTAGATTTAACCACCAATCCAAGATGCTTTGCTTTTTTTGATTTTAGCATTTTCTCTATGTTTACTAAAAGCTGCTGGCCTATACCTTTATTCCTCTCATCCCTATCTACTGCAACAGCCTCTATAAAGTATTCATTTCCCAGTTTCCTCGGCATCTTTTTTCTAAATGTCATCAATCTTAGGTATGCCCTCACAGAAATTATTATACCAAAATTTTTTAAATAAAACCAAACTATTGATGGAGAAAAATTTAGTTTGCGCTCCGAAATCACAATCACACCCAGGATTCTATTCTCTTCTTCAGATACATAAACATCATATCCTTTTATGAAAGGCAGAATAAGATTCTCATCCACCCTTCTGCCTGTAATCATCTGTAAATCTTCTGAAAAAACACTTGATATTATTTTCGACACCGCAGGAAAATCGTTCTCGGTTGATTCTCTAACCCTCATTTCCGCCTCCTTTTTAGTTTGTAAAAAACCATTTTTTTCAATCCTCCAGGACAGAAAGCCAGGAATATCGCATAAATCATTCTCAGTGAGAGTTTTGGGTAATAGCATATATACCTTTTCTCAGATCCAGTACTGAATTTTTGTTTGAAAAAATATTCTGATTTAGCAGGATAGAAAAAGTCAAAATGCTCATACAAGAATCTCATTATTTTACTGAGAAAAAAATGGTTTTCCATATTTTGCATATTGGAAAAAGGGGATAGTCCAAGATAAATCCTGTCTACTTCATCCTGTTTTAATCTTTTGAAAGACTCTGAAAAAAGAAGTTCCATGGTACCATTTGGTGCATTTCTTCTTCTCCTGTTCAAATCAAGATAATAACTTTTCCTTGCATAAATCGGGTTGTAAACAGCAAAAGCTTTTACATTTTCATCATTAAAAGCAATAAAATATTTTTTATCAGGAAGGTCAAAGGAAAGATTGCCAACCATAAATGTCAACTCTTGCATAGCTCTTGTCTTCAGCCAATCTTTTGTTACTGCATACATTTCCTCTTTAACTTTATCATCCGGAAAACATTCTTTTACACGTATGTTTGCATGTCTGGCATGATTTATTCCCCTTCTTACAGATGCCATCCTCCCACCTGCTGTTGTGAATTTATCAAGGGATACAAACGACTCACTTCCAATATATAGGGTTTTAAACTTCTCTGTTTCAAAGATTTCACGCGTTTCTTCTGTGCATCCAAAAAAACAGATTTGTTTCTTGTTTTTTATGCAGAACGACTTGAATCCATGTATGATTTCAGAAACATGTGCATCGCTACATACAGGCTCAAGCGCCACTACAGTATTTGCATACTCTACATACCCAATGTATCCATCAAAAGAATCAGGAATAAAATATTTTATATCCTTGTTTAATGTGAGATAGGATGCTGATGTCCTACAGTATTTCCTTAGATATTCCATTAATTTGCTCTTAGGTACATTTTCTGTTTGGTTCAGAACACACCACCTCTCCTAATATCAACATATCATGGATTAACCGCTGGCTCACCATACAAAACATTTTCAAGGAAGCAGGTTTTGTCAAAAGCAGAGTTGTACTGGGAATAGTATTTTTGTCTTGCAATTGAATGCGCTTTTCCAATACTTAAATCATCGTCCAGTAGTTCCTTGAAATATGTTGTTGCGAGCTCAAAATCACCGTAACCGTTAAACTCTCCTCCGAAGAATGCACCCCATGATTCCTCTGTTGAGCCTATATGCGCAAGCGCTCCTGCATGTATAAGCCCAAGTGAAAAGAATGTGTCAGGGTTCCCTGGTCTTTCATCCGTTGCGCCAGCCCATATCGTTGGCCAGTCAAGCGCAGAACATAAACAAGACGCTGAAAAAACAATGGATGGTTTCATCTCAAGGTCTCTTACATCCTCAGTTCTTATTGTATCACCACTGTTATCATAGTCATGTGCATGCGCCCAATAGTAATACCATCCGTCTGGGAATCCATGTCCATTGTATATGATGAAGTTTGCTTTTGTCATAAGTGCAGGGTCACCTGCTGTGTGTGATGAGAATGTATCCTTCGGCTTCCAAAAACCCAGAGCGTAATCAGCCGGTGTTCCTGGCCATTGTAAACGTGTACTAAGTATACCATTTGGAAGAAAAGCTTCAGCACGCTGATGTTCTGCACAGTTAGCGCTTGCATCTCCGCACATCCTTGAAGTGAGAATAGAATGATACTTTGGTGTTTCATCATAGTCCAGGCTTCTCACAACCAGTGCACTCGCATCCAGAACATTAGCTGCAACTATTCTTCCAACTGCGAGCTCAGGTGTGTACAATTCAGGATTTGCGTATTCATAGTTACTGCCATTATATTCTCCGGGTTCACCGTAGCAGATGTATTCACCTTTCACATTTTTAGCAGGCTCAAGGGTTATGTCTAAATCACCATAATAGGAATCTGTTGCAAGATACTCCTCTCCATTGTTCCCGTTGTTTGCATCCTCATACCATATAGGGTTTTTAATATAAAGCATTGGCAGAGCAACAGGACCTCCTACTAATGCAAGGTATTCTGGATCCATCCCTTTATTTTTCAAGAAATCAACTGCATAGTCAATGTCATTATCAATTTTTATTGCTTTTTCATTGATAGATTTTTGAAGATTTATCTCCTGATCATCTGTCAATGTGTCAGGGTCTTCGCCTCTTTCACCAGAGCCTGCATCCCCTGTTCCATAACCTAACAGGTTTATCCATGGCTGCTCAATGGTGTAATCACCTGTGATAACAACTGCCTTCCTGTATGATGCAAGAACAGCAGAGGATAATGACAAATAGGGTATCATCACAGGTTTATTAATGTCGTTTGGGTTTGTTACAACAATATAATCACATTTATCCCCATTTTCATTTAATCTTTCAAGGTAATAATCCCATATTTCTGCTTTGTCATTCAGTCTTTTTATTCCAACATCATAATTTCCTGAGCCGATAATTATTGCATTATTTACATGATTCCTGTCAAGAAAATTTTGAACATTGCCTCCTTTGAATATGAGTGGTGCGTTAAGATATGAGGCGAGAGGCACTGAGGTTAATGCGTCATTGTAGTTTGAGATAATAACAGCAAGTTCTATTTTACTCCAGTATGTCTCTGCTATCTTTATACTTACGTCAGAAGGATTTTTCCCAAAAGATGAAATTAAGATATTAGTAGGATTGTAATTTTCATTTATATGGGATGGCAGTGATTCCCCTGTGGTGAAAAACAATGGCACATAGTATCCTCTGCCATCATTTGTTGCAGGCGCAAAACAGACAGAAGCAGAAATCAGGTTTTTATCATCAATGTTTACCATTATCGGGTTGGTAACAGATATTCTCTGACTATTATAGGATAGTGAAAACACCTTTGCTGTTTTTCCATAGATATAATAGCATGATAAAATAACAATTACTATGACAATAATACTGAAAATGATTTTTGTTTTGTTTTTCATCATAGTCTATATTGTTTAGGATTATATAAAAACTTTTGGGGGAGAATAATGAAAAATATTTAACCTTTGCATCCCATTCCACCTGTGATGATAGAACTCTTAAACATAATATTGTTCACAGGACTAATCCTTCTTGGCGTAGGATACTTTGTTAAAAGAAATGAAGGAAAAATTCTTAACATAGCAGGATACATTCTTTTTGGGGTTTACTGGGTTTTTCAGGTGCCGTATTTTCTGAAAATAGCAGATAGCGTGAACGCGGTTTTCTGCATGCTTGCATTGCCTTTTTTTCTTTACATGGCATACCATGATTTTGTTTCATTCAAAAATAATGAGGACGTAGGATGCCTCAGGTTCCTGGCAGGATGGGTTTTTTTCGCAGGCTTTGTCTATTTTCTGATTGAAAAGACACCTGCCCTTGAATACGGTCTTAGGTATGAGGCAGCATACGAAACAGTCCTCCTACTAAACCTTCTTGGTGCCAACGCAACACAGGATGGCATATGGATACACTGGAGTGATGCAGATGCAGGGATAATTCTTGCCTGCACTGCTATCCAAAGTATAATGATATTTCTTGGTGCATTTATTGCAGTAAAAGCAGAGCTGAAAAGAAAAATATATGCATTCCTTGCAACCTGCCCTGTGATATGGCTCCTTAACCTCATAAGAAACGCAAGCCTCATAATTATTGTGGGTACAACAGACATAGACATGGAGTTTGCGCACAACTACATTGGGAAAACAGGTTCATTGATTGCATTGATAGTTCTTGCATTTGTTGTTTTCAAGATACTGCCTGAACTTTATGACAACATTATTGGATTGACGGACTTGTTACATAGGAAAGTATAAAACTTTCCTATTCACGAAAAAATTCCCATCGGAATTTTTTCGTATAAGAGGAAAACAGGAGGAAAGAAGATGAAAATCGGTGATATAAAAGGTTTAGGAGGAACTTTGTAATGATGTCAAACGCCGAAATTGTCTTAACCCATAAATATGATATCCTTAGATATGATTGCAAAAGGAACAGTACATTTGATACTAGCACCATTTTTACTTGGGATAATCTGCCTGCTGCTTTTCCATTACATCAAACCCATGATTTTTCTATCATTTATATTTTTTATCATCACGGTTTTTTTTCTTTTTTTCTTCAGAGACCCTGAAAGGGAAATAGGGAAAGGGGTGGTTGCGCCAGCAGATGGAAAAATCATGGGGATAGAAGAAAACGATTCTGTCAGAGTTTCAACATTCATGAATCTCCATAATGTGCATGTAAACAGGGCGCCCCTTGATGGAAAAATAACAAGTGTTGAGCATGTTTCTGGCAGGCATGCGCCTGCATACAAAAAAGAGGCGGATTTGAATGAAAAGGTTGTTATAAAAATGGACACAGAAATAGGAATCATAAGGATTGTTCAGATTGCAGGGATTTTTGCAAGAAGAATAGTTCCTTACATTAAAGAAGGGGATGCTGTAAGGAAGGGGCAGAGGATTGGCATAATAAGATTTGGTTCAAGGGTTGACCTTTACCTGCCGAAAAACATTGAAATAACAGTTAAGAAAGGAGAAAATGTATTATCAGGCAAAACCAGTATAGGAATGATAAAATGAGAAAACCATCAATAATAAACCTAATCTCAGCAGCGGATTTGTTTACAGTGGCAAATGCCCTGTTGGGTTTCACTGCCATAATATGTGTGGTTAAGAATAAAATAGATTTTGCTATAATGCTCATTCTGCTTGCTATACTTGCAGATGGTGTTGATGGTTTTGTTGCCAGAAGGTTCAGCAAGAAATGGGAGATTGGAGATTATTTGGACATAATGGCCGATACTATCTCATTTTGTGTTGCACCTGCCGTACTGATTTTTGCATTATATTATAATGGTTTCAAAATATTTGTTATTGTTTCCTGCCTGATTTTTGTTGTTTCAGGTGTTCTCAGGCTTGCAAGATTCTGCTATCTTACGGAAAAGCCAGAGGCTTTTCCTAAGATGCTAGGAAAAGTGCAAAGCACTTTTCCGTCGCATCTGCCAGAATCAAAAATGTTCATGGGTCTCCCTGCCCCTGGTGCTGCCTTAGTAATTCTGCTTTTCTCAGCCTTGAAAATGCATCCTGTTATAATTACTGTTTTTATGATTATCCTCTCATTCCTGATGATTAGCGACATAACATACCCAAAAACAAGAGGAAAAACCGGACTCTTATCAGGAGGAATTATTCTTATAACCATAGCCTCCATGTTTTTTTCCTTCCACACTGAAATAATTCTTCCCATAACACTGATTTTTGCCCTTTTCTACGTGTTTTTTTCTCCTTTAACCCTCAAATTAGGTAAAAATAGATAAGCACTGAAACATATACCCTTTTTCATGGGCAAAAGCGTAAAAATTGGCATAACCGGCCTTCCAAGTGCAGGGAAAACCCAGGCGCTTGTAAAGGTTATTGAGATGCTTGAGGATGAGAACCTTGTTGTTGGAGGAATGATTACTGAGCCCATAGTAAAAAAGGGTAAAAGGGTTGGTTTCAATGTTAAGGACTGGATGACAAAAGAGGAAGATGTACTTGCGCATGTTAAGTTTGACTCCAAAATCAAGGTAGGAAAGTATGGTGTTGACATTGCCGCATTGGAAAAAGTAGGCGCTAAAGCAATTGAAAAAGCTACAGAAGAGGCAGAGATTATTGTTATAGATGAAGTAGGGAAGATGGAAGTGGAAAGCAAAAAATTTGTTCAGGTAGTGAAAAAAGCTTTGGATACGAACAAATCAATTATTTTAACGTTGCATAAAAAATCACGCAACCCGTTACTCCAGGACATCAGGAGAAGGGATGATGTGCGCATACTTGAGGTCACACCCATAAACAGGAGTCTTCTGCCGTATAAGATAATGAAACTGATGAGGGGAGAAATGCTGTAAATAGGGGTTAGGGGTTAGTAGATAGGGGATAGGGGGGTGCTTTGCTTTGTTTCCCTAATCCCTGATACCTGGCTACTAACTACTTGATAGCCCAAACCATTTAATCATCATAATGATATTGCTGTTCAATGAGATTCCATACAATTGTTGAGGGGGGAACAAAAATTGTTGTTCCAAAGGTTTTGAATACAAAGGGTCCTGGAAAGAAAGGAGGAGTTTTTTACAATCCTGTTATGGAGTTTAACAGGGATGTTTCAATAATGGTTTTGAATGCGCTTAATAAAAAGAATATTCTGGATGGACTTGCAGGAACAGGCATAAGAGGGGTCAGGATTGCGAATGAGGTTGGGGGAAATGTTGTAATCAATGATGGGAACAAGGAGGCTTATGAAATTATTAAAAGGAACATTAAACTGAATAATCTTGACAATGCGTTTGCTGAAAATAAAAATCTTAACACATTACTATCTGAGAACAGGTATGATTACATAGATATCGATCCTTTCGGCTCACCTGCATGGTTTATTGACTCTGCTATGAGGGCAATAAAAAAGGATGGTGTGCTTGGCGTTACTGCAACAGACGCTGCAACACTGTGCGGTGTTTACCCTGAAACCTGTCTTAGAAGATATTCTATAATGCCTTTAAAAACAGGGTATGCAAAAGAAATAGGGCTCAGAATCCTGATTGGTTTCTGCGTCAGGGAAGGAGCAAAATACGATTTAGGGTTTAAACCATTGCTAGGGCATTCAACAGAGCATTACTTCAGAGTTTATCTGCAGGCTGAAAAAGGGGTTAAAAAAGCAGATAAATGTATGGAAAACATTGGTTATGTTTTGCATGATTCCAAAACAGGTGAAAGGAAAATTGGCAAAGAAATGGATAAAAATTACAGCACAGCAGGACCATTATGGATAGGTAAATTGTTTGACAAAAAATTTTTAAACAAACTTGAAGTAAAAAATTATTTTGGGACAAAGAAAAGAACAACAAAAATGCTTGGTTTGTGGAAGGACGAAGCAGATGCACCTGCACTGTATTATGAAGTGAACAACATTGCAAAAATGATGTCTACATCCCCTTTACCTATGGAAAAAATATTGAAACTGCTACCCTATTCATCAAGAACACATTTTTCACCAACAGCATTCAAAACAGATGCTAAAATGGAGGAGATAAAAAATGTTTTCTCCAAATAAAAGATTAATAATAAAATTATGAATTCTCAAATTATGGTTTCCAGCTTGAACATCACCTTGTAACCTTTGAGAGCGGCATGGATTTTATCCCCGAACCAGATGATGTCTTTCACGTTTGCGCTGCTGCCCCAGTCATACTCAAAATCATAGTTTCCCTGAACAGCATTAAAACCAAGGTTGTATAATATGTTTGCTACCTCGGAGGGACGTGCGCCTTCACTGTTAAACATCACCGTCAAATATGTTTTCATCAAGCAGTGTATGGAAATAGGAATATTTAATTGTTACCTTGAACATTTAGGTATATGGACTTGAAGGATGAAATAGGAGAAAAAGCAACCGTTATAAATGAGGAATTAAAAAAAAGTTTGGCGTTTAAAGGACTGAAGATTTATGATGCTATGAGACATCTTATTCTTGGAGGTGGGAAAAGACTGAGACCAGTTATTGCAATGCTATCCTGCGAAGCTGTCGGTGGAAAAAATAATGACAGTATTCCGTTTGCTGTGGCAGTTGAACTTGTTCATAATTTCACGCTTTTACATGATGACATAATGGATAAGGATGAGTTGAGAAGGGGCATGAAAACAACACATGTTGTGTTTGGTGAGCCAAGGACGATTATTGCCGGTGATGCACTTTTTGCGCTTGCTTATGAGGAAATATTAAAGCTGAAAATAAAACCTGAAAAACTCAAAATATTACTGAAAGATTTTTCAGTCATGGTCAGGGAGATTGCTGAAGGGCAGGACATGGATATAGACTTTGAAAAAAGGAAAGATGTTTCAGAAAAAGAATACCTTGAAATGGTTGGGAGAAAGACTGCAAGAATTATTAAAACCGCTGCAATGGGTGGGGCAATGATTGGGAATGGCACGGCTAAACAGATTGAGAAACTAGCTGAATATGGGAGGCTGGTTGGTGTTGGCTTTCAGATATGGGATGATGTCCTAGGGTTGGTTGGTGACCCGAAAAGAACAGGTAAGCCTGTTGGTAATGATATCAGAAGAGGAAAGAAAACATTAATTGTTGTTCATGGGTTAAGTCATGCAAATGAGGAGGATAGAAAAACCCTTCTAAACAGCCTTGGAAAAGAGAATGCAACCAATGAAGAAATTGAAATTGTTATTGAGATTTTAAGGAAAACAAACTCAGTTGACTACGCAAAAAATATGGCACTAAATTTGGTAGAAAAAGCGAAAGAAAACCTTAATGTTCTGCCGGACTCTGACAGCAAGCAGGTTTTGAGTATGGTGGCAGAGTACTGTGTGGGTAGGGATAAATGATAGAAAGTGCAAGAAAGTATGCGCTGCAAAATGCAGTGTTGCATAATGGGAAAGCAGAAATTGGCTCTGTGATAAATAAAATTGTTGCTGAAAAACCTGAACTAAAGCAAAAGATAAAAGAGATTGTTCCAGAAATAAAAAAGATTGTTTCTGACGTGAATAAACTCTCCTTGGAAGAGCAGAGAAAGGAATTGGAAAAAACTGCCCCTGAACTTTTGATAAGGCATAAAAAGGAAAAAGAGAAAGGTTTGCCTGAACTTAAAAATGTTTCAGGAAAGGTAGTGTTAAGGTTTGCCCCAGGACCGAGCGGCCCCTTGCACATTGGACACAGCAGGGCTGCAATTCTTAATGATGAGTACGCAAAAAAATATGATGGAAAATTTATTCTGAGGATTGAGGACACAGACCCTGACAGGATTGACCCTGATGCTTATAAGATGATTTCTGAAGACCTGAAATGGCTTGGTGTAAATGTGCATGAAATAGTAATACAGAGTGAAAGATTTGAAACCTACTACAAATATGCGAAAAAACTTTTGGAGAAAGGAAACGCCTATGTGTGCAGATGCAGACCTGAAGACTGGAGAAAACTAAAGTTGAAAAACAAACCCTGTCTTCACAGAAATCTGGAACCTGAAAAAAATCTTGAGGAATGGGAGAAGATGCTAAACAATGTTTATGGTGAGGAAGAGGCATCCGTTGTTGTTAAAACAGATTTAACTTTGCCTAATCCTGCACTCAGGGATTTTGTTGGACTCAGGATTTCTAAAACACTTCATCCAAGAACAAAGGATAGATACATTGTTTACCCACTCATGAACTTTTCTGTTGCTGTTGATGATCGTCTACTTGGTTTAACCCATGTTCTCAGGGGAAAAGACCATCTGAACAACACATACAGGCAGGCATACCTTTTTGATTATTTTGGATGGGAGAAGCCAGAGTACATACACTATGGAAGGGTCAGTATTGAGGATGTTAAGTTAAAAACCTCATTAATAAAAGAGGAAATAAAAAAAGGTTTTTACTCAGGATGGGATGACATACGTCTTGCAACAATAAGGGCACTGGCAAAAAGGGGCATATCACCGGAGGCTATTAGAAAATATTGGGTTGATGTCGGCGTCAAACCTGTTGATATAATGTTTTCATGGAAGAACCTTTACGCATTCAACAAAGACATTATAGATAAAAAGGCAAACAGGTATTTTTTTGTCTGGAACCCTCAGCCGTTAAACATAACAGGTGCTGAAAGATTGGAGGGGCATGCGCCACTGCATCCTGACATTCCTGAAAGAGGCATTAGGAAGATTATTCTTGAAAAACCTGTAAATGTTTTTGTTTCTGATGAAGATTTGAACAAAATAAACCTTGGAAACAAGCTCAGGTTAAAGGATTTATGCAATGTTGAACTGATTTCAAAAAACACAGGAAAATACATCGGACAGGACATATCAATACTGAAGGAAGGCGCAGGAATCATTCACTGGGTTTCAAAAGGCATAAAAACAAAGGTCTTCTTCCCAGACGGAAGTGTAAAAGAGGGAATAGCAGAAGAAAGGGTAAAAAAAGAAATTGGGAGCGTTGTTCAGTTCGAGCGTTTTGGTTTTGTTAGAATAGACAGAATGAACGATGAACTGGTTTGTTATTTTGCGCACAAATAAGAACCTCTATGAAATTTTAGCTTGACCCCGCCATTCTCCTACAAGTTTTTCATCATTTATACCTCTGCCCTCAAACACATCAATATGGATTACAGGAAGATTTCCTCCTTCCCCAACATGAAGGATAAAAACAGGGAAGATTTTTTGAAAAAGATGGAGCTGTCGATAAGAAGACGGCTCGAATTAAGAAAAAAGGATGAGGTTGTTTTTGACCTGAAATGGTGAAACCATGGGGGTTCGATCTTTAACTATTAAAGCCTAATAGGTATTAACCTAAGTATTAACCTAAGTGCATACCTTTATTAAGGAGAAAAAACATATACATTATAGAATGGTGATATAAAAATGGCTAATCGAATGATTGGTGTAAAGGAAG